>Ga0256832_1001499_pt1 | contig 15819 bp, 13 predicted proteins | sample 134614metaG_FD_190534 | JGI IMG/M metagenome (GOLD analysis project Ga0256832, IMG submission 190534) | Hydrothermal vent microbial communities from Lau Basin, Pacific Ocean - 134-614 | ecosystem: Environmental > Aquatic > Marine > Hydrothermal vents | place: Pacific Ocean: Lau Basin | collected...
GGGGATTCCACTATCTTGCCAAGGTCATAAAGGGTGTGAAGTTCATAGATGGAGTTGAAGTGAGCAGCAATACCGACAACAACAGGAGCGTCGCCTGATTAGCCATACACCAGATTTGACTATAGCGAGCTTACAACGGGAGTACAGGTAGCCGATTTGGTAGCATATGTGACCTCATGGGGTTTTAGAACTAAGGATATGGAATTGCCCGCTCGCCAGGAGCTTAATGATTTTGTCGATGCCATTCGCCAACGAAGATATATTGCGACCAGAGAGGTTAACGGGAACCCGGACTTTAAAATATGGAGCTTTGCAATAATTAAAGACCTTGGATAGAATAAAAAAAGGCAATGCAGTGCTAGGCACCACAAAGCCTCCATTAATAATATCGGCCTATCTCGGCAGGATGTCAAGTTTTAATTATAAAAAATTTATATAAAAAATGTCCCATGCCAAACCCTGGGCGCCTAAATTGTCCATGGCCGACTATGGGGCTTTACCTTTTAAGCTCCTACCCCCTGCAGCCATTTCTATCCAAACACAACCCATAGTCACAAAAACGTTTTGATGTTATAGTATCTCAGGTACCAGGAGGTGACATCATGGCACAGCTCAGTAAAAGGGCTACTGTATATCTGGATCCAGATATTCACAGGGCCTTGAAAATAAAGGCGGCTGCCACATCGCGGTCCATGTCCGAGCTTATAAATGAGGCCATACGTCTCAGCCTTGCTGAAGATGCCGATGACCTGGCTGCATTTGAGGAAAGGGCAGACGAACCTCTGATTGCCTTTGAGGACGTGTTAAAAGAGCTTAAACGGCATGGCCGCCTATAGGATATTCTTAAGGAAATCCGTTCTTAAGGATCTGGAAAAGATCCCTGACAAGGATCTGAAGAAGATCATCAAGCGGATTGAATCCCTCGCCATTGATCCTCGGCCACCTGGATGTGAAAAGCTGTCAGGACAAGAGAGATACAGAGTCCGCCAGGGCAATTATCGGGTAATATACTCAATAAAAGACAGGGAGCTTGTTGTCTGGATTGTCAAGGTAGGCCACAGGCGGGATGTTTACAAAAAGCTGTCCGGACGCTGAAAATGGCATCAACCAGCACAAAACATATCAAAGAGGCGCTATTTCAATTTTTTCATGATGATGGTCACAGGATCGTGTTCTGGAACGATCCAGAGGGTGAGTTTACTGATACGCTTAAAGAGCTTGATTTGGGCGATGTAAAGCTGATCCGCCTTGACGAATACGCTCCCCTTGAAATAAAAATTCTCCTTGAGCTACAGGACAAAACCGGGGCGTACCTCCTGTATGACCCTAATCCAGAACCTGCCCCTGAAGACGACTGGCTTCTTGATATCCGTCTCTATTCCCGCACCTTTTATGCAGACGCTGCATCCATCATCCTGAACGAACTTGGGCTTGAAAAAGCAAGCCTGCGTCTTTTTATGGGTAAGCGCAAGAAATTTTTCAGAAGCCGCAACCGTCTGGAGAAGCTCAAGAAGTGGGTCATGCCAGGAGACCAGGAAAAAGAGCTTGACCTCAAAATGATGGCCGTTGTTGCCAGGGCCGAACAACCTGACCACTACCAGGTCCTGATGAGTCTTTTTAGCGCATATTGCAGCGAGGGGGCCTATTCTCCCGGAGAATATCCAAAAATATGGGAAGATTTCAAAAAATTAGAGCTTGAAAGGCCCTTCTGGCAGATGATTGCCGAAAATTTCGGCTACGTAGAGGAGAACCCAAGCCTGCACGACCTTATTTTGCGGCTTTTTGTGACGGATTTTGCAAATGACCTGAATGTACAAGTTCCCCTTGGCCTTGAGCACTTTCTGATTACTGAAAACAGGTTTGCCTTGAATGTCTCGGTTTTCCTATCCCAGTGGAGAAACAACAGGCGCTTTTCTATTTATTATTCCCTGGTTGCAGAGTATGTGGAAAAAGAACTGGATCTCAACCAGCACCTCTCATCCATTGATCCTGAGGCCCTCCTGGATGTAATGACCTTTGAGGCCGTTGAAAAGAGAATAATAGTTGCCATTAAAGACAGGCTAACAGGTGGAAGGGCGGAAGATTTCCAGGGGATTGAGGAGATAATCAAAAAGAGACGGGATGGCCACTGGGTGAACGCTAACCTGCCTGGGGAGGGGGACAACCTTTACCGGCTTACCTATTCTGCCCTTGAAAGCGCCCTTCATCTCTTTGAGCTTCGAGGGAAGTTTGACCAGGGCCTTGGTTTTAAGTCTGCAAAAGATATGTTCAAGGCATATACCGATGAGCTTTTTCAGTTTGATTTTTACTACAGACTCTTTCATGAAAATGCAGGCAAGGTTGAACTTGGCGGATGGGATGTGCTGAAGGCCCTCTCTTCATCAGTGGAGAGCTGCTACAGCGGGTGGTATCTTGACCGGCTCTGCCTTACCTGGGATGGTTTTTTTCATTCAGAAGGCGGGCAAGGTCTTCTTGCTACCTGGAAAATCCCAGGGGTTACAGGGCAAGCCGATTTTTTCAAGGATTTTATCCAGGGGGCCTTTAGCAAAAGGGGTCTTTCAAGAGTAGTTGTTGTCATAAGCGACGGGCTTCGTTTTGAATCAGCACATGAGCTTTTAGGGAAAATAGGAGGAAACTACGGTTTTGGGGCAGAGCTTTCGGCAATGCTTGGAGTGCTTCCCAGCTATACGGCCCTTGGAATGGCTGCCCTTTTGCCCCATACGACCATAAGATTTAGTGAAGGATCTCCCGGTGATCAGCTTCTGGTTGATGAAAGACCCTGTGCCTCTGTTGAACAGCGTTCACAAATCCTTGCAGGAAAAAAGGGCGTTGCCATAAAAGCAGATGACCTTTTGGCCATGAACAAGCAGGAGGGCAGAGAATTTATTAAACCTTTCAAGGTAATCTATGTTTATCATAACACTATAGATGCCACAGGGGACAAGGCTGCATCAGAGTCAAAGACCTTTGATGCAGTAAGAAGTGCAATAGGTGAACTTGCCAGGATAAGTCGTTTCCTGATCAACAACCTGAATATAAGCCTGGTATTCATTACCTCGGACCACGGATTTATTTATCAGGATACCCCGCCAAAATACCTGGATAAAAGCGGTCTTGAATCCAAACCAAAGGGAACGGTCCTTGCTAAAAAGCGTTTCATACTGGGAAGAGGGCTTGGGAATTCAGAAAAGGTCTGGCATGGGACCACCCGGATCACTGCGGGAACCGAAGACAATATGGAATTCTGGCTTCCAAAGGGCATTAACCGCTTTCATTTTGTTGGTGGAGCCAGGTACTTCCATGGCGGGGCGGCATTGCAAGAGGTAGTGATCCCGGTGGTAACAGTGCAGAAATTGAGGGGCAAGGAACGCGAAAAATCCCAGGTAAAAAGGGTTGGGGTCTCACTAATAGGTTTTCCTGGAAAAATAGTTATGAACAGGCACAGGTTCGAGTTCATCCAGACCGACCCGGTAACTAACAGGGTTATGCCCAGAACTCTTCTCGTGTCCCTAAGGGACGGAAACGAACTCATAAGCAATGAAGAGACGGTCACCTTTGACAGTGCTTCGCAATCCATGGATAAGCGCAAAAGGTCTATAAAGCTTGTGCTGAAACAGGGCGAATATGACAATAAAAAGCAATACTTCCTTGTATTGAGAGATGCTGAGACAAAGGTGGAGTATGAACGGATCCCTGTCACCATAGACCTGGCCTTTGCCAGTGAATTTTAATTATTAGGAGTTTGCATTGGACCTTGATTTTCTGCTGAACGAACATTTCCCAGGACGCGTGGTACGAAAAGACCTGACCAAGGTTTTGAAGGAAGGGGCAAACGTTCCGGTTTATGTCCTTGAATACCTTTTGGGCATGTACTGTGCCTCTTCGGATGAGGAGCTTATCCGGGAAGGGCTTGAAACGGTGAAGAAGATTCTGGCTGAAAACTACGTGCGGCCGGATGAAGCAGAAAAGATAAAATCTAAGGTAAGGGAGCTTGGGAACTACAAAATCATAGACAAGGTGACAGTTAAGTTAAATGAGAGAAGGGATGTCTATGAGGCAATGCTCTCTAACCTGGGGGTAAAAGGAATAGAGCTGTCCAGTGCAGATGTTAAGAAGTATGAAAAGCTTCTGTCAGGAGGGATCTGGTGCATCATCTCCCTCCAGTATTTTTATGAGGAAAAACAAAAGAGTTCACCCTTTGTCATAACCGAGTTAAAGCCCATCCAGATGCCCAATCTGGATATGGATTCTGTTTTTGAAGGAAGACGGGCCTTTACAGATGATCAGTGGATAGATGTACTGCTTCGGTCTACAGGCCTTGAGCCCGCTGCCTTTGAAGAGCGGGTAAAGTGGCATTTTATCGCAAGGCTAATTCCCCTGGTTGAAAACAATTACAACCTTTGTGAACTTGGCCCAAGGGGGACTGGAAAGAGCCATATCTACAAGGAGATCAGCCCCAATTCCATCCTGGTGTCAGGGGGCCAGACCACAGTAGCCAACCTCTTTTACAACATGCAGACCCGCAAAGTTGGTCTTGTAGGGCTCTGGGACGTGGTCGCCTTTGACGAGGTTGCTGGTATCAGGTTCAAGGACAAAGACGGCATCCAGATAATGAAGGATTACATGGCTTCGGGCTCCTTCACCAGAGGCCGCGACCTTATAAATGCCAATGCTGCCATGGTCTTCGTGGGAAACATCAACCAGAGCGTTGATACCCTGGTCAAGACCGGACACCTCTTTGCCCCGTTTCCTGAGGCTATGGTGGATTCTGCGTTTTTCGACCGCATTCACGCATACATTCCAGGGTGGGAAATCCCAAAAATGCGCCCTGAATTCTTCACAAACCAGTATGGTCTCATAGTGGACTTTCTGGCTGAGTTCATGAGGGAGATGCGGAAACGAAATTTTGCCGATGCCCTAGATAAATATTTTGCCCTTGGGAACAACCTCAATCAACGGGATGTCATTGCGGTGAGAAAAACGGTCTCCGGGCTGCTTAAACTCTTGTACCCCCACGGAGAATTTGGAAAGGACGACGTTGCCAGGTGTCTTGAATATGCGCTGGAACTCAGGAGACGGGTAAAGGAGCAGTTAAAGAAGATTGGAGGTATGGAGTTTTACGATGTCCATTTCAGCTACATAGACAGGGACTCCATGGAGGAGCGGTTTGTCAGTGTACCAGAGCAGGGAGGCAGCTCACTTATCCCCGAAGGGGAACTGAAACCCGGCATCCTTCACACGGTGGCCCTTGGCTCTGGAGGGCTTCTTGGACTCTATCGGATTGAGTTGCAGCTTGTGAGAGGAAACGGAAAGTTTTCCATCTCCGGCGTCGGGTCAAGCTCAAAGGCCCGGGAATCACTGAAAATTGCCTTTGATTTTTTCAAGGCACACGTGGCAGGCATCAGCGCTTCGGCCAAGGCAGGAGATTTTGATTATCACCTGCATGTGGTTGAGCTTCACAATACCGGCCCGGCAGAAACACTCACCCTTGCAGGCTTTGTTTGTTTATGTTCCGGCCTTTTGGGGAAATCTGTTCAGAGTCAAATGGTGGTGCTCGGGGATATGAGCCTTGGGGGAAGCATTGTGCCTGTTAAGGATCTTGCAGAAAGTTTGCAGGTAGCCTTTGATGCCGGGGCAAAACGGGTGCTCCTTCCCATGAGCAGCGTTAGTGATATACCAAGCGTGCCGGGAGAACTCTTTGCTAAATTTCAGACGAGTTTTTACTCAGACCCGAAGGATGCGGTTTTTAAGGCCCTGGGTGTAGAATAAGCCAACGATGGAGACATAGAATATCCGAACGGCCTATCAGGAATCATCTCATAAAGAAGGCATCCAAAATGGCTGAAGAAAAAACAGTCAGATATGTTTTATGGCAGGAAGGGGACTGGTGGTTTGGTTATCTGGAGGAATTTCCAGATTACTGGACTCAGGCAGAAAGTCTAGATGAATTGAAAGAAAACCTTTTGGACTTGTATAAGGATTTAAACAGTGGGGAAATTCCTCATGTACGAAGAGTGGCTGAACCCCGTGTGGCATGAAACGCAGGGATTTAATAAAAAGGCTCGAGAAAAATGAAAAAGAGCCCAACAATAGAAGAAATAAGACAAGTTCTGGCAGATTATCTGCCGGAACTTGAAAAGGAATACCACTTGGAGTCTTTGGAAATTTTTGGCTCAAGGTTAAGAGGTGATAACAGGCCTGAGAGCGATATCGACATACTGGTTTCCTTTTCTTCAACCCCTTCACTCCTTGAATTTATCCGGCTTAAGAACCACCTTTTAGAAATTCTTGGGCTAGAGGTTGACCTTGTTATGCGTAATACCCTTAAGCCTCATATTGGCAGAAAAATCATAGATGAGGCCGTATCAATTTAAAAGCAAGAAAAATGGTGTGTAGTAATGTGCGGCCGATTTGCATTCTGGGTAACAAGAAAGAGGCTCAAAGAAGAATTTGACCTGCCTAGCCCTGAAGATGCCCTTCCTGAGATTCCTCCCCGCTACAACATAGCCCCTGGAACGGACATTGCCTCCATCAGGCAGCCTCCGGAAAGCCCAAGGGAACTTGCCATGCTGCGCTGGGGCCTGATCCCTTCCTGGGCAAAGGATAAAAAGACGGGCTACAAGATGATAAACGCAAGGGCAGAGTCCGTAATGAAAAAGCCTGCCTTCAGAAACGCATTCAGGTACAGGCGCTGCCTGATACCAGCCTCCGGCTTCTACGAGTGGCAGAAAAGGGACGGGAAAAAACAGCCCTGGTTCATAACCTTAAAGGACACGGACCTTTTTGCCTTTGCAGGCCTGTGGGAGAGATGGAAAAATCCAGAGGATGAATCCGAGGTCATAGAGTCCTGCACCATCATCACCACCGATTCCAATGAACTTGTCAGGCCCCTCCACGACCGCATGCCCGCTATCCTTGAAAAACCCAACTATGAAAGTTGGCTTTCAAGACAGACCCCGGACAGGGAACTTGCGGCGCTCCTTCGCCCCCTGCCCTCTTCCAAGATGACTGCCTGGCCCGTCAGCCCCCTGATGAACAGCCCTGCCAATGACTCACCCGAGTGCGTAAGACCCTTAAACGACCATTTTTGACTCGGTTTATCGCGACCATTTACACCATTTCAGGAATAGACCTGTAGATCACGAGGCGGGTAAGAATGTGCTTCTAGAAACAGTGTTGCAGGCCTCGTAGCCGCATCCGGAACCTATTGCTACTTGGTGCCCTAAAGCCCCACGCAATCAGAACTGGCTTAAACAGCATGAGATACTGAGATCCGTCAGAACACTTGCCACTAAATCGGAAATGACCAACCAATGGCTGGCCTAATAGGGACTCTTTATCAAGGAAAGGCAGGTTGGCGTTCACTACCAGGTTACGGCCCAGTAATCTTCGTGGACAGCTATTCTCCAGATCTATTAGCCATGTGCGACTGTCAGTTGGTGCTCCCATGCAGAGGGGTCACAAAGTCATCGCGCATCCTATACGCAGCCGACGAGCCAGCTTCAACGAGGTGGTCGAGAAGTAACAGCACAGCATTTCGAATTGCATGGTCTGACTTCAGTCTGTGTGGCTCTGCGTAGACGTACCTAAGAAAGAGAGACTCCAGTAAAAAAACCGTGTTTTGGTCAGACAGCATTTCGTGCGGGTCTCCGACCGACAGGAAGTCAGCCAAGATTACGAATGCTTTTGGCAGCGAGGTAGCTCCAATGTCATAGAGAAACCGGCAATAAGCATTGAACACTGTCACCGATCCCCGAAACTGCCCAGCCAGCTTGTCGACGCGGTGTCCCTGACCTTCAAGTCTATGCCAATGACGCACGTTCTCATTCCTGTAATTTCCAAAGAATATGGCATCTATCAATTCCTTACCAGAACCGTAACGTGAATCTATTTGCTCGATCCAGGGAGCAGCACTGATCGCATCCGCAAATGCCTGCCACAATGTCCAGAAATAATCATCCTCCCTAGAACGATCTGCTTCAATGACAAGGTACCGAATGAAATCCTTGACCTCACCGGGATGCTTTTCGACGGCCTCCAGGAACGGCTCACACACATGCAATGCCTTTTTTTTGTCTAGTCTCAACACAAAACGTGCAAGCCGTTGGAAAAACTGGTGGATGAATTCATAATTCTGTTGACCCCGCTGGGTGCGGTCTTCCAGTTTCCGATCCCAATCTTCCACGATTGAACTGGCGACTCGCCGGTGAAACCCAATTGCAAGATCCGAGTCGGGCTGGTATCCGAACACCTGCAAGATCGCCCTTGCAGCCTGCCTTCCTGGCCAATTATCCAAGGTAAGTCCGTCCAACTCTTCTGCCAAGTCGCGGCTCTGATCAATGATTGCCGCGCGTACCGTCGGTACAACCTGACGCATGATCTCAGCAGCATCCACCCGCTCTCCGTAAGGCTTTTGTTGTTCCTCGGCAAGTCGTTCGGATATCAGCCGCGCTCTTGCTGCAATCGCTGCGACGCAGCTTTCCGAAAAGGCCCTCAGTTCTGCTGGGGAGAAAACCCCGATTCCTTCCGCCGCATATGCACTGACTTCGTCAGAAGAGTGCGTCAATGCCTTCGCGATCGCCACCCTGATCCGAGCCCTTTGCGCGTCCAGCACATCGCGGATCAGCATTCCCGGCAGCACGTAAGCTGCGTATCTATCTGGCTGAAACGCATTTCGGCTATGGCGGGTCAAGTCATCTTCGCTGTCGCAATCCCGCTCAACCTCGTGGATCAGCTTCTCAATACACCACTCTTGTTCCTCTGGACCGAGCTCGTCCCAATGGTCACGCGCACAGACCGCCGCGATCACTCCCGGCCCACCCCGCACGAAATCCTCAGGTTCCGGCTCTACATCACGCGACCGGGCGCGCGCCAGAAACGTCTTCCAATCGCTGACATCCAGGTGCGGTGACTCCCGGCGTTCCCAGGCCGCCATTCCCCAATTCAAAAGTGCAAGGTCTTGCTCTTGCTGTGCGGCGACTGGCGCATGCCAGTCAATTATTTCTTGTAGGTCGGGCTCGATTTCACCCGGCCCCAGATAGATGCGCCTCTCTCTCGTTTCCTCCTCTTCGGAGGCATCCCCTACGCTTTGTTCAGTCTCTGCTTCCTCCACTGGACGAAATCCCCTGACATCCATCCGATGTAGAGCCAGTCGCCAAAGCCGATGCTCCTCGGACTGCTCTTCTACCGGCGGAAGCGCTGCCCTGTGGCGATCGATAATCTCGAAGACGGCTTCCCGTTGCCCTTCAATAAGCTGCAATTTGACGGCTAGCGTCTCCAGATCATGCACCCTGTGCGGCAAGGCATTGGATTTCCTTCGCTCCTCCTCGTAGATCTGGTTGATCCCGAAGCTCGGAAGGGAACCCGACATCACCGAATGTGACTGTTCTTGAACGATCCGGGCTCGATCCATCGAGATTAACTCTGGCGAGGATAGAAGTGCTAGTCCTGCCCTGCCTGCCTTTTCTGGATGGGCGTTGCACACGCTCGCGACAACAGCCGTCGCCATCACATTGTTGCTCTCTCTTAGGATCTTGAGGAGCCAGGATTCGACATCCGCATCTTCCCGATCACATATTTTTAAAAGCCATGCCTCCAGTGCCATAAGGGCGCTCTGAAGGACATAAGGACCAACCGAATGGCCTCGGTAAAGATTCCAGAGCCTTGGATTTGCCCATTGCACGACCGCGGCCTGTCCAGGAACCTGAATGGTTGTCTGGTGAGCCGACTCAAGCCGGTCGTAGGGCCACCGTTGCTCGCCGTACCAACTGCCAGCATGGTTCAGCAGCTCGATGATGAAATCGATTGCTCGGTGAGGATGGTATCGCAGGAGCGGCAAAAATACACCACGTATCGCGCTTGCCGGAAAAAAATCGAAATGTACGGTTTCATTGATCCCGAAGTATGGCTCGATGTTGATCCTGCTTCTCCGGTACCAATCATCCTGAGTCAACACTTCTTCGGCGAGCAAGAACTTCGCTTTCGCAAGGCGGATGATTTCCTCCGGGAAGAACCGACAGACGTTCCAACTGTTGATATCGTTTAGCAGTATCTCGGAAAACTCGTCCGCGAGATGGTCACGCCTGTCATTTGTGATCGCGCGCTCCACCAGTTCCCTAAAAGCCTTTGAATCACCCGTTGGCACCTTTGCAATCACTTTCAGCGTGCGTTTTCGCAAGTCATTCATGCGATAGCCATTGAGATGTCTCAACAGTTCAAACGCTATCTTTGCGGTTTCTTCGAAACCCTTCGGCTCTGGATCGCGCCAATCTATTGAGTTTGCAAAATCCTCGATGAGACCCAGCAGAACCGGGGCGTGTTGGGGCAGCAAACTATCAAGCCCGGCAAGAACGATTTTGAGAACGGCTGACCAGGCTTCTCCAGAGGCAATGAGCATCTGCGAAGGCACTGGAACCCCTTTGGAAAGCCACAACGGTTGCGCTTTGCACGCCACCCGCAGGAGATGGATCACGCGAATCAACAAAGCGCCCCCATCCGCAAAGAGGGCCTCCCTCTGGTGCTCTAGGAACTCACGGGCCGAGGGGGACTGCAGGGCACAAATGAGCGTATCATCGCGGAAGTAGCCTGGAAGCATTGGATCGCAGAACGCTGACAACACAAAGTGGCTGGCAGCCTCTGTTTCACATTGAAAAAGCTCCGAAAGCCACTTCCGATACGCCCGCCGAACAGCGGGAAATCCGCCGACGTCTTCCGCAAGAGGTCGCGTGGCGTGCTCATGCATAATCCACCGCTGTCCAAGCCACTCAATGATTGCCCAATCCTCAAGCACATCATGAGCGGGTGCTGCCAGGAAACTCGTCTCCGGACTGGCAACGATCAGGCCGTCGGCTCGCAGAGCCTCCAGGGCAGCAGCATCCAGATTTTCGACCGGAACGAAGGGCCGCAGCTCACGCGCTCTTCGCAACGCCACCTCCAGGAAGGTGTGATGTCGTCGCTGAGGCATTCCTCCCGCCGCCGCTGCATTTTTCCGGATCACTTCCTGCCAACAGCGCCTGCGAAATTCTCGCTCATTGGTGGGAAAATCCTTCGTCTCGGACCAGTCCATGTGCGCGGCCTTGTCCAGGAGATATGGCGAACGCAAGAGCCGCTTCAGTCTTTCATGCTTCAGCGCATTTGCCAGATGCGGCACTATCTTGACCACCTGCCCCAGCTCTTCATCTGCAAGCGGCGGCACCTCTATAACTTTGAACTGCAATCCTGTCTCACTCAGGAAAGCTGACCTCACGGTTTCAAGCGAATAATCCCGGCATGTAAGCAGCAAACCAAGATTTTTGTCTTTCTGGCCGAGATTGAGCAGGTCTGCAAAGGCATCGCGGACGGAGGCTTCAAGGAGGCGTTCAATGCTTTCCACAAGAATCAGCTTTCGACCTTGCCCTGCAAGCATTCCAAGCAGCTCCGCTCCTTTTGCCGGAACTTGCGCCTGCTGAAGCATCTGGTCGAGATGACTGACGGCAAACTCCTCTGCCCTGAAAGCAAGGCAGTAAAGATTCTCACCAAGAAGCTTTATGCACCTCTTCGCGATGACGGATTTCCCAAGACCTGCTGGTGCAGAGATTATGACTACCTGATGTTCGTTCAGAGATTCCAAAACCTGACTTATCAGTGCATCACGCGTGATCTCGGCCTTCAGCCCGATTGTGCTCTTGATCCCATCCAGTGTGATTTGGCTGTGCGCTGACAGTGCTTGAAGAACCTGAGATGCCCTCGTGTCAATCGGCCCGTGGCAATTACGCAAGCTCTCCGGGAGATCTTCATACCTGTAACTCGCTGCAGCCTGCATTCCGGCACCGACCAACTCCAACAGCTCGCGCCAGCTCGCCTCTGCTGCAAGTAGCGGGTCGGCCTGATTAGTGGAGAAGGCAAGCAGGGTCTTGATCCACTCCTCCGTATGGCCGGAGGCGGTGTTTAGATCAAAACTCAAGACATGGAGGACGGATAGAAAATGCCAGAATTCCTCATCAGTTGGCGCGGCTTCCCCAGCATCCTCTATGATCCTTCGAATCGTCCCCGCATAACCCCGCGCCTTCTTAGACAGAAATCCATCCACCTCCAGTCTCCGCATGAAATCTACGGCGTCGACGGAAGCTCTTGCACAATCTAGAAGACTGTTGAACGCATCGAGGAGAACGTTCGTCCCTCGTAACGTCACCAAGGCAAACCGATCATTTTCCGGATCGAACTCTGCACCTCTGAAATCAGCCCAAAAGTCCCCGAAGGCTTTCTTGCAGTTTTCATCTCTTTCGCTGATCGTAAATCGCCGTTTCACTTGCATCGCAAGCCGACGAACTACACCGTCCGGTCTGCGGGCAGCTACGAGGATATCGTCGGTTTTCCAACCGAGATGCTCTGCTTGAAAATGTACTTTTTCGACCTGGCAATCCTTCAGAACTGGGAGCGGCGCCCGCACAAGCAAAAGTGCGAGGAACAGCGCGTCAACATGTTGCTCGAAAAATGTGCCGCTTCCACCGGTAGAAACGGGATTTGTTGCACTGACGTCGTCCATTCTTGACATCAATCCTTAAACATGAGGCCATTGAAACCTATCTATTTCGCATTGGCTATCGCTCGGCTTCAGTTGCGCGACGGTAGGAGCGTCGGCTGAAAGCCTTTATTAGAACACCAATCACGCAATATCTCATGGATACTCATTGCTAATTGTTCCATTCTATCTACTCCTGGAAATAACGCTTTTTGCGGTATTTCGTGGAAACTTGAGTCCCAAAACTTATCTCTACTGATTTCAAATTTTGCAATTAAACGGCGTGATAAATCGTATTGAATTGTGCGCTTTGATATTTCAGTCGTTGGAAATGTTCCAACAAGATATCCCTCTTGGAAATGAGGTCTCATCGCTACTGGTGGGCATATGCTTAATAACCTGAGATTAATCAGTTCTTCGTCAGCATAATAAGATATACTCCCGTTTGTATGAGGAAACCCAAAAGCATATACTATTCCATTTTTGGCGTTATCATGGAGCGCGAACGAACATGCGACCCTAAGAGAACTTGTAACATCCAACAATGGAGTATTACATACCTCATAGTGCTGCAAAATTGCCCAACTAACCTCAGGGAATTTTGTTAATACAGATTCGCCATTCCATTCCTTGCTTTCAAATGCATCCAATAATAATTCATCAGCTTTATTAAGTATTTCATAACGTTGAGAAAGAAAAAGGCGCGATGAACTTGTTTGATTCTTTAAATTCCGAAGAATAGATGGATATGCGGATGTTTTATTCTTTGTAACGAAATGTTCTCGTTTTTGCCCCCTATAAAAAATGGCCAAATCAGGATTGTTGAATGATATGTTAGCTATCTCCTTAACTAATGATCTAAAATTGCTCACATGTCGTGGAGCACTTTCTCTTATCTCTCTAACATATTGCTTTTTTCCTGTATAATTAGATTCATGAGACCAAATTTTCTTTGTTAATGGCTTCATTTTATTTAAGTTCCAACAGTTTAATAGCCTGCGTACAGTCTATTCCAATAGACCTGACTTCGACCTTATTCATTTATAGAAAAACACTTCAATAACGCCCCATAGAAAGTAAATTTTGCAATATCAATCACGGGGGGCTCAGTAAAAAACTTCTGCTAAATACGTAGCCTGTCTCAAAAAGGTCGTGGCCCGGGTATCTTGTTTCAACGACGAACCCCAACCCTGTTATAAACCTCTTTTCTGTGCCCGATCTTAAGGACAATAACGGTATTTTTGTCTACTCTGAAGATTATCCTGTAATCACCCACCCTCAATTTTCTGTAACCTCTTAGGCTTCTTTTAAGGGGCTGGCCATATTTTAAGGGCTCTTTCAAAAGCCGTTCTTCAATTGCCCTTTTAATGCGCTCTTTAATATTGGCGGGGATGGAAGGTAGGTCTTCTTTTCTAACATCGGGATGATAAAATATTCGGTATGCCACCCCTTCCCCTTAATCCCACACTTCATCATGCGATAAAGAAGATTTTAAGGAAAAACTTTCATCGCGCTTTCTAGCCGCCTTGTCCCAGTAAATATCCTCATATATCTCCAAGGCCTCTTTGATTAGATCACGGGCAAGAAGTGAGCGAGAAATTCCCTTTTTCCTTGAAATTTCGTCAAGGGCCTCAAAAATTTCCCTATCAAGTACAACATTCAATCGTGGATTCTTTGCAGGCATGTTTTCACCTCTTTAAAAAAGAGTACCACTTATGATGTACTTTATCAATTTGTTTCAAAAGCAGCCTAGACAACCTCCACTTCTCAACAAACCAAATAAGCTCCCTTCACTTTGCTAAGAACCCCTTGGGGAAGTTAGATGTCGTTCAGCTGCCAGGTCCATAACCTTTTTCTGTTTATCCTTTTTTGATTGGCAAAATCTTTCCGCCAGGGCCTTTACTGCATCCCTTTTATGATCCGGTATCAGGTGGGCATAGCGCTCTGTCATGGCAAGGCTTTTGTGCCCCATTAGCTCCTTTATGGTAAAAAGAGGGGTCCCTTGTATGGCAAGCCAGCTTGCAAAAGTGTGACGAAGGGTGTGAAATACAACCTTTTCTCTTGTATCTTCCACCCCTTTGTTGAAACCAAGCTTATCTATTGCACGAAAAAAGGCCTTTGACACCGACTTCTGACGAACTCCACCGCGGCCAGGAAAAACCAGATCCCCTGGATGTACATCTTCGGGCATCCTGTCCAGAAACATCTCTCTTACTTGCTCTGTCATAAAGGCCTGCCTGGACTCCCCTGCCTTTGGGTCCCGAACGTGGATGATACCATTTCTAAAATCAAGGTCTCCCCACTTGAGAGACGCTATCTCTCCGAACCTTAAGCCACAGTGAAGGGAAAGAAGGGCCTGGTCATAGACCTGTTTTGACCGCCTTTTCAGCTCTTCAAGAAGGTCATCAGCCTCTTCAAGTGTCAGAAATCTTGTCCTTTTATTGTTTGGAGAGGGAAGTTTCACCTGGCCGATAGGGTTTGGGCCGTCATAAAGCCCCCAGGCCCTTGCCTTGTTGAATATCTGGCGCACAAGAACCAGACAGTGCTTTACCGTGCCGTCGGAAAGGCCCTTTTTGTAAAGGTCTCTTTTCAGGCGTTCGATCTTTAGCGGTGAAACACTCTTTAAAGGGTCTTTGGAAAGAACCGGCTCAAGATGCCTTTTGTAACGAAGCTCATCATCCTTCCAACTCTTCTTGCTCTGCCTGGCCCAGTCAATGTACTTTTGGGCCACCTCCCCAAAGGTAATCCTTTCCCTTCTCCTCTTTCTCCTTGGCTTGTAACTTCCAGTTCGATCTTGCTCTAAAAGCTCGAACCTTCTCCTTTGAGCTGCTTCAGGAGTCCACCCTTCAGAGGCCCATCCACACCTTTCCCATCTGATTTTTCCAGAACTATCCTTAAACTTTACCCAATAGACCTTGTCAGGCCTCTCCCTCCATCTCCGAACCTTTGATTCTGTAAAATAGACTCCCGCATACTTTTTAATGGAAATTTTCCTGGCCATGACAGACGTCCTTAATTGGAAATTTTGAAATCCGTTGGTCGCAAGGGATACCCCAGGGATACCCATCGTGCAGAAATATAAGACTATTCATGACCAGATTTGTCAAGACATCTTCAGAATAACTTACTGATTTAAAAGCTATTTTTCACCTTCTGTCAGCTTTGGACTTTTTCTGCCATTACCCCCAAAAAAGGACTACGAATCCGTAGGTCGCAGGTTCGAATCCTGCCGGGCGCGCCATGGATAACAAAAGGGGATGGGCCAAAGCCGCCATCCCCTTTTTTATTCTCTCAAATACTACCCACACGTACCAATTTGT
>Ga0256832_1001500_pt1 | contig 15811 bp, 13 predicted proteins | sample 134614metaG_FD_190534 | JGI IMG/M metagenome (GOLD analysis project Ga0256832, IMG submission 190534) | Hydrothermal vent microbial communities from Lau Basin, Pacific Ocean - 134-614 | ecosystem: Environmental > Aquatic > Marine > Hydrothermal vents | place: Pacific Ocean: Lau Basin | collected...
TTACAATAATTTCCGCTTTGATTATGCCTATTCCGATTATGACCTTTTGGGAGGCACGCACAGGATCAGTTTGACCGGCACTTTGGATTAGAAGCGTAATCGGGGTTTTTTAGCCATTTTTACTGCTTGTCGTAAGGGGCGGGCTGTTTTGTTTATTTGATTTCTTGCCGGACTCCCGGAATATTTTATCTTTTTAAACACTAAAAACAGACTTATATTTCCTGTTGACGGGTGCCTGTAATTTCAGCGTGTCCGTTGGGAGTATCATTTAATAAAGTTAGAAGAACATATGTTTATAGATTTTGTAAAAACACGGGTTATCGCCGGGCAGGGCGGCAGCGGGTGTATGAGTTTTCACCGGGAAAAGTTTATTGATAAGGGCGGCCCCGACGGAGGGGATGGCGGCCGGGGCGGTTCCATAACCCTGCGGGCCAGTAAAAACCTGCATACCCTGCGGGACTTTACCTACCGCCGTGAATATAAGGCTAAGCGCGGTCAGCACGGCATGGGTTCCAACAAACATGGCCGCAAGGGGGCGGATATTCTGCTTGAGGTACCGGTGGGCACCATTGTCCGCGATGTAGAAGAAAACCGTATCCTGGTAGACTTTACCTATGACGGTCAGACCTTTGTGGTGGCAAAGGGCGGGCGCGGCGGCAAGGGTAACGCCCGTTATGCCACGGCCACCCATCAAAGCCCGCGGGAGTGGGAAGTGGGCAAGCCCGGAGAGATGCGTGAACTGGAACTGGAGTTGAAAAGCATCGCCGATGTGGGACTGGTCGGTTTCCCCAATGCCGGGAAGTCCACTTTGCTCTCCCGCATATCGAAGGCCCGGCCTAAAATAGCCGCCTATCCTTTTACCACTCTGCAGCCCAATCTGGGTATAGTCAACTATCGTGAGTTCTCCAGCTTTGTCATGGCCGATATTCCGGGGCTGATAGAGGGCGCCCATACGGGCAAGGGGCTGGGACATCAGTTTTTAAGGCATGTGGAGCGTACCCGCGTTTTACTGTACATGATAGATATCAGCGACGAAGCGGAACCGCTGGAGCAACTGAAAATATTGCAAAACGAGGTGGAAAGCTACAGCCCCGTTCTGGCGCTGAAACCGTTTATGATCGCCCTCACCAAAACGGATGTATTGGGAGAGGAAGAGCCGCCGCTCTTGCCGCTTAAAGTGCCTCAGGTGGCTATATCGTCGGTGACCGGTAAAAACCTTGATACCCTATTGGATCGCTTGCATGAACTTATTCTGCAAGCGGATGAACAGGAAAAAACGGATGAAACCTGATGAACGCCTCATCCCCTGAAGCCCTGCTGGCTTTGTTTTCCATCCCGGGTATCGGTCCGGCCTTGATGCGCAAATTGATCGGCGGTCTGGGCAGTGCCGAAGCGGTGCTGGACAGCTCTCCCCGGCAGTTGATGCAGTTGGAGGGTATTGATAAAAAACGGGCCCAACTGATAAAGGGGAGCGTAAATGAGGATTTTGTTAAAAGACAACTGAACTACCTAAGGCAAACCCGGGCCAGGCTGATCAGCTATTGGGATGAAGCCTATCCCCGTTCTTTAAAAGCCATATACGACCCTCCGGCCTTTCTTTTTGTGGAAGGTGATGCGGCCCTGATGGAGGCGCCCTCCCTGGCTATTGTGGGCACCCGCGTGCCTTCGGAGTATGGCAAACAGGTTACCCATAGTCTGGCCGGTGAGCTGAGCCGCCGGGGCTTTGTCATCGCCAGCGGTTTTGCCCGGGGTGTGGATACGGTTGCTCACAAAGCCGCTCTGAGCGCCGGAGGAAAAACACTGGCTGTTTTGGGCAACGGGCTGGACGTCATCTATCCCTCCGAGAACCGGGCGCTGTTGCCGGCTTTTGAGCGTCAGGGGGTGCGCATCTCCGAATATCCCTTCGGCACCAAACCCGATAGCGGCAATTTTCCCAAGCGCAATCGTATCATCAGTGGCTTGAGCCGCGGGGTGCTGGTGGTTGAGGCGGGAGAAAAAAGCGGCGCTCTGCTGACGGCCATGTATGCCCTGGATCAGAACCGGGAGGTGTTTGCCGTTCCCGGGCCCATATCTTCCCCTAAAAGTGCCGGTACCAATAACCTGATTAAACAGGGGGCCAAGCTGGTGGAAAGTGTGGATGATATTCTGGTGGAACTGGAAGGTCTGTCGTTTCCGGGGAAAAAGGAAGAACGGCCCGAGCCGGCACTTGAGGAACCCGCCTTAAGCATTTATCGTTTCCTGGCGGATGAACCCCGGCATATCGATCAAATCGCCCTGAAATGCGGCCTGAGCCCCTCAGAGGCCCTCAGTCAGTTGTTGATACTGGAGCTGAACGGCCATGTCCGGCAACTGGCCGGTAAAATGTTTGTACAGATGTAAATGTTTACGGGACTTAGATCCGGTGAACACGGTCTTGCACGGGTTTTACAGGGTGTATTTTTATATAAAGTGTAATCTTTTGGCTTCGGGCTTTTACCGTGAATACTCTTGCCGGATATTATTTCGACCTCTGTGAACTTTAAGGATGAGTTTCCGGGGGCGATAAAACAGACAATGAAGTCCCGCAGACCGGTTCAACGGTTTTTTCCGGTAACCGGCCTGCATTCTCCTAAAAAATGAATTCTTGCCCGTACACCCGGACATAGTTCTTTAATTATTAAGGAAGCCGTGACGGGACTCATCCCGTCTTTTACCGCGGGGAGCGCCGGCTGTCCAGATAAAAGGCCAGGGCGGCAAAAATAAAATAAGCGGCCAGGGCCGAAGTGGCGATACCCGCTGCCGTTTCATCGGGGGAGACGGGGCCAAAGATGTTGATGATATTGGCGCCCAGCATTAAAACGACAAATAGCGGGATGCCGTACCGGGCCAGCCCTTTCTCTCCCCGGGTGCTCTTCATGTACAAATAGAGTCCGCCCAGCAGTAACAGCGCCTCCAGCCCATAGGTCAGCAAGGCGTTGTTCCACAGGCCGAAGCCCAGCTTTAAGGAGTCGTCGCCCAGCAGGGGGAGATCGGGGGTATGCACCAGCAGATCCAGGAACCAGTGGGAGAGTACCGCCAGGGCCACCACGGCGGCCATGCGTCTTTTATGACCCTTACCCGACCATAACACAAGAGCGGCGGCAAAGGTCAGCCCGGCCCAGATAAAGGCCGAAAGCAGGCTATGGGTGTAGGGCATGTATTCCAGAAAAAAATGGGTGGATGCGGTATAATGAGGGATAAACTGAAAACGCTCGATACCCAACAGGGCAAACGGAAAAAAAAGAATATCGACAAACTGTACCCCGAGAAACAGCCAGCCCAGGGAAACGCGGTTATCGACGGACTTAAGTGCCAGCCCGGCGGCGTAATGGCCTACAAACATATCATACCCCTTCCGATTTTTTTAAAACATCAAACTACAATACCGGGGCGTTTTTTTCAACACGGCACTACGCCGGCCGGGAGGCTATGGGTGCGGGCTAGCCCCGGCGATGAACCACCGTGGCCGCCGCCTGGGCCGTGGGGAAGATAACCACATCGGCGATTTGCACATGGGGTGGGCGGCTGGCGATAAACAGGGCCACATCGGCAATATCCCGCCCCGTAAGCGGTTCCATTCCCTTATAAACATTATCCGCCTTCTGTTTGTCGCCCTCAAAGCGCACAACGCTGAACTCCGTTTCCACCAGTCCCGGATCGATGGAGGAAACACGCAGCGCTGTATCCACCACATCCAGGCGCAGCCCCTTGGTCAGGGCATCCACGGCGTGCTTGCTGGCGCAATAGACCGCGCCTCCGGGGTATACCTCATGCCCGGCGATGGAACCGATATTGATGATATCGCCCCGGCCGCGGGCAATCATTTTGGGTACCATCTGCCGCGTAACATACAACAGGCCCTTGACATTGGTATCGATCATGGCGTCATAATGATCGGGATTGGCCTCCTGCACCCGGCCCATGCCCAGAGCCAGTCCGGCATTGTTGATCAGCACGTCCACGGCGTCAACTCCCTTCAGGGCCTCTTCCACGGCGGGGCGCTGGCGCACATCCAGCACAAGGGTTTCGACGCTAATGCCATACTTCTCTTTTAATTCCGCATCCAGCTCATCCAGCCGTTCCCGGCGGCGGGCGATCAGTATAAGGTGGGCCCCTTCGGCAGCAAATACTCCGGCACAGGCCCGGCCGATGCCACTGCTGGCTCCGGTGATCAACACTCTCTTCCCTTTCATCATAGTCATGTTTATGGCTCCTTTACGCATGCTGTTTTAATGGTTGACATTGTATCCGCCACCCTCCGGCTTTACGCTCTGAGGTATCGGGGATCACTGAATTTCGCAAAAAACAAAGTTACACTACAATCATGCTCAAAGCCATACCGGGGGAAAATCAACCCGGCTCCAAATCGTTATGGAAGGCGATTAAGTTTGCATAAAATTAAATTCACCATAAATTACTTTTCCCTTTGGGAGTATGGGGTTAAAAGTTAATAAAAATACCGGCCTGTCAAGATGCTTAGAAAAAGAGATATCCTGCTTATTGCCATGCTCATGATGCTTGTCATCGATTTGGTCTCCGGTCAGACCTATCGCTTCAATACCTATCGTGACAAAGGATATTCCGCCAATCAGATTTTTTCCCTGTTGCAGGATGATAACGGCTATATCTGGATCGGTTCGGGGGTGGGGCTGAGCCACTATGACTCCGACCGTTTTCAGACCTATACGGTAGACAACGGACTGCCGGCCAATGAGATACTCTCCCTGGCGCAGGACAGTTCGGGTGCTTTGTGGGTGGGGACGGCCCTGGGCATGGCCCGGATAATTCCGCGTAATGACGGCACGGTGACCATAAAAAACGGTCCGCCCTTTTTTAGCCGTTATTCCATCTCAACCCTGGCCATTCAAAAAGACTGGCTATGGATTGGCACCCGCCGCAACGGTCTGTACCGCGTCAATCTTAAAAAGGAAGTTCCCGTAAAGACCTTTTCCAAAGGGGTGTCGGTCAAGGAGATAAAGCTCTCCGCCGATGGCAGCGTGTGGGTGTTGGATGAAAACGGCCTGAAACGCTATAATATTACCGGCCGCCTGCTGAAAAACTATCCGCTGGATGTCGGCGCCAGGTTGAAGTCTTTTCTGCCGGTTCAAAACAGTATCTGGCTTGGCACCGGGCGTGGTTTGTACCGTGTTGATATGGAAAACGGCCGGCCGCGCCCCTTTCCGCTGCCCGGGGTCAAAACCATTGATGTGAACCGTATAATCTCCGGCAGGGACGGTGCCCTGTGGCTGGCCGTTAACAAGGGGCTGTTTCGCGTTGAGCGGGACAGGGTCGATTACTGGCATAAAAAAAACGGTTTGCCCGGCGAGGATATCCGCGCTCTTCTTTTTGACCGGGAGAACAATCTGTGGGCCGGCAGCTACACCAACGGTCTCTTTTCCTTTAGCAATCGCTATGTGTTCAGCTATACGGAAAAAGACGGTCTGCTCAGTCCGGCCGTAAACTGCGTGACCGATGATCCGGCTACCGGCAGACGGCTGCTGGCCACCGACCGCGGTGTTTTTGTTACCACCGACAGTGGGCTGAAGCGGGATCCGCGCTTCACGGCCCTGAACGATAATATCATCTGGTTTATCTATCGCGATAACCGGGGGGATCTGTGGCTGGGCGGCGAGGATGTGCTGATGCGCTACAGCGGCGGCAAGCTGCGCCGGATAAAGCTGGATTCCATTACGGCGGAATGTACCTTTCTGGACATGTTGCAGGATAAAGCCGGGCGCTATTGGTTTGCCACCACCATCGGCCTTTTTGCCCGCGACGGGCAGGGGGAATATGCCTTTCCCGAATTCGCCCGTCATGACATCCGCTCGGTGTGGGATGTTTTTCAGGCTTCCACGGATACCCTTTTCTTTGGTACGGATAACGGTCTCGCCTTTTATGACGGCCGGGGGTTTCAGTTTATGCAGGATGCACAGGGACTGCCCGACCGGGCCATTTACACCATTGCCGAAGATGCCGGCGGCGGCATCTGGCTGGGGGGCGACCGGGGGATCATACTGCGCGGGAATAACCGCTACACCCTTTACGGCCGCGAGGCCGGTTTTGAGGGTACCATCATTGCCCAGATTCTGAGCGACCCCTGGCGTAAGGGCCTGTGGGTTTGCACCGATAAAGGGATTCAGTTTTTCAAGGATGGTCGCGCCGGGCGTCCTTTCCGCGCTATCGACGGTTTGGCCGGGGATGAGTTCACCACGCAGAACTCTACCTGGATGGCCCCGGACGGCCGTTTATGGTTGGGGGTGTTTGGCGGACTAACCGTGCTGGATCCGCGCTGGATGTTCCGGGAAATGCCCCTTCCGCGGGTATTTTATCGCCGGGCGGGCTACGCGGCCGCTCCCGATTCCCAACTGAACGACCTGAACGGCGATGTGGTCATTCCCTACGATCAGGCCAACATCGTTTTTGATGTACAGGGTATCTATTATTACAATCCTTCGGCCCTGCAACTGGAATACCGCCTGGATGGCTACGACACCGACTGGCAACAGGCCCGCCCGGTACAGGTCATCCGCTATAATCGTCTCTCACCGGGGGTGTATCACTTTCGTATTCGTGCCCGGCTCGGGGATCAGATTATCCCCCTGAACGGTCTGGATCGCAGCTTTGAGGTCGACCATCCCTTCTGGTTTTCCTGGTGGTTTATCGCACTGGTTTTTGTGGTGGCCATGTTCCCCCTTCTGCTTTACTTCCGCTATCAGTCCGGCAAGATGGAAGAGGTGAACAAGGCCCTGCAGGAGCAAATCTCCAAGAATAGCCGCGATCTGGCCCTGGCCGAGGCCCTGCTAGAAAATATCGTGGAGCACTCGGGGCATATTCTGATTACTGTGGATGTTAAGGGACGTATCGTCACCTGGAACAAGCGCGCCGAGGAGATTTTCGGTTTTTCCAAGGACTATATTTTACACAAGTCCGTTTCCCTGCTGGATATCGACAATGATCCGGCCGCTTTCGATTCCATTTTAAAGGATACCCTGCGCGGCGGTGTTTTACGTATGCTGGAGATTAAAAAGAAGTCGGCGGACGGACGGCTGGTGGAACTGGTAGCCACGGCCACAGCTCTGAAAGATCGCGATGACAGGAACTCCCTGATCAGCCTGGATATGGAAGACTTTAGCGAACGCAACCGTCTGATGGAACTGCGCATCAACCGGGAGCGGCTGCTGGCGGGCATAGAGGCCCTCAACCGGTTGCTGGCCACCCTGTCGCACTATATCAATAACTCCATTGCCAGTATCAGCGGCATGGCCCAACTGGTGCAGATGGACGATTCCTATCAGGAAAAATTTAACGAGATCACCCAATTCCAGGTACGCCGTATTCAGGCCGTGCTGGCCAGCCTGGGTGAACTGGTGCGTTCTCTGAATGTGCAAACCCGCGACTATGTGGGCGAGCATGACCGTTTGTTTGATATCGAACAACAGATCAACGCCTTTATCGATTCATTTCACAATTCGCAAAAGAAGCCGGACGATCCGCCCGAAGCTTCGTCATAAGGAAAGAGTAGCAATGCAAGTTGATGTTTTGGCCTTTGGGCCGCATCCCGATGATGTGGAGCTGTTTTGCAGCGGTTTATTGCTTAAATTGAACAAACAGGGCTACCGCACGGCCATCGCGGATATGACCCGGGGCGAGCTGGGCACGCGGGGAACGGTGGAAATCCGCGCCGCCGAAGCCGCCCGGGCCGGGGAGATTCTCCGTGTGGAACGGCGCTTGAACCTGGAAATTGCCGACGGCCGGATACGCGTTTGTGAAGAACAGAAAATAAAAGTGGTTGAGGTGTTGAGACGCCTGCGGCCGCGGATAGTGCTGGCGCCTTATCATGAAGACCGTCATCCCGACCATGCCCGGGCCTCGCGGCTGATAGAGGAGGCGGTGTTTTTTAGCGGCGTGGCCAAATGGCATCCGGGGCTGGAACCCTGGCGGCCTCATATGGTGATTCATTACTTTATGCACCGGGTGGAGAGTCCTTCCTTTATCGTGGATATCTCCGCGGAGATGGATGAGAAGCTGCGTGCGGTAAGGGCCCATAAAAGCCAGTTTTACGATCCCGCTTCCGCTGAGCCGGAGACCTATATCAGCAACCCCGCCTTTCTGGAATCGGTAAAAACGCGCGCCGCCTATTTTGGTTTTAAGATTGGTGTTGAATATGGTGAGCCTTTTTTCGTAAAATCCCCTTTAAGGATAGATAACATTATGACACTCGTCCCGTAGTAGAAAACAGCCCATGACCCGAAGGAAAAACAGATGTCGTTTAAATTTAGTGAAGATGATATAAAGCAAATTGAGAAGGTGTTGAACACCACCTTTAAAAAACGGAGCGATCAGTATCGCGCCGTGCTGGAAAACAAGGAAGAGGGCCGGCGCCTGACCATGGAAATCTACCCCGACTTACTGATTGGTGAGCGCAGGGGGGTGCTGATATCGATCTTTACCCCCTATACCCATTCGCAGTTGCATTTTTGCACCGGCTATGTGGCCAGCGAAGTGCTGGAGGAGGTGACCTTCTTTGCCGAATTCAGCGGCCACCTTTCGGGGATCATTGTCGAACGCCAGGCGGGCTGTTCCATATTCACCAATGTGGATCGTAAATTGCTTTCGGGGGATTTCAGTCAACTGGCTCCGGAGGTGATGCTGTCCGGTATCGCCCTGTCGCTGACCGAACCGCTGCTGGGCAATGAGGGCTCTTCCTGAGGGGCCTGTGCCCGCAAAACATCGTTTTTAACCCTTAGCCAATCCGGAAGACCCGCTTGTGCGTCAACTTTTAAAACTCTACCTGAGTTATCTTACCTTTGAGCAAAACCTTTCCGCCCATTCCGTGGATGCCTATAAAAGGGACCTGAGCCGCTATCTGGAATATCTGGAAAGCCGGGGAGTCCGCGATGTGGATCAGGTAAAAGCCGATCATGTCCGTCAGCTTATCCAATTGCTCAGTGAGATCGGTCTTTCGGCCAACACCGTGGCCCGCAACCTTTCCTCCATACGCGGCTTTCATCAGTTCCTGGTGGCCGAAAACGAAACAAAAAACGATCCCACCCGTCAAATCGACCGTCCCAAGATTCCACGTACCCTGCCCAGCGTGCTTACCATTGAGGAACTGGAGCGGCTGTGCGCCGTACCCGATATTCACAGCCCGCTCGGCCTGCGCACGCGGGCCATGTTTGAACAGATGTATGCCAGCGGTTTGCGGGTTTCCGAGGTACTGACCTTGAAAATCCCGCAAATCTATTTTGAACAGGGCATCGTGCGGGTTTTTGGCAAGGGCAGCAAGGAGCGGTTGACGCCCATATCGGACACCGCCCTGTACTGGGTGAGGGAGTATCTCAACCGTGCCCGGCCGGTGCTGGCCAGGTCGGCGGCGGCGGGCAATGTGCTGTATCTGAACCGCCTGGGCCGGCCCATGAGCCGCATGGGGTTTTGGAAAATACTGGATAAGGCGGGCCGGGAAGCGGGCATCCGCAAGAAAATCCATCCCCATACCCTGCGCCACTCCTTTGCCACCCATCTGGTGGAGAACGGCGCCGATCTGCGGGCTGTGCAGGAGATGCTGGGCCATGTGGACATCAGCACCACGCAAATCTATACCCATCTGGATCGCTCGGTGATTACCGAACAATACCAAAGGTATCATCCGCGGGCAGGGAAAAAGGGGTGAACGCCGTCCCGGCCGGTTTTAGTTCATTATAATCTGAAAACCCTCAAAACGGGCAATGACCGGACGGTGATCGGATACCAGCGATCGGAAATTGGAAATCTCATTATCCAGGTAGCGCACTTCAGTGATGCCGCCGTCATACTCGCTTTCGCTGTCGGCGGTGATCATGATATGATCGATCAGGCTGGCATAGGTGGTAGAGATGTAGGAACTTGCGTCGAGTCCCTGGGTCAAAAAGCGGTATTTATCGGTTTTGCTTAAAAAGGCGGTGAACACATTGGTATTCTGCGGATCGGAGACCTGGTCGTTCCAGTCCCCCAGCACCACAAAGTCGGCATCGGCGCCATTGGCGATCTGCTCGCTGATATAGGCCTCCAGCTTGTCGCAGGCGGCTTTGCGCCGCGCTTCGTTTTCCGCCCCGCCGCGGGCTTTCAGATGCAGCACAATCACATTGAAGTTATACTTCAGCCCTTGAGCGTCCTTTACTTCCACATAGGCCTGCAGGGGGGGGCGGGGAAAGGCGTAGCCATCGTTGGTGAAAATAGAGTGGGCGCCGCTGACGGTGATAAAGCGGGCATTGTACAGCAGACCGGTTTTCTGGTAGCTGCCGTCGCTGTAGGTATCGTCGGAAAGTATTCCCTTCCAGCCATCGAGCGAATCGACCAGTTGATTAAAGGCGTCTATATTGGCAATCTCTTCCACGCCATACATATCCACCCCCAGGCCGCGGATGATATTCTTGGTGGCATTGAGCGTGGCATTGCCCTGCTGGGGAAAAAAAGCCAGGTTCCAGGTGGCCATTTCAAAAGTCGTGCTGTCCCCCACGGGGGTTATCACCGGAGTAAAGCCGCCGTCGTCGTCGGTGACGATGCGTTCATTGCAACTGAACAGGGAAATCAGTACTATCAGGGGGAAAATCTTAAAAATAGGCTTCATAGTTTCATTTCATTGGTTTTTATTTTATCTTCACATTCTTATTTGGGGAAGTTACATAAAAAGAGCGAATGTGTAAATGAGTACCGGGTTGAGCATCATTCTTTCCATACTTTTTTTAAGTATCACCGGAATCCTAATGTTTTTTATCATTTTTCACTACCAGCTGCAAAAAGCGTTTCAATTGCCGCACGTGGATTGCGAAAGACATCCCCGTGACTTTAAGCTGAACTGGAATGAACACATATTAAATGTAAAAGATCAAAAAAAATTACAATTGTGGGAGATTCCCGGAGCGCAAAGCAATCTGGTCTTTTTAGGGATCAGCGGCTGGAACCGGGCGGTGGATGCCCTGTTGCCGGTGGCCACCCGTCTTACCGGGTTCGGAAGCGTCTATCTTCTTAATACGCGTAATCATTGTAAAAGCAGTAATTCCTCTTTTTTGTCCATCGTTTCCTTTAAAAAGGATATGCTGGAAGCCTATAAGTATATAAAACAGCATCACCCGGGCAAACGGCTTGTTTTGGTGGGGCATGGATATGCCGCCGCCGTGGCTTTGTATGCCCATGATGAAATTCCCGAAGCGGACGGGCTGATTCTTTCATCGGTTTTTCCCGACCTGGAAGAGGTGGTGCGCCAGCGTTTTATCGATAATAAGGTGCCGGCCGCTTTTCTGGACAATATGACCCGCTTTGTGGAGTTCCGCGCCGGGGAACGTTTTGAGCGGGTGGCGCCCAAAAAGATGCTGCACCGCATCAAAACGCCGGTTATCCTTTATGGTAAAAAGGATGATTTGCAAATTCTGCCGGACAATCCCTATATATTTAAAGCGGACGGTAAGTTTTTGGATGGCGCTTTCTGGCAACAGGAAGAGAGCGTAAAACCGCTGATTAAATTTATCCGCCATATTCGTGAACATGCCCTGAATCTTCAAAAAACCGCCTGAAAGGAATCAATATGCCAAATGCAAAGATAGCCGGGATGGGTAAGTACGTCCCGGAGCGTATCATCACCAACCATGATCTGGAAAAGATGATGGAGACCTCGGACGCCTGGATACGGGAACGGACGGGGATAAAGGAGCGCCGCTGGGTGGAGCCGGGCAAGGAGACCGCGACCACCATGGGCGTTGCCGCGGCGCGCGCGGCCCTGGAACAGGCCGCAATGACCACCGCCGATGTGGATTTTATTATTTTTGCCACCCTCAGCCCGGAATATACCTTTCCCGGCAGCGGCTGCCTGCTGGGAGATGAACTGGGGCTGAACGGCGTCGGCGCGCTGGATATACGCACCCAATGCACCGGCTTTGTGTACGCTCTTTCCATTGCCGATCAGTTTATAAAAAGCGGTATGTATAAAACCATCCTGGTGGTGGGCGGCGAGGTGCAAAGCACGGCGCTGAATGTGAGTACCGAGGGACGTGACGTGGCGGTTATCTTTGGCGATGGCGCGGGGGCGGCGGTGCTGACGGCCACGGAGGAAGAGGGCAGGGGCATCCTGACCAGCAACCTGCACGCCGACGGGAAATATGCCCGGCAGCTTTATTGCGAAGACCCCGGCAGCCGGGGCGACAAGAGGGTAAGCCATGAGATGATCGACAACGGCAGCATTTATCCCTATATGAACGGCCGCTATGTATTTAAACATGCCGTTACCCGTTTCCCGGAAGCCATCATGGAAACCCTGGCCGCCACCGGCTATACCAAGGATGATATCGACCTGATCGTGCCCCATCAGGCCAATAAACGGATCACGGAAGCGGTGCAGCAGCGTCTGGATGTGCCCGGAGAAAAGGTGTTCAGCAATATCCATAAATATGGCAATACCACCGCCGCCTCCATTCCCATTGCCCTGACCGAGGCGCTGGAAGAGGGACGCATAAAGGCGGGTGACCTGGTGTGTACGGTGGCCTTCGGCAGCGGTTTTACCTGGGGCGCCAACCTGATCCGTTTTTAGGGAGGGGACGCTACGGTAAACAGCGGTTCTGTTAAATTGATTTTGGTGTATGGTGAAAATCCGGGCGTTGTGTTCCCTTACGGGCCGTGTCCGGTTTTTTTTTGGTGTCCATGGCAATCTGTCGTAACTTAGCCGCCTGTTAAAATTGAATATGTGAGTGAGTATCGTGGCCAAAAAGAAAAGCCCTCTGAATATCGTTCAAAACAGTTCCATGCGCCGTCCGGAATGGCTGCGCATCAAGCTGGGTGACAATAAAAATTTTTCCGAGCTGCGCGCCCTGGTTAAGGATCAGCGGCTGAACACCGTCTGCGAAAGCGCCCGCTGTCCCAATCTGGGCGAGTGCTGGAATCGCGGCACGGCTACCTTTATGATTCTCGGTGAGATATGTACGCGCAGCTGTACCTTTTGCAATATCGAGGTGGGCAAGCCGCCGGCTTATGATCTGGAAGAGCCGCAACGGGTGGCCGATTCGGTGAAGCAGCTTAATCTGCGGCACGCGGTCATCACCTCCGTAACCCGCGATGACCTGAGCGACGGCGGGGCCTTTATCTTTGCCGAAACCATACGCAAAATCCGCCAGAAAAAACCGGGCTGCACCATTGAGGTGCTGATCCCCGATATGAAGGGGGATACCGACGATCTGGATACCATTCTGGACGCCCGTCCCGACATCCTGAACCATAATCTGGAAACGGTGGAGCGGCTGCAAAAGGCGCTGCGGGTGCAGGCCACCTACCGGCGTTCCCTGTTTGTGCTGGAGTATGCCAAAAAGCGGGGCTTTGTCACCAAAACCGGCATCATGGTGGGCGTGGGCGAGGAGAAGGAGGAGATTGTTCAACTGATGAAGGACGCCCGTGCCATCGATGTGGACATCCTGACCATCGGCCAGTACCTGCCGCCCTCCAAACAGCATTATCCCATACAACGCTACTACCATCCGGATGAATTTTCCGAGCTGAAGAGTATTGGACTGGAGCTGGGATTTAAGCATATCGAATCCGGGCCGCTGGTGCGCAGCTCCTACCATGCCGACGCCCACGTGGTGAAATAGCGGCGGGGAAAAGTTACCCGGCTTGGTTTATAGTGTTCTTATAATGTCTTCATTGTTTCCCATGATTAAAACCGAGGGTTAACGAGCATTCGCTCTGGCTTCTCTCCCCTGTGTTATGGAGGTTCCACAGCGAACCGGATTTGGGTTGATTAATAGCCCCGGAAAAACGGTCTGGCTAACCCATGAATTTATTTGTGGGGCCGGTGACATGGGTAAAACCGCGGGACATGCGATTCAGCGGATTCCGCTGATAATGTGGGACGACTTGTTGAAAGGACAGGTCCTGTCAACAAGGGTCCCGGGGAAAAAATGACCAGGCTGTCCGGCACCATCCGTGTTGTCATGCCGATCCCGATCTCCCGGGAGGAATCCCGCGGAAAGGTGCTTAAGATTACAATTAAGAATACATATAACATTTTATTTTGTGTTATTATTAGTCTTTCAAAAGTCATTAACAATGGTAAAAATTGATGCTACCGCACCTTTTGCTGTAGCCTTTGAAATAGTAGAACGTTTTGTGTCTTCCCGTGATATATGTACCAAATTTCTAAAATGTCTGACTGAATCTGATAATCTGGAAATCCCTTTTTTTATAAGTCCATTTTTTTCACAACATTGAATATATCCATCAAATGTTTCTTTATCTGGTTTTTTTTTATGATGTTGAAGATAAAGTCTTAATAACTCCTCAATGATTGCTCCAGATAAAATCACTGACGGTTTTGCAAACCCCATTTCAGCTAACTGGAAGGAATGAGAAACATCTCTAAAAATAATATCTCTTTTAAACTTATCTTTAACAAAGTTGATTTTTTTTCCAAAACTTCTTTTAGAAATATCAAATTCATTTTCAATAGTATTCCAGATATCCTGGCTTTCATTTTCAACGTTATTTTCTTTCTTTTGAGGTACTATTACATTTTGGTGGTTTGCTCTTAGATAAAACTCATCCATTGATTCTTCTAATGATTTATATTTTAAAATTTTATCAAACTTAGAGTTATCACGGACAAAGGAAACTTCACGATAGCCACCTTTCTTAGATGTACCAGATGCAGACCCAAAAAAGAGGTGAAGTCCATATATTAATCTAAGTGCGACTTCGATATCATCAATGTTCTCATTTATTCTTTTTGTGAGATCAGTAGATCTTACGCTATCAATATTTGGATTTTCAATTATAATTTCCTTTATAGCATGAATAATTTTATCTGAAATCCGGAATAATTTATTTTCTGGATCAACATACCACAGGCCAATTAAGGTTAAATCAAAATTATTTATAAAAGGATGTCCGATTTTCTCAGGATTAAAATCTTCAGGTAATTTGCCAAAGAGTTTTACCTTTAGAACATTGATATCAACTTCTTCTGTTCTATTTTTGTATAGTTCAGTAAGCCAGATTCTCTCACCAGCGGATAGTTTGTGTTGTTTAAATTTATATCCCATTTTTCTTTATTTTTATTGATTATAATAGATTAAAAGTTTGCCGATAGGCCGAAAAAAAACGTACAATAAGCTGACTGAAGTCCAAAAAATGGGACACGTTTTTGTCGGCATAATTGGCAGGATAGGTGTCAATAGTTAAGATGTAATCCGTAATTTTAAGATTATATCTTATATCCTTTTTTAGCATCGAAACATTATTTCGAATAGAAAAGCAATTATTCATCTTAGAAAAAACAATAATACCTAAAAAATTGAAATAATTCTCGTATTCATTACTTCTATTCTTTAGAATATCATTTTTCGGTTGAATTATCATTATATAGTATAAAAAAGATAATGCTCTGAACAAATATCTGTAATAATAATAAACCGTTAAATGTTTTTAGTAATGTCCAGAATATGACCAAGGCAAAGGTAACCATTAATCCTTTTTTACCTGCAATTGATCTTCCAATTACTTGAACAAAACCCAAAAATATTTGCCATAAAATTACTTTACCTGAGAATATTGATGCTATAAGAAGCTCCATAATACGAGTCCTTAAAAAATATTAATATGTCTATTTTTGTTAATTTGCAATATGTATTTCACCAGATTTTCCATGTTACAAGAAACCTTAAACTACAAATTCATATAACGACTGGAAAAATCTGATGAAAATGCTTGCTATGCGTTACTTTGTAATCCCCCCATTATTAAAAGTCTCAGAAAGTAGAACTATTTAGTTATTGAC
>Ga0256832_1001501_pt1 | contig 15805 bp, 15 predicted proteins | sample 134614metaG_FD_190534 | JGI IMG/M metagenome (GOLD analysis project Ga0256832, IMG submission 190534) | Hydrothermal vent microbial communities from Lau Basin, Pacific Ocean - 134-614 | ecosystem: Environmental > Aquatic > Marine > Hydrothermal vents | place: Pacific Ocean: Lau Basin | collected...
ACCAAGTTTTTTTCTTTTTGCCGATAACGGCATTGACCATCCTTGCCATAGCTACGGCTATGCCTTCGGATGGCCGGCTTTGTTCTCGACAAAAATAACTGCAACTTTTCCGATATTTTACACTTGCTGCAACGCTGCGTGAACGAGTGCGGGAGGAGCCCAAAAAATATTTGGCCTTTTCGCTTAAATTTACCGCCAAAAATTTCAACCTATGAAACACCGGCTCGGATGGCTTTGGTTATTTTTTGCTTGGACACTCGGCGCCCAAACGGCCGACACTTTGTCGGCTGTGCGCATCGGACTTAACACTGCCGGAAGCGGTTACTATGACAGTTTGCACCCCGATAGTTTGGCCGGCGGCGGAAGTACTACGCTGACCGGCTTGCTCGAAAGTGCCCCTACGGTTGATTTACGTGGCGGAGGTCAGGGCGTGGGATTTGGTGATTTGTCTATCCGCGGCGGAACGTTTAACCAAGCCGCCGTGTTTATCAACGGCATTCCTACGGGCAATCCGCAAACGGGCCATCATCTGCTTCAACTGCCCCTCGACCCTTCGTCTTTGCAAAGCATTCGTATCATCGACGGAAGTATCGGATTCGCCGGTTATGGAAACACCTATGCCGGCGCCGTCAACCTAATAAGCAAAACCGGCGGTCCGTCCGACCTGTTGGTTGAAGCGGGACAATACGGCTTGGTTCACAGCGCTATCAATCTGCGCACGACACAAGGGAAAAACGGACATTTACTTCTTAGTCAATATCTTACACACTCGACCGGTTATCTAACCAAGGACGATGTGAACAATACCGGACTTTTGTCCTACGGGCAATTCGGTGTTTACCGGACCCGTTTGGCTACGCGTTTTCGCTTGTTGGTCCAAGCCGGATGGCAATCCAAAAACTTTGGTGCCAACCGGCTCTACTCCCCGTATTTCCCCTGGCAGTATGAACGGTTACGCAACGCCCATGCCGGCCTGCGTTTGACCTTTGGAAACCGCTGGAAAACCGGCCTTATGCTTGCGGCCAACCTGCTCAAAGACCGCTTCGAACTGTTTCGCGAAGACCGTTTTACCTACCGGAACGGTTACTACATTTACAAATCCGACACCGCCGCCTTTGCGCCGGGCGTTTATTATCGCGGAGCCAATATTCACCTTAGCGGCGATTTCTCGGCCGCCCTGTTTGCCCGCGGCAGCATCCGCAAGGCCGGCAAACCTCTCCTGGGAATTCGTCTTCAAGCCATGCGACGTTTTCAAAACATTTACGGAAATAAATTGGGTGCCCCCGGACGCGATAGCATTTATTTGGCCGCCGAACGCTTGTGGCTTAACCGTTCGGCCGTCCGCATCACCGACCTTTGGACACTGGGCTTGCAGGAATTGTTTTGGAAAGGCGGACAAATCGAAGCGGCCTTTTCATTGCTCCGCTACGGGAAACGTTACTATCCGCTGGGTGGTATCCGGCTGCAAAAAAAACTGGGCACCACAGGGCCCGCACTTGTCCTACGCGCGGGCAGCGGTTTTCGCTTGCCCACTTTTACCGAACTTTTCTACAACGGCCCCACCAATCGCGGCAATCCCGTCTTGCAACCCGAACGCAATTGGGAATTGGAAACGGGTTTGTTTAACCAATGGGATGCGCTATGGTTGAAATTGAGCATTTTTTACCGTTACGAACAGGCCTCCATTGATTGGATACGTTACCCCACCGACAGCCACTGGCACGCCGAAAACCTGTGCAACCGCTCCACGGCCGGACTAAGGGCGCGTATAGTTTATCGCTTTAATTCGCCTTGGCTCCACAAAGCTGAACTCAGCTACCAATACCTGACCGACAACCGCCCGGCCGTGCGTTTTGATTCCAAATACGCCCTCGACTATCTGCGTCATTATGCGGTGCTGGGTTTGGAACAACAACCCGTGCCAAAACTGGCCCTTCAATGGACCGCCCGTTTCAAGGCGCGCCGCGGCGAATATGCCGTTCCGGCCTCCGGCGGAATCGTATTTAAGCCCTACAAGCCCTTTGTGCTCTTGGATGTCGATGCCCGTTATCGCGCTACCCGAAAACTGCATTTGTTTGTTCACGCCAGCAACCTGACCAATGTTCAAACTTATGATTTGGCCTTTGTGCCCATGCCCGGACGTTGGCTTTCGGCGGGTGTGCGGGTGTTTTTTTGACCCTCCGAAACCCGCATGCAACATTTTCCTTCCGGCATAGCTAACGGAGCAATGTGAAGGTCAGTTATAACCACTTGGGAAACACTAGCTCCCCGCCAAAAACAAAAAAATAGCAGGACGTTTGTGCAAAGCGGGAAGCGTCATTCGAGACCAATCCCCCACCCTTCGTGTGGATATCCATTCCGTGTCCAAGGTCAAATCCGCCGCTACGCAAAGTAGCGTATCGGGATGTAACGTTTTGAGCAAGGCATCCAGCATTTTGTCGTTACGGTAGGGCGTTTCGATAAAAATTTGCGTTTCGTTTTCACGTCGCGAGCGCATTTCCAATTGACGCAAACGTTTGCTCAGCTCAGGTGATTTTACGGGCAAATAGCCGTGAAAAGCAAAGCGCTGTCCGTTCAATCCCGATGCCATCAGCGCCAAAAAAATCGATGAAGGCCCCGTAAGCGGCTCCACCTTTATGCCTTGCCGGTGAGCCAAACGCACCACTTGCGCACCCGGGTCGGCAATACCCGGCAAACCCGCCTCCGACATCAAGCCCATCGGTTTGCCTTCCAATAGCGGCCGCAAAAAATGTTTTATTTCCCCCGGAACGGTATGGCGGTTGAGTTCAAAAAAATGTAATTGGGCCTGATTTTTATCCGGCACCAAGGCCTTGATAAGCCGGCGGGCGGATTTTTCGCGTTCGGCAATAAAATAATCAAGTCCGGCCAAAACACGCACATTGTATTCCGGAAAAACATGTCCGGGATTTGCCGGCCCCAAAAAGTTGGGTATCAAATACAATATGCCGCGTTTAGCACTCACCGTTTCGGATTTTCCGGGCTATGCGGTCGGTGGCTTGGTCGAGCATATTATACACCACATGAATCAAAGAGCGTCCGCTCATATACGGGTCGGGAACATCAAGGTGTTCGCCGGGATAGAGTTCATCGAGTATTAAAGAGACCTTTTGACGGTCGGTATCGCTACGGGCCATTTGCATCACTTGGCGCAAATTATCGGCATCCATAACATAAATACGGTCGAATCGGTCGAAATCGCGAGGCGTAAACAATCGTGCCCGGTGGTCGATAGGGCAATTGTTTTCGTTACAAATGTCGCGAGTGAGATTACAAGGCGGTTCGCCCAAATGATAATGATCCAACCCGGCGGAATCCACATGGTGGATGTCCGTGTCAATCTTTTTTTTCAACAGGGCTTCGGCCAAGGGCGACCGGCAAATGTTTCCCAGGCAAACGAATAAAACCGCGCATCCTTTGTTTTTCCCGTCCATCGGCTCAAAGACCCGTTAGCATATTTTCCAATTCCAAAACGGTCTTGCGGAAATGTTTGTCCACATCCATCAAATCCCTAACGGTTTTGAGCGCGTAAATCACCGTGGCATGGTTACGTTTGCCTATACGTGTGCCGATTTGATCCAAAGACGAGTCGGTGTATTTTTTGGACAAATACATGGAAATTTGACGGGCTTGCACCACCTCGCGCTTACGCGAACGCGATTGTAGGGCTTCCACATCCAAACCAAAATATTCGGCCACAATGCGCTGAATGGTGTCGCAAGTGAAAACGGGTTTGCTGTTGCGCACAAAATTGCTCACCACTTCACGGGCCAAATCCAAGTTTAACTTCCGGTGATTGAAGGCCGACTGAGCAATCATACTGTTCAAAATACCTTCGATCTCGCGCACATTGGACTTCACATGGCGGGCAATGTAATCCACCACTTCGTCGTCCATTCGCACGCCGTCGTACTCCAATTTGTAGCGAATAATTTTTTTACGGGTTTCAAAATCCGGCGCTTTGAGTTCGGCAGCCAAACCCCATTTGAAACGCGAAAGCAACCTTACTTCCACATCACGCATATCCACCGGAGCTTTGTCGGAAGTAAAAATCAGTTGCTTTTTGTTTTGGTGCAGATGATTGAAAATTTGGAAAAAGATTTTTTGCACACCCGTTTTCCCGGCCAAAAACTGCACGTCATCAACAATGAGCACGTCGATCATTTGGTAGAAATGAATAAAATCATCGCGCGTTTTGTTGACCACCGATGAAGTGTATTGTTGGGTGAATTTTTCGGTGGACACATAGAGCACGTTTTTGTCGGGATGCAAGCGTTTGACTTCTATTCCGATAGCATTGGCCAAATGGGTTTTACCCAAACCAACACCGCCATATATAAACAACGGGTTAAAAGATGTGTTGCCCCAATGTTTGGTAATGGCTTTGCCGGCATTGACTGCCAAACGGTTGTTGGGCCCTTCCACAAAGTTTTCGAGCGTATAGTTGGGATTCAATTGTGAGTCGATGCGCATTTTTTGCACACCGGGAATAACAAATGGATTTTTGAATTCCTTGCTTTGCGGTGGCGCGTAATTATTGGTGTCCACCTTGGGCTTCATCGTGCCCGGATATTCCAAATGGGCATTTTGCGAAGCGGGATTATTGGACATACGCACCAAATATTTCAGTTGGGCATGCTTACCCAATTGCTTGACTAAAGCCGTTCGAAGCAGGTCGATGTAGTGCGTTTCGATCCATTCGTAATACAGATTAGTGGGCACCTCGATGGTGAGCACGTTCCCGTTGAGCGAAACGGGTTTGATGGGACGGAACCATGCGGCAAAAATTTCATCCGACACGTTCTCGCGGATAAATTGCAAACATTCGTTCCAAACCTTTTTCGCACTCATACGACCTAACTTCCTGATTTAAAGTTTACTTAATTAAGTTTTAAAATCATCGACATTATTACCCGTTTTCTGAGAACAAAAATTGGAAAAAATTTCCGACAAAAAAAATTTTTTTTCCGCAGGTTTTTAAAAAAGATTTTCGTATATTCTGCGCCTCCAAAAAACTCATTTTTTATGTCTTTATCCCGTTTCCACATCCGTATTCGCACGCGTTACAACGAAACCGACCAAATGGGCTACATTCATCACGGCGTATATCCCGCCTACTTGGAAATGGCCCGCATCGAATGGCTGAAACAATTCGGGATTTCGTATAAACAAATGGAAATCAATGGAATACTGCTCCCTGTTTACAAAATGAGCATTAAATATTTCAAACCGCTTACCTTCGACGAATCCATCCGCGTTTATGTTGAACCCAAAGTTCAACGCGGTGCACGACTTAGTTTTGCCTACGAAATTTTCAACGAACAAGACATCAAAACCACCGAAGCTGTCGTGGAACTGGTTTTCACCAACAGGCGTGGAAAACCCATTAAACCGCCTCGTGAAATCCTGGAAAAACTGATTATTTAGAACCGGAATAAATTGTAAAAAATTTTTGCAGCTCTACTTGCAAAAATTGTTAATAAAGTTACAGTTCTTTGGGTTCGATATAAAGCAATTCCTGCCACGATGCCCAAGGCAAATCATTCCACTTGTCGGCATAAAACCCCACACCGAAAGTCCCCGATGTGGGTAAATTCATGATTTTTTTGTCCTTAAAGCGGTTCACCCAATCGGTCAGGTCGGGATTATGGCCAACGACAAACACACGTTGTATTTCGTCGTCCAGTCCATAGAGCAAATCAAAAATATTTTCCTCGTCGCCCGTGTAAAGAATTTTTTCGACCCGCAAAGGAATATTTTTCCCCAAAATCTTTTGAAGTATTTTGGCCGTTTGCTTGGCCCGTTTGGCGTGGCTTGTAAGAATCAAATCGGGTTTAATGCCCCGTTTTTTCAGGTATTTGGCCACCTTGGTCGTGCGTTTTCGTCCTTTGTTTTTTAGCGGACGTTCTTTGTCGGTCCAGGAAGGAAGTTTCCAGGATGACTTACCGTGCCGGATAATATACACTTCGCGCATTATGGTAATTTTTAGTCATTATCATCGCTGAGTTGCCATTTGTCGATCAACGGATTGTCGTGGGAAAACGCCCCATGGTCAAAGTTTTCCATAAGTTCAAACTCGTCTTCGGTGGTTTTTCGCCCCGAAAACAACAAACCGAACATCATCAACAGGGCCGAACCCAATATCACAAACGAAATCACTTCGCTAAATTCGGGCAAGCGGTAATCGAGCGGGATTTTGAAAAACAACAAAACCGTAATCAATCCACGCGGCGCCATAAGCACTTCGGGAAAAACGCTGCTGCCACGGAAAAACATTTTCAAGTTGAGGAAACGAACCAATATGGTCAGTATCAATATCATACTTCCCAAAATCATCACTCCTGGATGAATCAGGGCTTCCAAATTGATGGTCATCCCGAATACAACAAAAAAGAATGTGCGAATAAGGAAAGCCGTTTCAAAAGTAATGGTTTTGAACTGTTCGCGCACCTCTTCGATACGTTGCTGCCAGAAAAATTTTCGCAAAAGGCCACGGAAAAACAGATTGTAGTTTTCCAGCATCAATCCGAATACCAATATCAAAATCAACGACGACAGGTGAAACAATTTGCCCAGCACAAACAAGGTGGTCAAAATAGACAGGAAAAGGAAAAATTTTACTTTGGTGGTGATATGCTCAAACATAAAAATCAACACATAACCCACCACAAACGATACCGTCAGCGTAAACAATAATCCCAATCCCACCTTGGTTACCACCTGTCCACCCGCTTCGGGAATGGCTAAAACGATGTCAAACAACAAAATGCCCAGAATATCACTAAACGTGGATTCGTAAATCAAAAATTCCTTTTTCTGTTCGTCCATATTCATCACGCTTGGAATCACAATGGCGCTACTCACCACCGACAACGGCACCGCATTAAGATAGGCCGTATAAAAATCACCGGTCAAACCCAAGTAAAAAATCATCCCTGCAATCACAAAAGATGTGGCCAGCAAAATAACCAAGGCCGTAAAAAAGGCCTTGCCTATCAACGGCAATTTGGACCGCGTGATTTTCAATTCCAAGGCCGCTTCCAGCACTATGAGAAGCAGTCCGATGAGTCCCAGCACACTGACCGTTACGTGTAAGTCCGGCACTTGGAAGCCCCAATATCCCAGGCCGTAATGAATCAACATACCGGTGCCTACAAGTAATATCACAGACGGAATTCGCACCTTGCGCGACAAAATATCGAACAAATAGGAAAATATCACCAACAAACTCAACGCCAACAAAATATACATTCCATTCATCGTATCAAAGGTGTTTTATTATTAATATAATGTAAACCATTAAACCGGCTGTTGCCGCCCACCCCACGCCACCGGCCGCCAAATCCTTGACGTCGCGAATGGCTTCGTCGTAACCGCTTTCCACCCGATCGGCCAGCCGTTCGATGGACGTGTTCAGCGTTTCGGTGGTCAGAATCAAGCCCCAGGCCAAGGCAAAAATCGCCCAATCCAATGCCGAAAAACGCAGAAAATATCCCGGAATACCCGTCAACACGACCAGGCCCGTCTGCACCACAAAGCTATGTTCGCGAAACATCAAAGCCATCCCGCGAAACACAAAGCGGAATGCCCTCCAACGACCCGCAACAAACTGCCAAATCGATGCCATAAGACCGGTTTTATTATGCAGTGAAAGATAAGGATTTTCGCTCAATTGGTTTGTTTGGGCATTGAGGTGAAAATAATTTGATTTAGACGCTCCGAAGCCCGTGGGACTTCTCCACGGCTCCACAAGCCGGGAGGGCGCCGGCGGGTACGAAAGCGCCCCGTCGTCTTGAAGCAAGCACCGTTGCGTGAACGTGAGCGCCGGGGCGCCAAAAAATCAGCCGGCCAATGCTTTGAAATAATCCCTCAAAATCTGTGCATTAGGGGCATCCGAAGTGTCCACAATCAGAATTTGTGAGGCGGTATCGGCTAAGAAGTGTTGCAGTTGTCCGGTAGCCCGGGAACGGCTTTTCGTTCTGATTGTCAGCGTGTTCAATCCGAAAGCATCGGCCAGTTTTTTTAAATCGGCCACGGGCGGAGCCACAAAGTAGCGTTCGTAATTTTCGACCGACGACGGGCCGGGAATAAAGCGAAAAATATCGCCGCCACCGTTTTGCAACACAATGGTTTTCAGGTTAGCGGGCCAAGGTGCCCACAGCGCGTTGCTGTCGTAGAGGAACGACAAATCGCCCGTTAGGTGCAACACGGGCGCTTGGGTGCGCCGGGCATAACCCAAGGCCGTGGAATGACTTCCGTCGATGCCCGAAGTGCCGCGGTTGGCCGAATGGCGAATACGGCCGTCAAAATCGAACAGCTGCGCATAGCGCACCACCGTGCTGTTGGCCCAATGAACATGATAGCCGGCTGGTAGGTTATGGCTGAGCAAATCGTAGAACATCCAGTCGCTCCAAGGAACCTTGCGGGCAAATTCCCGGTGTTTTGCCGCCCTCCGCTCAGTCAAATGCGCCCAGCGACGGGCGTAGTCACCTACGGGTTTTTCGTAGGCCGTGCGAAAAAGCCACTGACTGAAAAACAAGGCGGGCGATGTGCGGACATGTTCGGTTAGCCGGTCGAAGGTGTCGGGCGTGATATAGTGCGGGCCGATGTGCCAATGCCCTTGGACGGGCGGACGGCTACGCAGAAGGAATTTGATTTTTTTCGAAATGATGTTGTTGCCCAGGGTAATGACCAAATCGGGTGCCAGTTGTTCCCATTGCTCGTCGGTAAGCGGAAAAATCAGCCGGTCGATATGGGCCAAAAGGCCTTTTGCGTCAAAGTTGGCGGTGGTTTCGGTCAGTACCACCGTGTCGGGACGGGCGGCCAGGCGCTCCAATTGGAGGTTTACAATGGGGTCGAAACGGCCTTGGGCGGCAATAATCATTTTGCGGCCGGCTTTTGTCCAAGATCTTTCCAAACGCTCCAAATCCGTATCCGGCAAAGGAAGGGAATCGGATTTGGCATAACCGGGCACGCTTTGCTTCACATTGTTCTCCACTGTTTCATATAGTGGTTCCTCGAAGGGCATATTGATATGAACAGGCCCGTTTTGTTGAAGGAGCCGGTTAAAAACATCCGTCAGTTTTTGGTTCCACGCTCCGGAGCTTTCGTTTTCCGAAAGGTGGGTTTCGGTAATCACGTGATTGTGCAATGCGCCGCGCTGCCTTATGCTTTGGCCTTCGCCCTTGTCGATGCGGTATTCGGGGCGGTCGGCACTAATAACAATGAGCGGTAATTGCCGGTAAAAGGCCTCCGCCACTGCCGGATGGTAGTTGAGCATAGCCGTACCCGAGGTGGAAATCACCGCCACCGGTTGTCCGGATGCCTCGGCCATACCCAGGGCCACAAAACCCGCCGAACGCTCGTCGGGAATAACGGTTTTTTCGAAATGCGACCGCGCCTGTGCTTCAATAATCAAAGGGGCATTGCGCGATCCGGGCGAAATGACCAAATCACGCACACCTGCGGCTTCCAGGTGGTCGAAAAGTATGCGGACTTGGGGTTTGGCCGAATGCACAGGGCTAAGATTCTTTCCATTTGATACTGCAACCGATGCTGGGCATTTGCTCCTCCTCTGGAACAGTTTTTCCTTGGAGCAAAAGATCCAAAGCCCGGCGCATATCCTTACCCGTTACCGGCTTTCCGTTGCCCGGCCGGCTGTCGTCCAATTGGCCGCGATAGACCAAGTGGTCGTTGGCATCGAACACAAAAAAGTCCGGCGTGCAGGCCGCCTGATAGGCACGGGCCGTATCCTGCGGTTCGTCGTAGAGATAAGGAAATGGATAACCCAAGCGCAAGGCGGTTTCCTTCATCTTGTCGGGCGCGTCATCGGGATATCGGCTTACATCGTTGGCGCTGATGGCGGCAAAACCGATGCCGCGGGGCATATAATCTTTGGCCAAACGCACCAATTCGTCGTTCACGTGCTTGACGTAAGGGCAATGGTTGCAAATGAACATAATCACCGTGCCTTTGGGGCCTTTGACGTCCTCGTAGGTCAAAGTTTTTCCGCTCACGGTGTCGGGCAAGGCAAAGCGGGGTGCAGGCGTGCCCAAGGGTAACATGGTGGAAGGTGTTGCTGCCATGATTCGGGTTATTTGAGTTGTTTTTTCAGCCGGTTGAAACGATTAACTTTTTTGTCGCGTGGCCAGATATTGTTGTCGGTGTTTACGTCGGCCGTAAGCCCGTCGGGGTCGATTTCGAACTTGACGATTTTTTTGTCCGAAACCAAAAGTTTTTTCACTTCCTTGTCGTTGAAACGCCATATTTCGGCCGGATACTTGAATGTTTTTTGCGTACCGTCGTCGTAGGTAACACGCAGGATAATGGGCATGACCAATTCGCCGTTTTTCTCGAACACCACTTGGTAGAAATATTTGGGTGCTTTGATGTTTTTCAATTCGTTGGGGTCGAAATGGGTTTCCAAGTATTGTTTCAACGCCGGGGTTTGGATCAGGATGTCTTGTTGTTTTTTCATTTCGGGGCTGAAATCGGGGCTGTCTTCCGACACCAGGGAAATGAATTTAGGAAGGTCTTTGAGCTTGATACCATAGCGTTTGGCCATGTTTTTGATGCGTGTGGTGGGCCTGTCGGTTACATAAAACCGGCTGACTTTTTTAATACCGATGTCGTTCACACCGGTGGTGTAGAACCAACCGCGCCAAAACCAATCCAAATCGGTGCCCGAAGCGTCTTCTATGGTCCGGAAAAAATCGGCCGGTGTGGGATGTTTGAATTTCCAGCGGTTGGCATAGGTTTTCAGGGCATGGTCAAAAAGCTTGTGGCCCAAAATCACTTCGCGCAGCATATAGAGTCCGGCGGCGGGTTTGCTGTAAGCGGTCATGCTGCGGTTGTACATATTGTCGGCATTGACCATGATGGGTTGCATTTTGCTTTGGTCGCCCATCATAAAGGGTACAATGTCCTTGGGAAAACCACGCGAAGGAAATCCCTTTTGCCAACGTTGTTCGGTGAGCAGTTGCACAAAGGTGTTGAGGCCTTCGTCCATCCACATCCATTGGCGTTCGTCGGAATTGACCACCATGGGGAACCAGTTGTGGCCTACTTCATGAATAATCACACCTATCATACCGTATTTGGTGCGTTCGCTGTATTTTCCGTCGGGGCCGGGACGGCCGTAGTTCCAGCAAATCATGGGATATTCCATGCCTTGACGGAAGGCATTGACCGAAATGGCCTTGCGGTAGGGATAGTCGAACAGGATGTCGGAATAGGATTTGAGTGTATGGGCCACTACGCGGGTGGAATATTTTTCCCACAGCGGGTTGCCTTCGGGCGGATACATGGAAACGGCCATTTTGGATTTTCCGCCTATTTTGACAGCCATAGCGTCGTAGATAAAGCGCCGCGAAGCGGCAAAGGCAAAGTCGCGAACTTTTTTGGCGTGGAAATGCCATGTTTTGGTTTGTTGTCGTTCGGGGTTTTGAATTTTTTGCTTGACCTCGGCTCCGGTAACCACTATCACGGGCCGATCGTAGGTTTTGGTAGCATCCAACCAACGCCGCCATTGTTCGGGTGTGAGAACGGCCATGCGGTTGAGCAAATGTCCGGTTCCGTCAATGACAAAATCGGCCGGTGCGGTAATGTTCACCGTAAACTCACCGAAAGGCAAGGCAAACTCACCGGTTCCGATAAATTGATTGGTTTGCCAGCCCTCCACATCGTTGTAAACCGCCATACGCGGGTAGAATTGAGCGATGATGTATTCTTTTTCGCCGTCGGGGAAGTCTTCGTAACCCGAACGTGCCCAATCTTGCTTAAAATTATTGATGTTGTACCACCATTTGATTTTGATTTTGGTTTTTTCGCCGGGTCGCAACGGGGTGCGCAAATCCACGCGCATCATGGTGTAGTTGATAGTATAGGGCAATGCCCGGCCATCGGCATCGGTAACGGATTCGATATGGAAACCGCCTTGGTAACCTTGGTTGGTAAATTCACTCACAAAGCGGCCGGGACGAAGCATAATATTGTCGCCGTCGGGAGTGATTTGTTCGGTAAAGGAATTGGGTTCGCGCCGGTTTTGGTCAAGTTGTACCCACAAATAGGGCAAAATATCGGGCGAATTGTTAATATATTCGATGGTTTCCTCACCGCGTAGTACGGGTTGTTGGCTGTGGTCAATGAGTTGGATGTTCATATTGTAGTTAGCGTAATTCTGATAGTAATCCGGTCCCGGGGCACCGTTGGCCGATCGGTAGCGGTTGGGCGTGGGAAGCAAATCGTACATTTGACGGAATTTGCTTGTATTTTCGTGCCCTTTGGGTATTTTCTTGTCCTGTGCCCGTAAGGGGATAAACAGCAGGACGGTCAAAAGCAGCATTAATTTTTTCATGACATCGGGTTTTGCGGCTAAAATTAGGAATAATCCGGCAATATATACGCCAAAACAATGCAAATATTTTCTATGGGATTAAATCAAAGAATATCTTTGTGATACAGAACCGCTCGGGTGTTCTAAAAAATATTTCAATAAAAAACCGCTCCCAAGCCGGGAACGGTCATCGTAGCGAGGGCGGGACTTGAACCCGCGGCCTCCGGGTTATGAATCCGACGCTCTAACCTGCTGAGCTACCTCGCCGCAAAAGCGGTGCAAATATAGGAATTTTTTATCTTTGGCAAAGATTTTTAACCTCCGAATAATGAATGATTATCTACTGGCCGTTGTCGTATTTGTTTTGGCTTTTCCTTTCGGCTTTTGGCGGGCACGGAGTAAATTCCGCTCCCGCGACTGGATGTTGGCCATCCATATTCCGGTGGCGATGATCATCGGGCTGCGTCTGGTGAACAAATTTTATTACAACATCGGTTTTTCGTGGCGTTCGTTGTTGCTTAACGTTACGGCCTTTATGCTGGCCCAGTACCTGGCCGGCCTGATTTATAAACGCCGAACAGTCAAAAAGAAGTTGGAATTATAATTCCTTGGCGTTAAAGGTATCACCCTGACGCAAATCGCCGCTGCGATAACCTTTGAGGAACCAACGCACACGCTGTTCGGAAGTGCCGTGCGTAAAGGCATCGGGCACCACATAGCCCATGCTGCGTTTTTGAATCCGGTCGTCGCCTACGGCAGCGGCGGCACGAACGGCCTCCTCGATGTCGCCTTCGTCCAACACGTGTTTCATTTGCTGGATATGCCGTGCCCACACGCCCGCCAGAAAATCGGCTTGCAATTCCAGCCGGACGGACAAACGGTTGAAATCGCGCTTGCTCATACGCCGGCGCATACGTTCCACTTGACCGGTGATGCCCAAGAGTTTTTGCACGTGATGACCAACTTCGTGCGCAATCACATAGGCCATGGCAAAATCACCCGAAGCACCGAATTTATTACGCAAATCGCGGTAAAAACTCAGGTCAAGATAGACTTTTTCGTCGGCAGGACAGTAAAAAGGTCCCATGGCCGATTGGGCCATACCGCATGCGGCTTGCGTGTAGCCGTCGTAAAGTACCAAAGTGGGGAAACGGTATTTTTGATGCAACTGCTTGCGGAAAATGTCCGACCACACATCTTCGTTGTCCTTGAACACCACCTTGGCAAAACCGGCCAGGGCGTCGTCATCACGTTTTGATGCGGGCGATGCCGGTGCCTGTTGCACAGGCGGCATTTGCTGTTGCAACACGTCGGTGGGCGGTTCGCCGGTGAGGAAAGTGTAGAGGAGCGCAATAACAATGGTTCCCAAACCGATTCCACCACCGATAACCCGGCCGCGCATGCCGCCGCGACGGTCTTCCACACGGGTGCTTTGTTCTCGTCCTTGCCAACGCATAAATGAAGTGTTTGGGTCAAAAATACACAAAAAGCCCGAAAAAATATTCAAGCCGCCCGGTTATGGCCAAACAGAGCGGCATCCAAACCGAAAAATGCTTAATTTATTTGCCCGGCCGCTTGATGCAGATTTTCTAGGTAGGTTTGTCGCAACGTATCATCCAAAAATGCGGCCTTGAAGGAATTTTCCACCAAGCGCAACAATTCATCACGGCTCAATTGCAAGGGTTCGATAAGGGCAATATAATTTTCGTTTACATAACCGCCGAAATAGGCGGGGTCATCGGAATTGAGGGTAACCAAAAGGCCCATATCAAGCATACGGCGGACGGGATGCTTGCGCAAATCGCGGCATACTTGCAATTTGAGGTTCGAAAGGGGGCAAACGGTCAAGGGGATTTGCCGGCGGGCCAATTCGCGGGTAAGCGCTTCGTCGTCCAAGGAACGGTTTCCGTGATCGATACGGGAAATGTGGAGTAAATCCAGTGCTTGGCGCACATATTCGGCGGGGCCTTCTTCGCCGGCGTGGGCCACCGTGAGAAAACCTTCGGCGCGGGCGCGTTCAAACACACGGCGGAACTTGGAGGGTGGATTGCCCAATTCGGAGGAATCCAAGCCCACGGCCATAATCCAATCGCGGTAGCGCAGGCCTTGTTCCAGCGTTTCGAAAGCGTCTTCTTCGGGTAAATGCCGCAAAAAACTCATAATCAGGTGTGAAGTCATACCGTATTCTTTGCGTGCGTCTTCCAATGCAGCACGGATGCCACGAATGACTGTGTCGAAGGGAATGCCGCGGTGGGTGTGGGTTTGCGGATCGAAAAAGATTTCGGTATGCACAACATTTTGTTTGTGCGCTTTGTCCAAATAGGCCCGCGTAAGGTCGTAAAAATCGCGTTCGGTGCGCAGCACGTTGGCACCGGCGTAGTAAATGTCCAAAAAATCCTGCAAATTATCGAAACGGTATGCGGCACGTACTTGCTCCACCGAATCGTAGGGAATTTTGATGTTATTCCGACGGGCGATTTCAAACATCAGTTCGGGCTCGAAGGTGCCTTCGATGTGCAAATGCAATTCGGCCTTGGGCAGTGAGCTGACGAATCGGGCAAGTTCGTTCATAGCAAAGGGGTTTTAAAGTTGAATGAAACGGTATGTATCCGGTCGTAAAACACGTGCTTTCGGATAAAAATTGCACGAATATACAAAAAAAACGGATACGAATTCCAAAATCGTTGAAAGAATACGAATATTTTGGCGCGTAAATTTTATTGTTTCGGAAATCGGTAAGGATATTGGATTTTTAATACAAGTGGGTGCAAGATTTGAACGCTGTGAGAAGTGTATCGAAGCCACCGGATTAGCGGTCATTTTGATACAATTTTCGCTCCTTCGTCGCGAAAATCATAAAACCCGCGCCAGGGATGGAAGCGGTTATGCGGCAGCGGCACGCCGTAGGCCTGCCGTGGCGGCGGGGCGACCAGTGGGGAGCCACGCACGCCACGTTTGCAGGGCAAGAGCAGGCCGCTGCCGCATTTGAGCGGACAGCCCGGTCCCGCCTCGTGAACACGTCGCAGGACAAACAACGTGCCGGCCTGCGGCTGTGTGAACGAGTGCGGGGGGCGCCCAAAAATAAAAATTCATTTGCACGTTTGCATAAAAAGTTATAAATTCATACCGTAAAATTCTGCGGATATGAACAAAATCGAAATTCTGGGCACGGTGCTCAAAGAAGAGCAAATGGAAGTGATGCAAGACCTGGCGCTGCCGCGTACATTGGTGCTGCACATCGTTAATCCCTTTCCCGGACTCCACGGCGAAATTGTGCCCGAATCGGCCACCAGGCCCGACAATATTTTTTTCGTGACTAAAAAACCTTATTCCTGGGAAAAAATCATCCGCACCACCAATAAAATCAAGCAAAACACTGCGTTCAAAGAACTGGACGCGTCGTTTGCCACCGTGATGTTCGGAAAAACCAAATATTACAGCATTCGTGTGCAT
>Ga0256832_1001502_pt1 | contig 15805 bp, 12 predicted proteins | sample 134614metaG_FD_190534 | JGI IMG/M metagenome (GOLD analysis project Ga0256832, IMG submission 190534) | Hydrothermal vent microbial communities from Lau Basin, Pacific Ocean - 134-614 | ecosystem: Environmental > Aquatic > Marine > Hydrothermal vents | place: Pacific Ocean: Lau Basin | collected...
AACCCCCCAAAGATATATTAAATTATCCTCCTGCTTTTTGGTTGGAACAAATAAAATATATAGAAGGAGTAGATGATGGCTCTATTAAAAAACGTACTATCTTAACTCAAAGTAGAATAGATGAAACCGGCAGGAAATTTATTGGACTGACAAACAAAGAATTTGATGACTACCATATTATAGATAGTGTTGGATTAATGCTTGATCCACAGTCCGAAGAGGATAATGATAAATACAAGTTTAGATTTGACTTTTTTAAATCGTTACTTGATAAAACCATTTTAGCCATTAGGTCAACTACGTTTTCATCAATTTACAATTTAGTTAATTATTTTAAAAACCTAAAGGATAATGAATCTGATAAGCTGCATGTTGATATTCCAAGAATTAAGGGTGATATTCATAAGTATAAAGAATTGTTCTTTTATCGATTAGGAACTAAAACAAAAGATAAGCAATTAAGGGAAGATTTAGTTAATCTGCATCGCACGGGTTTTATCCTATATTTCCCAAATAAAAGAAATATACAAGAAAAGGTATGGTTTGCTCCTGAAAAGGTATTAAATGTGTTAAGAGATAAATTTTTAAAAAAACATGTCAATAATGGCATTATAAAATATGAGGAATTTAAAGATCTAAAAATTGATAAAAATCTAATGGCTTTGTTTGAAGAAATGAATTTGATACTTGCTCATAAACCGGATAAAAAAGCAAAATATCCGGAAGAATACATTATTCCAAATTATTTGCCTATTTATAAAAATGATGATGATTATGAATTGCTGGAATTTGGGATGGGAGAAGCATTGTTTTATATAAGATTTGAAAATTTTATTCCTTTTGGCATGATGAGCCAAATAATTACATTTTTCGGTAAAAGACCTGATAAAAAAAGATTTTGGCGCAATGCTATGTATTTTACCTTCAATCTGCAATATAAGGTTTTAATTAAATTGAATTTGTTGACCAATCAATTTTCTTTTTATTTAATACACAAAGATAATAAAGATACAGGCAATAATGTAAGTGAAAAATTTAGAAATTTCTTTTTTGCTGTGGTGTTAAATGCATATCATAATGAAGATTTATCTGAAATATTTAAAGATTATATGGAGCAAGAGAATTATGATATAAAAGCTTTTAATCTCGAAAATTTTGTAAGTTTTGAGACGGATATCCCCGGTGATATGTATATCAGTATGGATGGCGAAAATTTTGTATCGGTAAAAGAACTTAATGAAGAAAAGATGAAAGGTCGATACAAAATAGTTTCAAGCAAATTTGTAGATAAAAAGGATGGTGATAATAAATTATTAAAAACAACAAAAGTAAGCGGAAAAGAAATCCCATTACGTGATTTTAATGATTATAGCAGTATTGATTTTGGAAGGAAATTGAGGGTGGTGATATCTTATGACCGTAAAGAAAGAGATGAGTTACATAAATTGTTATTGCATTTAGGGCAGATGGTTCGATCCAAAAAAATAGATATTTTTTATGATAATGATTTAACTCCGGGAAAACTTTTTAGACCGGAATTGGAAAAGAAATTTAAAAATGCCGATATTATTATTTCTTTAATTTCTCCTTTATGGGCAAATTCAGATTTTATACTAGAAAATGAACTTCCCATTGCATTGAAAAGGTCAGAAGAAGCTAAATTTAGACACATACCACTATTGATTAAACCAACAAATTATAAAGAAGTAAAAATAGAAAATTATGAGTTGAAGGAAGATGAATTGAAAAAATATAACTTTGTCAAATATAACCGTATGATTTCTGCTTCAAATCCGAGCGAATTTAATGATGACCCATATTTGTTTTTTGCGAATAAAATTAGAAAAGTAATAAATGAATTAACAAATAAGGCTGATTGATGTATTACATTCAACTCCATTCGGAGTTGTACCCTCTCGCTTGGATACCACCGGTTTCACCGGTGGCTATTCATATTTATCCCGCTGTCCAGCGGGATATTTTGATTTCCTCTTGATAATAAAAATTGCAGAAAAAAACAGGGGATTTGTTTGAATTGTTATCGCATATTTTATTTGGAGAGCACGATAGAGGGCAAAACCACGGGAGTGGTTTAATATGAGTAGCCCCGCATGCAATGCGGGGTAAAAGTGAGAGGGGAAATGAACGACGAAAGGTGTTCAATAAATAATTGAATTCTTTTTGTTTCAAGCTGAATGTTACATTCAACTCCTACCGGAGTTGTACCCCTCTTGCTTGTTTACCACCGGTTTCACCGGCGGCTATTCATATTTATCCCGCTGTCCAGCGGGATATTTTGATTCCCTCTTGACAATAAAAATTGCGGATAGTAAATAAAAACACGGAATTTGTCTGAACTGTCAATGTTTATTTCATTTGGAACATACGATAGAGGGCAAAACCACGAAACCTGTCCCTTTGGGAGTGGTTTAATGTAAATAGCCCCATATGAAATGCGGGGTAAACGAATGAGGTGAAATGAACGCCGATACCTGTCCCTTTGGGAGGTGTTCAATAAATTACAAAAATATATTTGTTTTCATAAATGAATAAATATTTCTTTTTATCTTTATTAAAAGGTAAAAATTATCGAGAATGCAAAAGATAAAAATAAACAACTTAACGGACAGAATTAATGATAATCTGCCAAAGCGAATATTGAGCCTTGATGGCGGTGGTACAAAAGGAATTGTTACTATTGCAATGTTGGAGAAATTGGAAGCGAAATTGACGGCTTTTTTACCGGATGATGAACAGGATAATTTTAGGTTAAACCAATATTTTGATTATATCGGCGGTACAAGTACAGGAAGCATTATAGCAGTTCTATTGAGTTTGGGATATAGTGTAGAGAAAATCAAAGCTCTTTATATGACTTTGAGTAAAAAAGTGTTTGGATGGAAATCAAAAAAATGGTATTCTTTTGGTTTTTTACCTTTTTATAGATCAGGACCAATCGAAAAACAACTGAAAGAAGTACTTGAGGATAAACAATTGAGAGATAAAGAGATAATGAATCTCTTGGCAATTTTCACGAAAAATACTAAATCCAATAATATCTGGACATTTAATAATAATCCCGAATCAAAGTTTTACAATGCTCCATCAGATTATCAGGATGCATTTCCTAATAGGGATCAATATCTGAAAGATTTAGTTAGAGCTTCTACTGCAGCCCCTATATATTTTCCTCCAAAAGAATTGCAGATAAGACAAAAAACCTCAAAAAAAGCCCTGTCTTCATTTTTTATTGATGGTGGTGTGAGTATGGAGAATAATCCTGCGTTCAGATTGTTTATGATGGCAACGGTATCATATTATAAGCTAAAATGGATTCTGGGAAATGAAAAATTGCTCTTAATGTCATTTGGAACAGGAATATTTACTTATAAACATAAAAAGGGAATAGGTAGTTTGTTGTCATTGCCGGATATGTATATGAAAAATGCCTCCCAAACTACCGATACGGTATTGAGAGCATTGTCAAGACATAGAAATAAATATATAATAGATAAGGAATTGGAAGATATTGGTCCGGAGGATTTTGGTATTGGGCCGAGATTAAGTTATTTAAGATATAATTTTAAATACAGAGGTTTGCCGGGATATAAAGATAAGTGGGCGGAAATGGATAAACCGGGAAATATGGGTTTGTTATATGAAAAAGCATCTAATGGGTTTGTATTTAAAGGAGATGATATTCCCCGGGATTTTTTACAGCACTATTATGATTGGGATAATAGATTGATAGAATAATTTTTTTTGTTGTAACTAGCGATTTTTGTGATTATTACGTCTTATATAGTGTCGGCAGGAAAACACATCCATTTTTTAATTGATTCTGTTTATTTTAATAAATGCAAATAATCGTAGCATGAAAAATAATAATTTAATATTGCAAATTTTGATTTTAGTGTTAATATCTTTACTGACAATGACAACTTCTTGTACTAAATGTGAGGAAGAAAAAGAAATGTATAAACAGGAAGAAGGAATTGTTATTAATGACGGTTCTCAGGCAGTTGACGGTTGTGGTTGGCAAATTAGAATTAAAGAAAATAATTATGAACCCAAAGAACAATTAGATTCTGAATTTTTGATTGATAGCCTAAAAGTTTATGTAGAATATAAACTTACAGGTCAATTAGGACACAATGGTGATAATCCATATAAACAAATAGAAATCAAAAGTATTATAAAAAGGTAGTTGGGTTAAATTATGAACCAGCACTGCTTTTACAAGTGGAAAACATGTTAGCGTGCTGTATCGTTGAGAGGTTAAAAACCTTCAACTCAAAGAGTTTTACCTCTTGATAAAATATACCCCAACTATGAACCTTGTTTAGGTAAATCCCTTGGCGATTTAAAAATACTACTCTTTCGCCAACGATTTTTATATTTTTAACGTCTATTAAGTAGAGTCGGCTTTTATCCGGGCATTTATTAACAAAACATTTAAAAACATGAAAAGAATATTGGTATTAGTGATCTTTCTTGGTGGATTTATAGCATGTAATAAAGAAAATGATAACATCGATTTGATTGGTAAATGGAAAATTGATAATGTTTCGGGAGGGCTTCACGGAAATGGTTATACCCCACATTATAAATATTTGTATTTTGTAGATGATACCAATTGTAAATGGACAGATAATGAAGATAAGTTTTTAGTAAATGGAACTTATGAATTAAGTACAGAAGCGGGAAAAGATTATATTCAATTTGAAAAAATGGATACGCCAATTTACAGTTTTTACACACATAAATTCGAGTATGAATTTCTGACATCAGATTCTTTATATATGGATGAAGGTTGCGCTGATTGTTATAATTATACTTTTATCAGAGTTAAATAAATTAGTATGAAAAAAACCTTATTTTTGATTATTGCTTTTTTAGCTTTTATATCTTGTAATAAATCAGATTATGAAGTTAATAAACACCCGAAACCTCCCTACTTAAGAATGTGGGCGATGCTGGCATGCTCAACAACATTTGATATAAAAAGTAACGAAAATCCTGAAAATTGGAGTTCAAGAATTAGAGATACTTTGGATGTAAAAGGCTTTGAAATTATTTCATATCACTTGGGTTTTGTAGAGCAAGAACCTTTTATAGGATGTGGAAATTGCCTTAGAACAGGTGATTATATTGATGTGGAAGTTCCTGATAACCAAAAGAATGAATTAAAACGACTTGGTTTTAGTGATGAATGAAAAGATTGGGTATTCAATATAATCGATAGGGAATATCTGTCCAAGGGATTGATAATGTTCAACAAAATCCAAGCGTTCTAAGTGGTGGGGAGTTATTTACGTTTATACAATTTCATAGCGGGAATTTATTACATTAAGCCCGCTATTGCAGCGGGCTATTTCGATATTCCACTATGCGTCAGCATCATCTTTGACTATGTCTTTGGCTTTATCCATAGTCTTTGAAGCTAGATCCTGTCCTTTTTCGATTACGTCTCCTGCCACATCTTTTACAGCCTCTACTCCCTCTTTTGATTTTTCGACGACAGTATCTTTTACGTCTCCTGCTTTCTCCACGACATCACCGACTACTTCCTTTCCTTTATCCGCGGCATCTTTTGCAGTATCAACAACTTTGTCCATTCCTTCTTTTCCTTTCTCAACTATTTCATCTTTTAATTCAGCACCTTTGTCAACTACATCTGTTACCACTTCTTTTCCTTTTTCCATCACGTCTTTCGCTACTTCCGAAGCATCATCAAATGCATCCTTTGCTTTGTCTAAAACAGTTTCTCCAATATCTTCTGCTTTTTCAACCAAGTTCTTTGTGACATCCATCCCTTTATCAACGACATTTCCCGCTACTTCTGTGACATCTTCGATTACTTCTTTTGATTTTTCGATTGCATCTGCTCCTAAGTCCTTAGCTTTATCTAATACATCTCCTGTCAAATCTTTCCCTTTTTCAAAAACGTCACCGGCAACATCTGCAACGTCATCAAATGCATCTTTTGTTTTATCTACAATAGTATCTCCCATATCTGCAACATGATCCGTAGCTGATTTAGCAACTGATTTAGCACCAAAAAATAATTTTTTTAACCATCCCATAATTTTAATTTTTCGTTTTAATAAATAGTAAATATTGTCTCTAAAATAAACAATTATTTCATAAATTAGTTCATTTTCAAAATTTTGAAATACGCCTATTTGGTTTAATACGAGTTTTCATCCTCGAAAAAATCAATGATTTGTTTCATTAAAAAAGCTCTTTGTTTTTGACTATATATAGTTTCAAAAGGAAACCCTAAAGCTACGATTTTATAATTACCCCTGTATAAAATCCCTGCGCTTATATCCGTATCTTTATAACGAAATGCTGTTAGAGCATTAGCTCCGACCGGTTCAATACCATCAGGTGCTTCAACCATGTAAATATGATTATCAATGCTTGTATTAAATTTCCAATCGCCTTTAATGTACGTTTTAGCATAATCGGTACTATAGACTTTACCTGATTTTGAAGCATGGTTTGTTCTCCACTTATAGTGCAAAATGTTATTTGCAAATAATCCTGCTTTTTTATTTCCAAGCAAATCTGTGCCGAGATAGGCACCTGAAAGGAAAATATTTACTCTTCCCTCCGTAATATCTTGAATTTTACTCATCATTTCATCAGTGAAAATGGTGAATTTCTTTTTGCCCCCGGTTTCTATTGTTTTTTCTTCTCCCAAAATCAGGTCAATAAAGCTATACTTTTGAGGATTAAAATTTTTGGAAATAAAAGATTCATCGCTTGTGCTTAAAAAAGAGTAACCTGCTTTCAAAATAGCTTTTCCATGAATATATGGAAAATCAAAACTATTTCCTGCTATCTCTTTGCCTTCCCAATCAGCATAACTAGCTCCCCAACCGGGACTATCATCATCAGACCATGCAATATGCCTGTCAAATTCATAAGGCTCTCCTGTCAAACCTATTTCGTGTTTGTATGGAACACCCATATCTTTCCAATATGCTATACCGGATATATTATTGTCATCTATTATATCCGGAGCATTCACTCTATCAAATGCATTTACTACCAATGCAAATTTAGACTTCTTCTTTATTCCTACCGATAAAATCTCGCTGGGGAAACTTTTGCCACCCTGATTAATCGCAGCAACTTTAAAGCTGTATATCTTGTCATAATCACCGAGTTCTATATCAATAAAAGTGCCTTTCACCAAAACTCCTTGATTAAAGCCCTCATTTTCTTTTCTCATATATACTTTATAAGCGATAGGGTTTGCGGTTTTCTCCAAAGGATCGATGACAGGAGACCAAGATAATCTTATTTTTTTATCTTCTAATAACTCCATTGAAAAATGATCCACAGGCAAAGGTTGTACTATATATTCAAAATGATTTTGGTAAGCTAAAAACTTCAATATTCCCTTGTATATAGCTCTGCTAACGACAAATTTGAATCTGTGATCCAATCCCAAATGCATATCTGCGAGATTTTGGTGTGACATCAATTCCAAAAGCATCATCGGAGTATTTGCTCTCCATGCCTCTGAATATGGTTTATTCCAAATTCCTCTTCTATTCCAGTTACTACAGCTCAAAGCTCTGATATCATCGACTATTTGTGTTTGAACAATATCTACCAAATCCCTGTTCACCATTTTTGATTGCTTCAAAGGGAAAACTGTATCGGGAACTTCGGAATTGTATATTGCCAATGTCCCGATGATAGAATCACCGGGGGCTACCCCTGCATCAGTGTGAAAAGCCAAAGCCATATCGATTGGTATGCCAAGTCCATCTATATCATTGTGGTCTGTCGGTCCATTTGGATTACCCATAAGGTAGTTTACCCATTCTCCTCTTGATTTATAATCATCATTATAGTCATTTTTGCCTTTTGAAAGGCTGTAAACTATAGAATCAGGCATACCGCAATATTGCAAATAATATCTTGCTGCTTCAAGATATCTGGGTAAACCGCTTGTCTTCCAGCTATAGTCTTCAGGATTAATTCCCTTTTGTTTTTTATCGTTTTGAAAATCCTTTTTAGCCCCTTTCAAAGACCAAGACTTGGGAGCGATTTCACTAGAGGGTCTTCTGGCGACATTGCCAAAACCACCTCCGATTTTCACGGCATCTATCGTAAATTGTTCATCTGAACTAAGGACAATTGAAGCCGCATTTTTATCTAGACCTTTTTTGAAATAAAACTTACCAAGATAAATCCATGTTCCAAAACCTTGAGACTGATTAATGGTAAACTCTGCTGTACCACCCTTATAATTGACTCTACAATTGACGCTCTCTGCTGCACTTTTGCCATAGCTTATATATACAGCATATTCTCCATTTTGAGGAATTTCAGGGAGATACTTTACTTTCACCGGATTGTTTTCTTTTGGTTTTAAACTCAAGTAAGTTCCCATTTCAAAAGGATTTTCAGAATTAAAAAGCGTATCTTTCCATTTGAAACCCGAAGACAATGTATCTATATAAGCATTGGAAATAGTGATATTGGAATTGCCTAAACTACGATCATTATCAACTATTACCTCATTGGGATTGATATCCCTTTCTCTCGGGATAAATACATTGGCACCTGCATTTTCCAACATCGGCTCTATATAATCCAATACAAAAGTCATCGGGAAAATATCCTCAACCGTGGAGTGCAATCTAGCTCTTTGCCATTCCCATCTATCGAGTTTTGCTTCATAGTACTTTCCGTGACTATGCCATATTGCCAAATTTCTATTCAATAATCCTTTTTCGGGTTTTAATAAATATTTTTTAGAAATTATAGGTTTTGAATTAATGCAAAACCCAGTAAATCTACTCGAGTCAATTTTAGTATTTTTTCTATATAAATTAGGGATATAATCTTTAATATTCTTCCCATTTGAAAAGATTTCTATTGTGTATTTTCTTAGCCAAAAACCAAATCTTTTCTTTAAGGATTTTTTTGCATCATTTACTATTTTTTCTCTTATAGGCACATAGGACAGGGCATCACTAAAGAAGAGTTGAATTTCCTTATTGTCTGTCAGTACAGATACCGAATCGATGCTGATTTGACCTAGATTACTCCATTTGAGAAAATAGTTATCCCATTTTTTCAGCTTTTTTTCAATTTTACGAACAAGTCTTTTGGTTTTTCTGTCTTGAGAAAAACTTTTGTTTGGAACGAGAAAAAAAATAGCGAAAATCGATAAGAGTAAGTAATATTTATTTTTCATACTTGATATTTACTCTACAATTGTAATTTCACCAATCTGATTTTTATCAATTTTCTTTACTGTTTCTTCATACTGTGAAATCATATCAACAAGATAAATCATTTCATCAGTCAAAAAATAATCATCAAATTTTCCTGATTGATAGTTTACATAAAAATCATATGGGTTTTTAGGGGAACCTATTTTGTTTTTTGGATCGACAGTATTCCAAGTATGAATCATTTCAGCTAAAAGGCTGAATAAATCATTGATTTTCTTTTTACCGGAAGTTAAAAATAATATGGTGTTAATATAATCATATATATCCTTATCCTCATCATCTTGAAAACAACTTATAAATTGGGGCTCAGCTAAAAAATCAATTCCGTATGTGAATAATAAACTTTCTACAATGTTTTTACTAATCTCACGTACTTTTTCTTCCGAGTCAAAAAATGCCTCTTTATCTTCATCATTCATTGTTTCGTCTAAATATATCATAATATTATTAATCAATAATTCGTTGTCCTGATCCCATTGTTTTTTGAGTTTCTCAATAATTCCTCCTACATACTCATATATAGGACTCGTATAATATACATATAATAAATAATTGTTTTTCCGATCTTCAGACAAACTATCTATTAAATCATCGATATCTTCTTCGTTAAAACCATCGTCAAACATATCTGCTTCAGTTATGAACTCATAATTACCGGAACCAAGATTTTTTTCCATTGCTGCTAAAATCATTGCCGGATTATCATTGATTCCCTGTATATACAAAGGCCGTCCGTCTTTTCCAAATTCAATATCCACATATTCAATATCATCGATATCATCTAGTATATAAGATGTCAAATCGAAACTATTATCTGGTTCAATACCGCAATCTTCAGCGTATTCTACAGCCCCATATATAAGATTAAATGTATAATTGGAATCAAATTCTGTTAATTTTTCACCACTTTTTTCAACTCTATCAATGAGAATATTTAGTTCTTCCTCATCGAATATATTAAAAAAGCTATCTTTCACTCCACAAGCAAACACATCAACCATATAAACACCAACAACCAAGTCTCCATTCGGTCTTTCTCTTACGACAACAACCTGTCCCAATCCAACTTCAAATATTTTCTCACTAACCAGTGTCTTTTTTACAGGTAGTTTCCTTGCAGCTTCCTTGATATATTTTTCGGGTGAAAATCTCGGAGTCATATTTACGACCTTAGTCTTTTTCTTTCTTTTTTTATTCCGTGCCATAGATATAGTTTTAATATATTATAGCAAAAATACTAAAAAAGGGCTTACTTCTTGCAACCCCTTTTAATTAAATATTAGATTTAGATCTGAAAATTTTACAATTACTCAAGTATCTACTGTTTTATACTTAAATATAGGCGCACTTGAACAACTTTTTCAGAACCATTTTTAGAACCCATCCCCGACCTTCAGGGCTGGACAGTGCTAGTTTGCTTTTGCTATACTCGCCTCCCAGCCTCCTAAAGGAGGTGCATCAACCTACACTTTATCAATGCCTTGAAATTGCGTGTGGATTTCCCCTTTAGGGGATTAAGGGGCAAGTGTTGCAGAACTGTCCAGCCCATCCCCAACCCTTCCCTAGACTTTTTCTTCTCGGAAGCAAAGTTAGCTATTTCACAAGTTCTCGATTTTCAGAGTAAAACAATTATTTTGTTTTTAGTTTTACTACTTCTACTATTCTATCTGCTATTTTATCTTGAATACCTTGGTCGAGATGACTTGTAAAGCCGACACAAGAATTATTTATTTCTCCCAATACGTATGTGTCATTCCCGTTTTCGTCCCAATCCAACATAAAATCTGCTGTCCAGATAAGAGGAGCTTCATGTCCGCCTAATCTTTTAAGTACATCGGGAAGTTTTGCAAGAAAATAATCTACCAAATCACTCCATTTCTCCGGTTTGTCATAAGTATATTTAGCACCTGAAAATAATGTTGCTGAAAATGCATCTGCTCCTTCTGCCGGTTTTTTATGTACTACAAAGATAGGTGTTGCACCAACCATCAATATCCTGATTTCACCCTCTTTTATCCTTGGCATAAATCTCATATCAACCAACATACCGTTATCTCCCACAATATATTGCTCTGCAAAATTCATAAAATCCTCAAGTGTTCTATGTTCAACGTGATTATCTACAGCTTCAGTCAATTTCAGTTTTGTGTCCAATGGCAAAGTATCACCGGCTTTATATGGTCTGTCATCTTCGATTTGTACCCTCCAAATTCCTGAGCCGGTAGAACCTCTATTTTGCTTCAAAACCCTTTCTCCAAATGAGATACTCCTAGGGAACACTTCTTTAAATTTCTCTACAGTATAATACGCATAAGTATCTTCAGTCACTAAGCCGGTATCAGTGATTTTTGTCAAGGCATCTTTCGCTCCCAAGTCCCTCATAACTTGTGGATGTTCAAAACCGATAAGACCGTAGTCCGATAGCTTTTTAAGAGTGTCAAAATATATTTTTTCACCATCAGGTAGATTTCCGGGGTTAATTCTGCTTACATATCCAACAGCCCTGTCTTTTACATAGTCAAAAATTTGATCTGCCCATTCATCCCTGAATTTTAAAACTTCTGCAGTCCATCCTTTTTCACGCAATGCATTTACCATAGGCATGGTATCTTTTCTATGGCCATCCAGCCATTTGTCAGAACCACCCTCTGCTTCAAAAAAAATAATGTGATTTTTCATCTGTTTGTTTTTTATTGTTATTTAATGGAAAGCTGAAATGGATTAAATCAATCATTACCCATAGAGTTTAATGATTCACTTAATCGTGCAGGTTTCATCTGTTTGATTATTGTTTTTTAAAATACAAAAATGATTTTTAAAGGACTACAAAAATAAAAAACTTTTAATATTATCAAGGGTTTTCAATGGATTATTATTTATTTTTTTATTTCCGATACCAAACAATAAGACAAACAGGTCAATATGGCATTGTTTTTTATCAAATACGCCATATTGGCTTGTGTTTTCGGTTATAATTATGATTTTTTGTCTATTTTTTCTAAAGGAATAGTATTTGATAATGTGAAAGTGAACAATTTATTATTGTATAACCATAAAAATAGAATAAAAATGACAATCATAACAAGTCCGGCAAAAAACATACATAATTCGCTAACTGAATTAGAAAAGTTGTTGCACAATGCTGCAATCAGAAAAAGTAAACCTAAGGTAAATATTGTACAAAACGAAAATTGGACAGAATTGAGAATAGCTGCTCCGGGTATAGATAAAAAGAATATTGACATTAGCTTAAATGATAATGTATTGCAAATAAATTCTGTATCTGAAGAAGAAAAAGAATTGAAAAATGGTGGCAGTTATTTGATTAAAGAATTCGATTTCGGCAATTTTAGTTTGGAATACAAACTTACAGAAAAAGTGAATTTGGATAAAATTGATGCCAAATATAACAATGGTATTCTGATAGTGAAACTACCATTTAAGAATGAAGAAGAGTTATATAAAACAAAGAAAATAAGTTTGAAGTAACATCATTATTAAACAAAAAAATATAAAATCATGACATTAGTAAAATTTAAGCCCTTTGCTCCTGCACAATATTTGTTTGGAGATTTATATGATGAATTATTCAATAATTACCTTAATGATTCAAAACCTACAGTTGAAAATAAATACTCACATCCGGCAGTGAATATTATAGAGGAGAAAGATAAATATATTTTGGAACTCGCTGTTCCCGGATTGAACAAAGAAGATATCGATATAAAATTGGAGGATAAGGAATTGATTATCTCCTCCAAAGCAGAAAAGAAAGACGAAGAAATCCAAGAGAATTTTGTAAGAGTAGAGTATAACTATGACTCTTTCAAGAGAGTGTTTACAATCCCTGATACTGTAGATACTAAAAATATTGATGCTAAATATAAAAACGGTGTTTTATCATTAACATTGAAGAAAAAAGAAGAGGCGATTAAAAAAGGACCTGTTTCAATAAAGGTTAAATAGTGTCTGCCCGAAAACACTAAATAGATAAATGAGTAGTGCCGGTTAGCCCGTATGTTTCGGGTTAGAGACCTTTCATCCGGATAATTAGGCTTGTTTGAAAGCTATTTATCACGGGTGAAAGGTTTTTTTTACCTATGTACCGTTAGGCACAAAACATTGGTAAAAAAATCTATATCACCTAAAATGCGTGCCGTAGGTACGCTATATTGAACACATCAACACTTCTTGTAAGAAAGCGAAAAAGTGAAATACACGCAAATAATTCCTATACATTAAATGTTTTATCTATTTTTGTAATATTGAAATCCTGTAGTACAACACTACGCTTTGCAGGACTATCTCTTTGCTTTAGCATGAAAACAATATAAGATGGAAACACCAAATTTATTTTTAGAAGGAGAAAAGGTATTTCTTAGAGCATTTGAATCCGGTGACGAATATGTTATTGCACAATTGGAAAACCATCCCGATCCTCGTTTAACATTGCTGTATTCACTACCTACAAGTCCTCAAAAGCAGCTTGAAAAAACACTCAAGCAACTAAATGACCCAAACACAATTATTTTTACTATTTGCGATAAAAAGACAGGTAATGCTATTGGTCAAACCGGTTTTTTTCGTATTGATTGGGTTGGGAGGATGGCTATATTTTATATCGGCATTTCAAAAAGGATAAATCAAGGTAAAGGTTTTGGCAAGGAAACTGTGAAATTAATGCTTGAATATGCATTCGATGTATTAAATATGCATCGCATTCAATTGCATGTTGCTACAGAAAACACAGCTGCAATCAAGGCTTATAAACGAAATGGATTTATAATTGAGGGGCTTTTGCGAGAAGCGATGTATGGACAAGGGAAGTATCACGATTTTCACTTAATGGGGATATTAAAAAAGGATTATCTTAATCTTAAAAAATAAGAAAATGAACAAAGATAAATTCATCTATTTTATACTTCTATTTTTACTATTAGTATCATGCAAACCCAAGAAAGCAGAAATAAATCAGAATATCAGCAGTGATAAAAAAAATAATAGTATTGAGATTGATAGCTCTGATATAGAGATATTTAATAAATTTATAAAGTATTCTTATAAAAATGAACTCAACAAAAAAACAATACAGGAAATAGAAATTGAGATTGCGAAATATTTTTTAGGAACTCCTTATATTGCACATACTCTTGAGAAAAGGGGAAAAGAGCATTTGGTTGTTAATCTTAGGGAATTTGACTGTACTACATTTGTGGAAAATGTAGTTGCTTTAACAAATTGTGTGAAGAAAAACAAAACGACTTTTGAAGATTTTGCTAAAACGCTTACAAAATTTAGATATAGAAATGGACAAATAGACAAATATCCGTCCCGTTTACACTATTTTACGGATTGGTTACTGGATAATGAAAAAAAAGGATTGATTTCGATTGTCAGCAACTTATTTGCAGTGGATAATTTTGATCCTACTGTTGATTTTATGTCCACTCATCCTCAGTACTACAAACAGCTGGAAAATATAGATTTTATAAAACAAATAGCAAAAAAAGAAAAAGAGATATCTAATGCTGAGTTGAAGTACATACCTCAAGAAAAGATATTTCAAAATGAAAAACATATCAAAAATGGCGATATTATAGCGATTACAACCCCTGTTAAAGGTTTGGATATTGCACATGTAGCAATGGCATATTTTGTAGATGGCAGATTGCATATTTTGCATGCATCATCGAAACAAAAGAAAGTTGTAGTTTCAGAGAAGAATCTTGAGGATTATCTGAAAGGCATTAAGAGCAAAGATGGTATTATTGTGGCAAGGTTAAAAATATGAAATGTACTCATAAATTCCGTATATTTGAAAATCTAAAATATATTTGTACCTTGCGAACCTAATAATCAAATACAGAAATGAAGTACCTCAATGAATACAGGGATCCGGATAAAGTAAAAGCTCTACTTAAAGAAATAAAAGAGACAGTAACCAGACCTTGGAAAATAATGGAAGTGTGTGGTGGACAAACTCATAGTTTGGTCAAAAACGGCATATTGAATTTATTACCAAAGGAGATAACTATGATTCATGGTCCGGGTTGTCCGGTATGTGTGACGCCATTGAATTTGATCGATAAGGCTATTTATCTCGCCGAAAAAAAAGGAGTGATTCTTTGTTCATTCGGAGATATGTTGAGAGTACCCGGATCTGAAAAAAGCCTTTTGCAAGCTAAAGCTGAAGGAGCCGATGTCAGGATACTATATTCGCCCTCTGATGCAGTAAAAATTGCAAGAGACAATCCCGGTAAAGAGGTGGTATTTTTTGCTGTTGGATTTGAGACGACAGCTCCTGCAAATGCATTGTCGGTTGTTCAGGCAAAAAAATTAGAATTGACTAATTATTCAATACTTGTTTCACATGTTCTTGTACCACCGGCAATAGAAGCTATTATGGATGATGAAGAAACGAGAATTGATGCATTCTTAGGTGCGGGTCATGTCGCTGCAATAATGGGATTGAACGAATACTACCCATTGGCAAAAAAATACAATGTACCCATTGTTGCTACAGGATTTGAACCTGTGGA
>Ga0256832_1001503_pt1 | contig 15800 bp, 12 predicted proteins | sample 134614metaG_FD_190534 | JGI IMG/M metagenome (GOLD analysis project Ga0256832, IMG submission 190534) | Hydrothermal vent microbial communities from Lau Basin, Pacific Ocean - 134-614 | ecosystem: Environmental > Aquatic > Marine > Hydrothermal vents | place: Pacific Ocean: Lau Basin | collected...
TCAGATGTAAATGTGGAGATACAGTCTGCAGTTGTCTGTCCAAGTGCCCATCCTGAATGGCATTTCATACATATCTGATATTCTTTTTCTGCCTCAACCAACGTATCGTAACCGGAAGGTTGTGTCCATCTTCCATTAAACCCTTTAGGTTCTACTCCGTAAACACCTGATAACGCATTTGAAACAAGATTTGTTGGGCTATTTGGATACCAGCCGCCTGATTTATCTGCAATATCTGCATGTGTTCCCGGACTTGCAGAATGAGGATTATGACAGTCCATACACTCAGCATGCTTAGAATCTGAAAACTGGATAGTGTGTGCTCCTGTGGGATCTGTTTCTCCTCCAAAGAAGGTATCACCATACAGAACATCAAGTACAGTATGGATATCTGATATTGTTTTAACAGGGTGACCGTAGGTTCTACCTGGAGGCAAATAGGATTCTATATCCTTTGCTCCTCCTGTTCCATGACAGGGTGCAAGGTCGCTCTGTCCTGCTGCACCTTTAAAACATGTCTGTTCCTCAGGTTTTCTTAAAAGCGGTTTTCCAGATGGTGGATAAGGCGGAACATTGTGGGGTTTGTGGCAATTACCACAGCCTAAGTCTGCTACAGAAACAGGTGATCCTTCACCGTAATGCTGGTTTACTCCTGTATCTGAGTATGTTCTTGTGTCAGTATTGTGTGCACTTGTAGTCCACCCAGGTTTGTTATGACAGGAGATACATGTTTGTTTAAAGTCCTGTGCAAGATTTCCAACATCAACCCTTAAAAACTGCTTATTTTGTTTGTGGGGATCGTGACATGATGTACACTCAACATACTGTTTCCCATTATAAGTATAAAGTTTTATAGGTGGAGTTGGGTGGGGGTCTCTCAATTCTATAGTTTTTACACTTCCATTCCCGAATGTTTTATTTACAGATGGATCATACTCTATCGCAACAGGGTGATGCTCAGAAAGATCTGTTCCTATAAATGTTCTGAGGGTAGATGGAAGTGTTCCATCTGGATTAACGTTCTGCATCTGTATCACAGAGTTTCCAAGCTCTGTTCCTCTTACTATATAAACAGCACCTATCGCAACAGTTCCATCGTGGCAGGAAAGACACTGTCTTGATACTATTCCCGGCTGCCCTTCAACCTCTGAAGGCTGCTCAGGTGTTGGATAGTTCATACGGCTAATAAACTCACTGTCATACAGGTCATAAACCGCGGTAGGCATCTTTCTGTTCCACAGGGGAGTTCCTGTTTTTTCATGGTGAGGTATATGACAGAACACGCAAATTTCGGTTTCGGAAACCGCCTTCACTGCTCCCGGACCTGTTACAGAAAGGTTGTGCTTTGTGTTCACTATACCAGCATTTGAAACAGCTGCAGCGGTCAGCAAAATCAGGAAAACCCTGAAAAACATGATTACTCACCTCCTTTCAGATACCTGAGAACCTGAATTCTCATGTTATAAGAATCAGATACAAAAATATAATCATCCGAAGATATTGATATATCCACCGGAAAAGCAAACTCCCCTTTCCCTGTGCCGTAATATCCTACCACAAGAAGAAGCTGACCTTTTCTGTTAAATATCTGGACGGCAGAAAGGAGGGTGTCTGCCACATAAATATTGCCGTCACTGTCGACGGCTATTCCTCTGGGGTTTGCAAAACTTCCTATCGTTGTTCCCCTTTCACCAAACATAGTTATTAGTTTTCCTTCAGGACTGAATATCTGAATTCTTGCGTTCATAGAGTCTGAAACATAGAGATTTCCCTCCTTATCCACCGTCAAAAATGTTGGTCTGTTAAACTCTCCAGGACTGCTGCCCATTTTTCCTATTCTTTTTATAAGCTTTCCTTTTTCAAGTGAGATAACATAAACTGATCCTTTGAGGGTATCTGCTATATAAAGCCTTTTTCTGCTGCTGTCTATAGCAAGACCGGTGGGTCTAACAAGGAGATTTGAACCTATCTTACCAAGGTAATCCCCCTCTTCATTGGTGATAAAAACAGTTCCCAAAACAGAGTCAGAAACATAAATCTTTCCTTTATCATCAACAACCACATCTATGGGAGATGAAATCTGGTAATCTCCTATTTGGTCTATAATCTTTGTGTCTTTTTTTCTAAAATCAAATATGAATATAGCCTTCGCACCGGTATCTGTAAAATAAAGTTTATCTCCTTTTATGAAAGAGCCAAAAGGTTTTATCATCCTTTTCTTTTCTTTTCCAAAAAGTATATCTGCAAGTTTTGAGAAAAATCCTTTTTTAACTCCAACATCCTCTAATTTTTCTATGGATCTTATCCACTTTATTTTTGGCTGATCAGGTGGAGGAGGCCAGACAAGCTCATCAGCCCCAGCCCATACTGTATAAAAAAGCAACAGGAACAGGAATATCCTCATTTTTCTCTCCTTAGAAAACTCTGTAAACTTTAAAGGTCGTTATGTAGTTATGCTTCTTTCCATAATTATCGTTATCTTCATAGTAGTATTGTAGATCCCATTTGAAATATAGACTTCTATACTTATAGTCTATACTCGTTTTAAGTGTGGCATAACTTGAGTTGTAATAAGAATCCCTGTGGAGGTTAATACTGAGTTTGTATAACAGATTTCTTGTAAATTTATAACTTATAGCCGTACTACCATAAGGGTAATATCTTTCTGTCCTGCTTTGTCCATAATAATATTTGATACCTAAGTTTGCGTTTAATGTTCCTTTCCATCCAAGCATCCTGTAATATCTTAAAGAGTTAGATACTTCCAGATTATCATACTTTGACCGTGAAAAATCCCCTGTAACTCTGTGATATTCACTATCCTGATAGTAATAGTTTATGTAATGTTCAAACTGAAGTTTACTGGTCATAAAAGCTGTGAACCTTTCATTAATAGTGTATGTGATTGCCTTATCATCTTTAGAGGATTTATACTGGGATGCTGAACCACTTAAACTGAAAGAGGAGTTAAGAAAGTCAAAACCTTTTGCAAATCCTGCACTAAGAGAGATTGTTCCTCCAACTCTATCTATATATCCCGATTCAACCTGAGCTGTTAGTCCTGTTCCTGCAAAATAAGAAAATTTTTCACTGACTGCTTTATGGTATTTTAAATTAACATTTGTATTTAAAATTTTCTGATCAGCAAGACCTCCTGTTGATGTATACAAAAGAAGATTGTGATTTAAGTCCCAGTTTTCATTGATCCTGTAGAAAATACCCTCATTCAAAGAAAAGGAAGTAATATCATAACTTTCACCTTCTGATCTTGATGCAGAAAAACTAAGACCAGCATTCAACCTATCTGAAGGGGTCCACTGGTAGTTAAGATTTCCTGTGTAATTCTTAAGATTTGAATAAGAATTAGAGTAATACCTTGCATTAGCTCTTAAGTTTGATTTTTGGCTAATCCTCCATCTGTAATTTATATTCAGGTTATCTATGTCTTGATAAACCTTCCTTGTTGTTAACGAATATCTCTGAATATAATCATCCACATTTTTCTTATAGGTTATATTTAGATTTTTATTGAAAAGGGACCTTCCGTAAGACAGTAAGTATTCATCACTCTTTCTATCTTCGCTAAAATCAAAACCTACAGATTTTGATTTCTCATGTCTATATCCGTAATTAAAATTTGAAATAGCAAATCTCAGATTTCCATAAATACCATAGGAATCGGTTTTTCTCTCTATATAAGACGTCCTATCGTAGTATGTGTACCATAATGGAGATTCTGTTTTCCTGGCAAACAAATTTATTGGAAATCTACTTGCCTTCAAAAAGTTAAGCTCTATGTCATAACCAATAAGTTTTGATGTTGAATCAGAAGTTGAACTTGAGAATTTCGTTTTTGAGTCTTGCCTTGAGAAGTTTCCACCTAATTTATATGTAAGAAGTCTGGGACTATATATGTAGCCCTGGTAATTAAGCTCGTAATACTGTCTGAATGTGTTTCTACTCGTTGTCCTGTAAGGATCTTTATACTTTTCCATTTTATAAGAAAACTCAATCTTACCCCAAAAACCTCTTTGTTTGTGGGTTAGCATGTAAGCAGGAATGAAAAAAATCGCACCTGCTATCTTTTTGTATAAAGGTATCTTTGGCTTTTCTTCCTCAAAAATGCTTATCTCTTCTTCTTCAAATTCTGGAACTATCTTAACCTCTTCCTCAACAGGTTTTTTCTCCTCAACAGGTTTTATTTCCTTTTTAGGCTTCTCTTCTTTTTTTACTACTTTCTCTGGTTTTTTTTCCTGAACTACTATTTCTTCTTTTATTATTTTTGATACATCAGTTTTTACTACAATTGAACTGATAGGAATTTTTTCCTGAACATCTTTTAGTAAGCGGTAATTATCAAAAAGTCCATATCTTACAGTGTAATATCCCTTATCTGTGACATATATAAATGCGTTCTCCCTTACATCAGGTGGAAGTTTCTGGAGAAATTTTACTGCACTTTCCTTATTCTTAAAAGTACCCAGTTGAAGTGAGTAGTAAAAATCTTTTACCTTTGTCTCAAATTTTCCTTTTGTCTCAGGTTTTCCTGATTGGGCAAGGAGCATCCTAATTCTATAAACACCTTCAGGTTTCTCAAAAACCTTCTCTTTTTTAGGTTTATTAGGTGTCTCATTTTTAGTTTTTCTTTCATTCTGGTAATTTTGCATAGAGGCAGACGCTGTTGTAGCAAAATAATTCAGCGTACTTACGTTTGTTATGGCCACCCCAGTAAGAATTGCAGTGATAAGGTATCTTTTTTTCATCCCTTCCCACCAATTGTTTATTTACCGTTGTAAACAACAACCTTCAGATCCTTCCTCGCGTCCTTTAGAAGTTCTTCAAATTTCTCTTTGCGATACTTTTCTTCAAGCTCCTTTTTCAGTTTATCTTTTATTTTTTCGAAAGGTACTAACCTTTCTGGTCTTTTTTCTTCTACTTTAACTATGTGAAAACCAAGATCCGTCTCTATTATATCGCTGATCTGCCCAGGCTTTAGTTTATAAATAACATCCTCAACAGTTTTTTCAAACCTTCCTTTGTGAACAAAACCTAATTCTCCACCCTTTATCCTGCTCAGATCGTCAGAATATCTGTAAGCCACATCCCCAAAATCTTTTCCCTCTTTTATTTCTTTGTATGCCTTTTCAGCTCTTTCCTTTGCGATCTGTCTTCCTTTCGGTTTTGAAGGATCTACCTTTATGTATATATACCTTACTTTCAAGGAAGGAGGCTCTTTGAACTTATATTTATTCTTTTCGTAATACTCTCTAAGATCCTTCTCTGTTATTTTTACACTTAGATATTTTGAAAGGAGTTTATCTATGGCTAACCTTTTCTTCAACTCATGCCTAAACTGATCTAAAGATACACCTGTCTGTTTCAGTAGTTTTTCAAGGTTCTCTTTAGATTTGTACTTTTTTATCATCTGATCAATAAGCTTATTAACCTCTTCATCTTTCACCTTTATCCCTTTTTTTTCTGCTTCATGGTAGAGAAGTTCTCTATTAATAAGGGCTTCTATAGCCTTTTTTCTAATTTCTTTTAATTTTTCGTCTGTGATTGTTCTGTGATAATAATTCATCGGGAGAAGAATTTTCATGTACCTTTGAACATCCATCTCTGTAATCTTTTTATTTCCAACAACAGCAACCACTTTTTTCTTTAGCTTTGGGTCGATTTCCCAGCTAAAATTCTGATATGCCTCAGCCACCAAAAATAAGCACAGAAAAAAATAAATTATCTTTTTCATCTTTACTCCTTAAGATATTTGAAAATCTGTATCCTATTGTTCAGTGAATCCACAACAAAAATCCTGTCTTGTTCATCAATATAAAGTCCCGCAGGAAGTAGAAACTTTGCAGGTTCTGTTCCGGCTTCTCCGATATAATACAGAACATCACCCTCCATATTAAATATCTGTATATTTGAAAATGCTGCATCAACTACGTATATATTTCCTTCGCTATCTACACCTATTCCTTTAGGTCTTGCAAACCTTCCAGGTATATTCCCATTTCCTCCTATGGTTATTAGATGTTCCAGATCTTTGTTAAAAACCTGAACCCTAAAAAGCTGGGTATCTGTTATATATATATTTCCATTTTGGCGGTTGATAGCTATGTTTGTTGGGAAATTAAACTGGCCTGGCTTATCACCTCTTTCACCAAGACCTTTAATAAAGTTTCCATTATAATCATAAATTTTAATTCTGTGATCAAATGTATCGACTACATAAACCCTTTCCAACCTGTCATCAACCGCTATACCTACAGGTTTTTTAAATTCTCCTTTTTTTCCAATGGCAAAAATAAGCCTTCCTTTACTATCAAAACCAAATACTTTCTTAAGTTTGGCATCAGATACAAACAGTGCATCAAGCTTTTTTGAGTATGCAAGGCACATAGGTAGTTGAAATCTTATCGGAAGATCAACTGTTTTAATATTACCCGTTTTCAAATTATAAGAAAAAACTACAGCATGGGTTGTGTCTGTAAAAAAAACAAAATCTTTTACAGATAGAACACCGTATATCTTACCTATAAAATCAGGTTGTTTAAATACATCTTCCTTACCAAAGATGATGTCAAAAAATCCTGCTTCTTTTTTAAAATCTTCAGGAGGTATCTGTCCAAGATATTTTATTCTTGGTTTAGCTCCTGTCTTAGGATCTGGAAATAGAAGTTCCTTTCCGTAAACATTTAATATCAGACCTATTAATAAGCCTGCACAGATTATTTTGTTAAATAGCATGACAGCCTCTACACAGCCTGCTTCCCCTATTATCAGTCCTCAAAAATAGGGGATTAGGTGAATGGGGATCATGACAGCTTGCACATTGTATTCTTCCGTTATAATCTTTGATCAGATCGTAAACAAAATGTTTTCGCCCTTCCCACCCGATCAAAGGGCTGTTATACGGTTTTAAATATTTTGCATCCTTTCGGTATATTATGAATACAGGATGGCTATGGACACTTGTACCGGTACCAGTTTTACCAAAAGTTATGTTTGGAGCATTTGCACCATCATGACAGCTTAGACATACTATAGAAGAAGGTGCTATATTCATTGATACAGGTCCTTTTTTGGTCTGACCATAAACAGGAAATTTCTCTACTATCTTTTCTGGATCCCATTTGTACTCAACATCCACAAAGGAAATATCTATATTTTGCGTATGACACCACATACAAAGTGCAAGATTATATTCTCCACTGATGTTGGGATTGAGAATTTTTCCTTTGTATTCTGCCAGATTGTGCTTCGTATTTCTTATTCCTTTTTCATGTTCTGTATCACCTTTTAATGGAAACTCTGAAAAATCAGCAGCATATACGAAAGCCATCAAAATAACAAAAAAGATTGTGTAAAAAGGAAACATCTTTACTGTTCCTTGGTTTTAGCTTTGTTGAGGTTCTCCGGTTTGTAAAGTTTTAACTCTCTGTATTTTTCCGGATATTTTTTCTTCCAGGTTTCACTAATGTACTGGAATACCTGTACTCTTTTATTCATTGAATCTGCAACATATATTCTGTCAGCTCTGTCAACATAAAGCCCAGCAGGTAAGTTAAACTCTCCCGGCCCAAATCCAAATTTACCTATAAACAGAAGTAAATTTCCTTTATCATCAAATATCTGTATGTTGTTAAATGCAGCATCTGCAACATAAATATGCCCTTCACTATCAATACCTATACCCTTAGGTCTTGCAAATGTACCTGGAACGATACCTAATTTTCCAAACCTTCTTAAAAATTTACCATCTTTATCAAATATCTGAACCCTAAAGTTCATTGTATCAACAACAGCAACATTACCATTTCTCCGGTCTATTGCTACATTGGTGGGAAAATTAAATTCTCCATCTTCTCTACCTCTTTTACCAAAAGCAAATAAAAACTTCCCATCACTTATAGAATAGACTTTAACCCTGTGATCAAGAACATCAACTATATATATACGCTGACTTTTTTCGTTAAGTGCTATACCAGCAGGTCTTAATAACTTTCCGGGACCTTCAGGATCACCTATAGCCGTAAGTAGTTTTCCTTTAAAGTCGTAAACGAACACCCTCTGATTTTTTGCATCAGCTACATAAACTCTACCTTCCTTATCTATATCTATACCCACAGGTATTCTAAGCTTACCCATAGGCTTATCGCCTATAAAAGATACCTTCTTATTTTTTGGGTCTATAACAAAGACAACAGCAGCAACAGTATCCCCTGCTAAGATTTTACCAAACCTCGCAGCCACCCCATAAGGTTTTATCAGGTTTTTAGGTATCTCCCTATCCGGCTCTCCTAACAGTATATCAAGGGCACTTTTACCTTTGAAGTCTGATTCACCGTGATAACTACCAAGGTATAATATCCTTGGTTCTTCAGGAGGAAGGGGCCAGAAAACCTTTTCTATTTTTGCAGGTTTCTTCGGCCCCCCACACGAATAAATTAAAATCGCTATAAAAGTTAAACTTAAAGCCCTTATTACTTGGCGTGGCATGTCGTACACAGATCACTGTTGTTGTTTGGCAGCCTTAGGAATGTTGGGTTATCTCCAAGGTGAGGATCGTGACAAGATACACACTCAACCTTTCCGTCCCTGAGAAGATCGCCTATTGTTGGTCCTGGGTTGCCGTCTCTATCTCCGGCTATAACAAATCCTGCTGGAAGAGCAGTACCTGTTGGCAATAAGCTGGCAGGAGGGTTAGTCTCATCTCCTCTATAAACAACTCCTACAGGGTGATCATTTCTCAGGTCTGTTCCGATCTGGGTAATTCCTGCTGGCATGGTAGCCTTACCTGTAGCCGTATCAATATCAGCCCCCACGAAATCAACATAATTACCGGTCGAACTCCAGCCACCTGATCCTGGCATGTTAATAACTGAGTTGATTGCGTTTACACCATCATGACATGAGAGACATGCCCTTGAAACATCACCAGGTTGATCAACAGTTGTTCCTCCTGTTGTCTGACCACCACCATAAACCTGATAAGTAACTGATGTATCGATAGCCTTGTTCCATAAAGGAGCACCAACAAAGTCTGTGTTAGACCCGTGAGGAGTATGACAGAACACACAGATTTCATTGTTTACAGCATCAGGATTGGCTGCTCTGATTGTGTTGTTAGGATCAGCAAGATCGTGCTTAGACCCATCAATACCTGCAATTGAAGAAGCGGCCATTAGCCCCACCGAAGCAATAATGCCGGCAAAAACTAACCTTTTCATCTTTTATACCTCCCTATGTATTGTCCACTTAAGTTTACCGTCCTCTCCTTTCGTATTAAATTCACACTTGCTATTAATAATAATAGTTATTAAAATAAAAGTTGTCAAGTGAAATGTATTTTATATGTTTTATTATACAACTATAATTATATGTGTCAATACACTATTAATGCTTAACAAGGATTATTAATAGATATAACCTTTAATGACAGTTATAATTAACTATAAAAATTATAGTATACATTGACCTATGTCAATGAATGGCGATAATACGAAATTTAATAATAAAGGAGCAGCAGGATGAAGGTAAAAAAAATTTCCCCTGCAATCGTATTATTAATTTTTGTTTTTAGTTTCTTTTCATTTGGTCAGGAGGGTAAGGAGGCTAAGGTGAAAAAAGAGGAAAAACCTCCCATCGTTCCAAATATGAAAGTTCAACATTTGCCTTTCAAAATAGGACAGTGTGAGATATGTCATATTGAAAAAGATGGAAATAAGTATGCACTTTCCAAAGAACCTCCTGATCTGTGCTACATGTGCCACGAAAGGAAGGATACTATGAGTAGAGTTCATGGTCCAATAGCAGCAGGAATGTGTACAGCATGTCATGATCCTCATCAGTCTAATACAATGAGAATGCTGAGGGCAGACTCTGTTAACGAATTATGTTTTATGTGCCATCAGGATAAAAAACAGCAATTTACCTCAAAGCCTTACATGCACCCACCTGTAAAGGATCAGTGTATAAATTGCCATGACCCCCATCAGGGTGACCATAGATTCAGGCTCTTTGCCGACAGAAGATTTGATCTTTGTGTTTCATGCCATGCAGACAAAAAAGAATGGGTTGAAAAGGTAAAGAATAAACATGGAGCTGTATTTATAAATGATAGATGCCTCAACTGCCATGATCCTCACTCTTCAGAAAATGAAAAGTTCCTTAGAAAACCAACAGCTATGGATGTCTGTCTAACATGCCATAACAAACCATTAAAAAGGGAAGAAGACGGAGCTACCCTTATGAATATGAAAAAGCATCTTGATGAAAATCCTGACTGGCACGGTCCTATACAGTGGGGAGATTGTGCAATGTGCCACAACCCACATGGCTCAGACAACTTTAGAATGCTTAAACTACCGTTCCCAGAAACATTCTACGCAAGCTTTAATATAAACAAATATATATGTTTTATGTGCCATGAGACAGAAAAATTTACAGAACCTTTAACAAAAACAGCAACAAACTTTAGAAATGGGGAGGTAAACCTCCATTACGTACATGTTAACAGTAAAAAAGGAAGGACATGTAGAGCCTGCCACGACTGGCATGCAACAAAAGATACACCACACCATATTAGAAAATACATGAAATTTGGAAGGATTAAAGCTCCGCTTAGATACATACCTACAAAAACAGGAGGTTCCTGTGCACCTATGTGCCACCCAAGAAGGTATTACGACAGGGAAAATCCTGTTATAAATAAACGATAAATCTTGAGGATTAAGGGATGGGGCAAGAGGAAAAAAAGGAAGAACCTACTTTAGAGGAAACTAACAAAAAAAATGGGAAAAAGAAAAAATTCCTCCTAATCGGGGGAGGACTTTTAGGGATTGGTCTTGTTATCGGTCTTATCATATCTTATATAGTAGTTGAGGCTGTAAAATTAACCGCAGGTCCAGCATTTTGCAAATCCTGCCATGTGATGATTCCTATGTACAAAGCATATTCCAAAGATACCCATGGCGGCTGGGGATACAGCGGATTTGTTGCCCACTGTACAGACTGCCATCTTGACCACAGTTCAACACTTAAATATTTGATAAACAAAGTTCAGGTTGGACTTCATGATTTTAAGGTTTATGTTTTTATGGATCCTGATGCGGTCGACTGGCACGGTAAAAGAGAACACAGAAGACATTTTGTTTACGATACCGGATGCCTTCATTGCCATGAAAATCTTTTGGCAGCAACCATGAAAAAAAGAAGAGCATTTATAGCCCACAAAGCTTATTTTTCAGGGAAACTTGTTGTAAGAATAGGTGAACATAAAGATAAAGCCCATTGCGTTGATTGTCATAAACATGTAGGACATAAAGATTTAGGAAAATATCTGCCTCCACCTCCAGAAGAGGAAAAGCTTATTGAAGAATCAGAAAAGCTAATAGAAGAATCTGTAGAAATACTTGAGAAAAAAGAAAAAGAAAAAACTAAAGAAGAAAAACATTAGAGAGTACGAAAATGGAGAAAATAAAAAAAATCTTGGGGATGTTTAAATTTCTAAAAAATAAAAAAGTTATCCTGATACTGATCGTTTTAGGATTTCTTGCTATCATCCCACCACTTGGTATATATGCATGGAAAAAAAGAATACCCCAAAAAACAGCCCTTGTTTTAAAAAATATAGTTCATAATGTTTTTTTAGAAAAACACCACCCGGGAGATATTTACGGTGTTGTACATATTGAAGAGATGGAGGAAGTAGAACTCTCAAAATTAAAATTACCTCCTAAGGAAGAAGAAGAGATAAAAAAAACAAAAGAACTTGAAAAAGAGCTTAAAAAGCTAAAAGAGGAAGAAAAATTAGCAAAAGCACCAAAACCAAAACCTAAAAAAGTTGTAAAACCTTTACCCCTTGAAGAATATCCGAAAGAGTTTTTACCCCTAAAAAAAGTCCTACACAGACCTTTTAAACAGGGAGCATGTGCTATATGCCATCAGGTAGATGAACATGGAAAAGTAATAAAGAAAGGAAAAAAATACCCTCTAAACAGACCAAGAGTTGATGAATTGTGTTATTCCTGCCATAAAGAAAGGTATGTAAAGAAATATGATCATAAACCTGTCAAAAAAGGTGAATGTCTTAAATGTCATGATCCACACCAATCAAATACGGAAAAACTTTTAAAAGCAAAAACAGTACCTTTATTATGTGTATCATGTCATGACCCTAAAAAAGCAAAAAAACTAAAGATAGAAAAAGTAGTAAACATAAACGTAAAATACAAACATAAACCTGTTGACAAAGATTGTAGAAACTGTCACGATCCACACACTTCTGATTACAAACACCTTCTTATCACAGCCCTTGACTGGAAGATGGATTTCTGTCTTGACTGTCATTCAAAGATAAAAGATCCGAAAAAAAGGAAAAAGGTTGACATCACACCTCTGATAAAAACAGCAAAATACAAACATGATGCAGTCTTTGATAAAGATGAATGTGCCAACTGTCATAATATTCATGGTTCAAATCACAGAATAATGCTAAAAAAACCTATGGTTAAGCAGTGTCTTTCCTGTCATGACAAAGAGGTTAAACAAAAAGAGACAGGGGAAATGCTTATAAATATGAAAAAACACTTAGAGGAAAATAAATACTGGCACAAACCTATAAAAGAGGTGGAGAAAAAAGGAGGCTGTGCTGCCTGCCATAATCCACACGGATCAAACTATCCTTACGCCCTTAAAAAATTCTTCACCACTGAATTTTACCTTCCCGGATTAAAAATAGGGGAGGTAATGTGTTTCTCTTGCCACAAAGAAAAGGAAAGATTTACCATGAAAAAGGTATTCTCAGATAAAATAACAAAATTCAGAAATGGAACAGAAAATCTCCACTGGAGACATACACAAGGGGAAAAAGGTAGAACATGTATAGCCTGCCACGATCCCCATGCATCTAAATGGCCAAATATGATAGGAAAATATACAAACTTTAACGGAATACTGTTCCCTATCCGCTACAAGAAAACGGAAACAGGAGGTTCTTGTGCACCAGCATGCCACGATAAATTTGATTATGACAGGATTAGACCAGTTAAAAATGTTGGCGAGATAAAAGAAAGTTTTAAATGATCGGAAAATGAAAATGAGAAATATATTAATATTGCTTTGTGTAGGGGTGTGTTTTGCTTTCATAGCAGAGGCTGAGCAAAAAGTTTACAAATTAAACTTAAAGGTTCCTGCAAATGAGCCTGTAGAAATTATCCAGCCTGCGGTAAACTCTATCCATTATGAAGACACAGCCTCTGTCGTAATCAAGATAGATCCAAAAAAGATTGAAAAGCTTGAAATGATAACCCATTTTCAGGTTTTTCATCTCGACCCTGATGAAAGGATAATATACAAAAATAAACCTAAAAAAAGAAAGGAAAAATTTAATTTCAATATAAAAGAAGATAAACTGTATTACTGCAAAAGTATAGAATTAAGATACGGTAGAAACAAAATACAGGTAATAGCAACAACAAAAGATGGAAAAAAAATAAAAAAATCTGTTGAAATGTATCTCTCATCACCCATTTTGAGAGCCTATAAGTATCCTCCACCAAAATACAAAGAAATATTTTTCCACAAAGAAAAAAATGAAAAGGTGTGTGAAGAATGCCATGACATGACTGTTAATGAAAAGAAGGGAATCGCTTTTGAGGATGTAACAAAATCAAACTGTTATAAATGTCATAAAGCATTAACTACAAGATATAAATACAATCATGCACCTGCAAGGAACTGGCTTTGTGCAACAACCTGCCACATTGGTAAAACAGGAAGGTTAAACAAAAGACTTGAGGGAAAATCAAAATTTATATGGCCAGAGCCTCAAGGACCTGAATGCTACAGATGCCACAAAGAAAAAAGAAAAGAGTGGGATAGCAAAAGATTTCACCATGATCCTGTCGTAGCAGGCATGTGTGATAAATGCCACAACCCACACTCATCACCAAACAGATATTTCTTGAGAAAACCATCCTGGTATCTATGTACAACCTGCCATGAAGACAAAGTATTAAGAGGACATGTTGTTTTCACATTTTTAGGAAGACCTCACCCAACAAGAGGTTATAAAGATCCATCTAATCCCAAAAGAGAACTATCCTGCATAAGCTGTCATGAAGCCCATAACTCAGACAATAACTTTATGCTTCTCAAACCATTCAATCAAATTTGTAACATGTGTCATAAAAAATAATATTTATTGCTGTAAAATATCCTGATATATTTAGTATAATTGGCTATATTTTGGGGTAAAAGGTATGTTAATGAGGAAATTAATAACTGTCTTATTTTTGCCGATTTTTTCCTACGGAGTTGAGATACTTTCTCCAATCAAAAACAGCATCCATAACGAGGAGTTCGCCACAATTTCTGTAAAGTTAACCAAAGAAGAGATTGATAACGGTATCTCACTTGAGATAAAAGCGGGAAAACAGTACTTTATGTTTGGTATGGATCCAAACAGGGATGTTTACTGTAGATCAATGAAAATAAAACCGGGAATAAATGTTTTTGAAATTATTTATACAGATCAATCAGGAAAACAAATAAGAAAATCTGTAGAGATCTTCAGGTACTCTATATTGTATAAAACTTCTGAAGAGCCTCCACCAAGATTTGAAGAAAAGTTTTTCCATACAAGAAAGAATGAGGAACATTGTGCAAAATGCCATGACATGAGCTCACTTCCTGAAGATATTGTGCCTGAGTCTCCTCAAAAATCCCCATGTTATACTTGCCACAAGGTTCTAACATCCAGAAAAAGGGTACACGCTCCTTCAGAAAACTGGGTATGTAATTACTGCCATCTTGATGTGGGACTTTCTTACCAGAGATACGAAACACCATTTCCCATATCAGAAAAATGTTTTTCCTGTCATGAGTACAGGGAAAAGGTATGGATGAACAAAAAATATGTCCACGGACCTACATCAACAGGTCAGTGCAATATATGCCATAATCCCCACTCCTCTGATTATATATTTTTCTTAAAAAAACCAATATGGAATCTGTGTACATCCTGTCATGCTGAAAAAGCAAGCGGAACACATGTTCTTGCAGGGTTTGTTTTTGGAAAATCCCACCCAACCCGTGGAAGACCTGATCCATCAAGACCGGGAAGAGAATTGGTCTGTTCAAGCTGTCATAACCCCCATGCCTCAAACTACCGGTATATGTTTAACAACGATTACACAGGAGACAGATACCTTTGCCAGATGTGCCACAAGAAATGAGAAAGTCCTATTCATTTTCTTTTGCTAAAACATATAGATTTCATTTGGTTTCGTATCATATAAAAGTTTTTTAGAACTTCTTAGAAAGAAAATAAAATTTTCATAAAAATAAGCGATCAAATTAGAAACATTTTAACCAAATCCTTTGTAGAATGCCAGGTTTTCTTAATTTTTACAGCTATTATCTTACCTCTTTTTATTAACTGCCTTGTGCTTTCTGGAGAATATCCTAAATCCTTTAGTAATTTACTTACCGGTTCTAACTTTTCTTCCTTTTCCTCATATTTTGCAACTATTAATCTGTCTAAACTTTCTCTTAACGCTTCAAGTATTAGCTTTTTTAATATATTTGATTTAGCTTCTTTTAGCCCTTCTAAAACTTTATGTTTATCTGGAGGTATATTTTTGTATTTAGTAAATAAATTAGATAACTGGTTATCAATTTCTTCTAATCCTTTGTAATAAACTTGTTTATTTTTGTCTGTGCCTTTTATTATAACTAATGGATATCCTTTACTAATCAATATATAGTTTAAGAGTATCCTCCCAGCTCTCCCA
>Ga0256832_1001504_pt1 | contig 15799 bp, 15 predicted proteins | sample 134614metaG_FD_190534 | JGI IMG/M metagenome (GOLD analysis project Ga0256832, IMG submission 190534) | Hydrothermal vent microbial communities from Lau Basin, Pacific Ocean - 134-614 | ecosystem: Environmental > Aquatic > Marine > Hydrothermal vents | place: Pacific Ocean: Lau Basin | collected...
GCCGCTGATTTCATCAGGGCTTCTGCGCGCGCCAGCAGGTGGTGACGCGGCTCTTCATCGGGCAGTTCGAGCAGCACGAGGAATTCGTCTCCGCCCCAGCGGCCGGGTGTTTCCCATTCCCGGCATTCCCGGTCCAGGGCTTCGGCGACATGACGCAGGAGGAGATCGCCCCGGGAATGGCCATGGCGGTCGTTGACCTGCTTGAAATTGTCCAGATCGATGAAGAGCAGCCCCACGGGCCTGGCGGAATTCTTCCTCTGTTCCAGAAGCTGCGACATCCGTTCCTGCAGGAGATGTCTGTTCGGCAGTCCCGTGAGGGAATCGTGCAGGGCCATGTGCTGTATCTGGCACTCGCGAAGGTGGGCTTCGGTCACGTCATGAAGTATGGCGCGGATTCTCCATTGGCCTTCTATGTGATCCGCCATGAATTTCGCTTCCATCCAGCGTGCGATTCGCTTTGTACCGCACAGGAGCCGAAATCGCACGGTTCGCGTCTCGCCCTGCCTGGTCTGTATCTCTTTCAGCACGGTGAGAACGGATTCCAGGTCTTCCGGGACGATGCAGCATGTGAGTGTGCTGCAGGAGACGGTGACGCCGACCTGGGCCAGCATGCGTCTCCAGCCTTCGGAAGCGGACAGAATCCGACCCTCGGTGTCGAGCTCGAGTATCGCTTCGTTTACCAGGTCGAGTGTGCGCATGTAGCTGTTCAGGCGAGCATTCGACTCGGCGAGCTGTTCCGTCAGGTGCCTGATTTCCTCGATCTCGCAGCGGAATCCGAGCGCTCGCAGGAGCTTTTCCATCATGCACCATCGGGTGAATCCCGACTGGAAAAGGTTGATGCCGATGAACAGGAGTGTTCCCTGCCAGTACAGGGTGTATTCGGGATACAGGAACTGGGCAACTGCTAGCCCGGTACAGAGTGCGCCCACGATCGTCCGGATCGTGGGCTCGATGTAGGGCATCCTGTTTCGTTTGCCGCAGGTTTCGGTCGTCTGTGACATGTGTCGTTCTGGTTTTTGTTGACTATGGAAGGTGATCGGCACTTTGCCGATCTTTCTTTAACAGCCTGTTGACGGGGTGCCGAAAAAACGCCGTGAAACTCCGCGCGGCGTCGACTGCTGCCTGCACATCGTCTATCTGTCTGATCGGAAAACGGTTTGGGTGTTTTCCGGATTCGGGTGTCTGTTCAAGGCCGACGATGGCACATCACCTGTCGATACCTGTCTGGAACAGAACGCGGGAGAGAGAATGCGTGGACCTTGATTTATGTCAGTTCGCCGTCTATGAATAGGGTGTACGGTATCAATCGCATTGGTTGGTACTGTGTGACTCCTCCACTGTGACTTGGTGTTCATACCACCTCGTTCGATTCAGGCCCCGGCTTTCCGGGGCCTTTTTTCGTGAGCAGCCCCTGATTCGTCGCCATCGGGAGAGGACGCCGTGTTCTCGATGGATGTGGATGAGCGGCCCTGGTCGGAGTGCGGTAGCGGCCGAGGTCGCCCGAGATGGAATCCCTGGGCGGCTGCGAATCCCGCATCCCTGACCCGCTTCAGCGTGTCGGCGTCCTCGATGCCCTCTGCCACGGTGTAATAGCCTGCGTCCGTCAGCATCTTCACCATGCGTTCGGTGATCATCCGCTGGGATTCACGCCCGTTGAGCTGGCGGGTCATGCTGATGTCGAACTTGACGATGTCGAAGGGCATGGTGGCCAGATAGCGGAGCGACGAGTAGCCGCTGCCGAAGTCGTCGAGCGCAATCCGGTAGCCGAGGCCGCGGGCCATCCGGATCTGTCGGTTGGCGAGATCGATCCGGTCGATGTAGGTCGTTTCCGTGATCTCGAGCACCAGTGGACGACCGACGACGGTGCCGGCCAGGCTGCCCAGCGCCTCCATCACGTCCTTGCGCGTGATCCCCATGCCGGAGACGTTCACGGAAATCCCGGCATCGGGAGGCAGTCTTCCCTGTTCCGCATCGCGACGGATGGCCTCGATGACGGCGAGATCGAAGTCGCTCTCGAGCCGATGCGCCTCGATGACGGGCATGAATTGCCCCGGCATCAGGAGTTCCTCGCCGATCCGTATCCGGGCCAGTGCTTCCCGGTAGCCGATGTCACCGGCCTCGAGGTCGACGACGGGCTGGTAATGCATCTCGATGCCGCAGCGGTTGCGCAGGCAATGCTCGACGGCATGAACGATACGACTGGAATACAGCATGCCGCCGTCGCGATCCATCTCGTCGTCGTAGAACTGGATGCGGTGACGGTTGGGGCGCTTGGCATGGTACATGGCCATGTCGGCCATGCGCTTGAGCGTATCGACCGGTGGCAGGGGTCCTGGACCGGCAACGGCGATACCGATGCTCAGGTGTACGGGCTCGCGCAGGCCGAGTTCGCCGAAATCCTCGGCATCGACGGCCTTGATGCAGCGTTGCGCGACTTCATGCGCGCATTCGCGATTGCACTCGACGAGCACGGCGGCGAATTCGTCCCCTCCCAGACGGTACAGTCGGTCGCTGCTGCGAAGCGCATGCTGGACGCCGAGTGCGATGCGGCGCAGCACCTCGTCTCCCGTCTCGTGTCCGTACGTGTCGTTGATGGCCTTGAAATGGTCGCAGTCGAGCAGCAGGAAGGCGACCGCCCCGGGATACCTGCTCTCTGCATCGGTCATACGCCGCCAGTCCTCGTCGAGCGCACGCCGATTGAATACGCCGGTCAGGGGATCCCGGTGCGCGAGGCGCCAGAGTTCGCGGTTTCTCTCGTCGAGTTCGCAGTGTGCCTGCTCGAGATTCCGGTGGTAGTCGATCAGGGCATTGCGCACGGTCTCCAGTTCGAGTACCGGAAACCGCATCTGCTGGAGCTCCATGAAGCCGTCGTTTTCCAGCCTGCGGACCGTGCGCTCCATGCGCTGCAGTGGACGGCTGATGAGCAGGTTGTAGAGCAGATACAGGCCGGTGCCGATCAGGATGACCACCACGGCGATCTGCAGAAGAGAGTCGTTCAGAATTCCGAGCATGGCCTGACGGATGTCGCTGGGGCGGGTATCGAACCGGATGTGTTCGACGAGACGATCCGGGGGGATACCCTCGGCGGGAATCGGACCCACCTGCAGGCTCCTGGGGTCCAGGTAGGTATAGATGGCGCGCTGCAGGGCGGGCAGCAGTTCGAACTGGAGCCCGATCCAGCCGAGCCGCCTGCCCCGGCTGTCCCTTATGGGCTGGAACAGCTGAAGGACCGGCCGGCCATCGGGGTGTTGAATCACGCGCGCTTCCGGGACGGCGGGCAATTGCCCGGGCAGCAGGGTATCGGCAAAGTGCCCGAGCAGTTTCCCCTCGGCATCGTAGATTTCGCTGGCCGAAACCGACTCGGGCAGGGTGCCCGGCTTGTGCAGCCGATGCGCGCGCCAGTAGGCATAGTAGGCAGGCTGCCTGAGCTGCTGACGGATCTCGTCCCACTGCGCGATGTCGCGTGCGGCTTCGCGTATTCCGGAGAACAGATCGTCCAGTACCTGCTCGAGCTCGGTTCTTGCGCTGGCGTGCACGGCGGCGCGCAGATCCCGGTCGACAGCGTCGATTCGCTGGGTCACCAGCCAGGCGAGCAACAGGAGCAGCGCCATGGAGAGGGTGGCGAAGGCACCGAGATAGAGGCTGAGTGAAAATGGCCGTGAACCCAGGTTCATGGCAATTCGGAGTCTCCGGCAATCGCCCGGTCGACGGCGTCGAGCAGATCGAACTCGTGAGCATCGTCGAAGAAATGGTTGGCGCCCTCGATGACGATCAGATGGCCGCCGGAGCCGGCGATGCGCCGATGCCAGTCGGGATCGATGCGTCTGTCCCTGCTGCCCAGGATGATCGTCACCGGCACCTTCGCCCGGCGGATCGCTTCCAGCGTGTGGTCCTGATCCCAGGCATAATAGCTCAGCACATGGGCCGGGGTGGCCGTATAGGCCTTGCAGTAGGCGATGTGGTAGGCCTCGAGCCGGTCGGGTGATTCGGTCAGCAGTTTCCTGGCTTTCCGGAGGTCGTTCTGGTGTTGACCGCGCTCGAAGACGTCGAGATGCTGGCCGATGTAGGTCAGGCTGATCAGGACCGCGCGCTCCACCTCGGGCGGCGCATCGGGCAGGGCGGCGAGCACCATCAGGCTGCCCATGCTGTGGCCAACCAGCGCCAGATGTCGATGTCCCCGTTCGATCAGCCAGCGGATCCAGAAGCCGATCTCCGCGGCGGCGGATTCCATGGAATGCTGCTGTATGGCCTCGCAGGCCAGGCTCTGGCGCCGATCGCTGATGCCGAGGCTGAGCGTCGGGGTCAGGACCGAATAGCCCATGTCCTCGTGCAGGGCGTCCGCCAGACGGCGCACGGTCGGGAAATCCTGCGTCTGCAGGAAGCCGTGCAGGATCAGCACGGCGGGTTGGTCGGCTTCCCCGCGCTGGTAGTCGGCATTGAGCAGGGTGCCGTCGGGCAGGCTGGCCTGGACCGGGGCGGCGTGATCGCGTGCCGCCGGCAGCAGCATCATGACACCAAGCAGCAGAAAGACGAGCCGTCGGTACATGGTCCCCCTCGTTTCCATTCCTCCCGCAGACTTCACTATCGGCAATCACTAGCAGAAAATTCAGTTTTTTCCATCGACGCACGGCGAGGCCTGCATGACGAATCGTGACTCCGGGCGACATCTGCCCGACTATGAAGGCGGAAGCCTCGTCAATCTCGTGGCCTCGATCGCTGCCTGCCTGGGGTGCGAGACGGACGCGCCGCCGCTCGAGGGCCTCGACGATCTGCGCGGCTGCCGGACGCTCGTGCTTCTGGTGGTCGACGGGCTGGGTCACGACTATCTGCGCGAGCGGCATCCCGAATCCTTCCTGGTACGGCACCTGCGCCAGCCGCTCACCTCGGTCTTTCCGACCACCACGGCCTCGGCCGTCACCTCCCTGGCGACGGGGGCGGCGCCCGTGCGCCATGCGATCACCGGCTGGTTCATGTGGCTGCGCGAGTTCGGCATGGTGACGACCATCCTCCCGTTCCAGTCACGGGCCGCGCGCATCGACCTGGCGGCGCAGGGGCTCTCTCCCGTGGCCGTGCTTGGCGCGCCACCGCTCTATCCCCGCAGCCGGATCCCGGTCCGGGTGATCACCGAGGAATGGATCCGGGACTCGGCCTGGAGTCGCGTGAGCATGGAAGGGGCGGAACGCCTCGGCTATCGGGATCTCGAAGGCCTGTTCGTCCAGCTGGCCGAGGCAGTGCGGACCGGGGCGCGGCGGCAGTACATCCATGCCTACTGGTCCGGCTACGACGCCCTGGCGCATCGGGCAGGGCATGCCTCGGACGAGTGCGATCGCCTGATCCGGGAATTCGATCGCCATCTGGAGGAATGGGTGGACACCCTGCGGGGCACGGGCACCCGGGTGCTGGTCACGGCCGATCACGGGTTCATCGATACCCGCCCGGAGGCCCATGTCTGGCTGCACGAGCACCCGGAACTCGCCGAGTGTCTGGCGCTGCCCCTGTGCGGCGAGCCGCGGGCAGCCTGGTGCCATGTACGGCCGGGCCGGGTGGGCATCTTCGAGCGTTACGTGACAGAACAGCTGGACGAGGTCTGCGAGCTGCATGTCTCGGAGGACCTGATCCGGGCGGGCTGGTTCGGCCCGGGCGAGCCGCATCCGGAACTCTCGAGACGGGTGGGCGACTACGCCCTGATCATGAAGGGCGATCATGTGCTGCGCGACCGCCTGCCCGGCGAGGAGCGGTTTCATTTCGCGGGCGTGCACAGCGGCCTCACCCCGAGAGAACTCCGGGTGCCGCTGGTCGACATCACCCTGGGGATGTGAACCATGCGCCTGTTCGTCTACGGCACGCTGGCCTTCGACAGCCACCACCCCATGGCCCGCCGCCTGCGGCGGCGGGGCCGTTGCCTCGGCCCGGCCCGGATGCCGGGGCGGCTCTATCGAGCGGGATGGTATCCGTTGGCCGTCCATGATCCGGACGCCGAAACCCGGGTGACGGGAGAGCTCTGGGAGATCCCCGAGGATCCGCGGCTGCTGGCCGAGCTCGATCGCTACGAGGGCTGCGGACCGGGCCAGAAGGGCGGCGAGTTCGCACGCCGGCAGGTGCAGGTCGAGACCCGGCTGGGGCCGGTGAGCGCCTGGGCCTGGGTGGCGCGGCGCGAGCCGCGGGGGTTGCCCCGGATCCGCTCCGGCCGATTCCGGTGAAAAACTGCTGCGAAGCCCGCCTGCGGTGTTGCGCGCTGCTCGCTCCCTCGCCTATCTACCTGATATGTCTCGGTCGCTGCGCTGCGTGCGCCTTGCAGCCGGGCTTCTCGCGACGTTTTTCAAGCAGTTTTTCAGGAGTGTTCCCCGCGCGAGACGGCCAACAGCACCCGATCGAGCAGCGCGGTGGGCAGCAGGCGGCGCAGCGTTGCGAAGAGATGGGCCGGGAAGGTGACCGGGTAGCGCGCCCTCGGCCGCGGCGACTCCAGGGCATGGATCACCTTGCGGGCCACCGCCTCGGGCCCGAGCGTGAAGGGCGCGGCCGGGCCGGGTTTCGCCAGCCGCCGTTCCATGGCGGCATAGACATCCCGCCACGGGCTCTTCTCCGCGTCGATCCAACGGTGGAACCTGCGGCGGGCGTTCTCCCGGAAGCGGCTCTCGATCGGGCCGGGCTCGATGAGCGCGACATGGATGCCGCTGCCGTGCAGCTCCAGCCGCAGGGTGTCGAACAGCCCTTCGAGAGCGAACTTGCTGGCGTTGTAGGCACCGCGCATGGGCAGGGCGATCAGGCCGAGCACCGAGCCGTTGACCAGGATGCGGCCCTCGCCGGCGGCCCGCATGGCGGGCAGCACCCGGCGTGTCACTTCCAGGGTGCCGAAGACGTTGGTCTCGAACTGGGCGCGCATGGCATCACGCGAGAGGTCCTCGACCGCGCCGGGCTGGCCGTAGCCGGCATTGTTGAACAGCCCGTACAGTCTGCCGCCGGTCAGCGCCAGTGCCGCCTCGACGCCCTCGCGGATGCTGCGGTCGTCGTCGAGGTCGATCCGCACTGCCTGCAGGCCTTCCTCCCGCAGCCGGGCCACGTCGTACTCGCGCCGCGCCGAGGCGATGACCTGCCAGCCGCGCGCAGCCAGCGCGTGGGCACAGTGATGGCCGATGCCGCTGGAGCAGCCCGTGATCAGGACGCTGCGGCGGCTCATTCGTCCTCCGGCAGCAGGCCGTCCGGAAAGGCGACCGGCCGGCCGTCCAGGCTCTGCGTGTTGTGTTTCTTCCAGTAGGCGCGGATGCCGTTCTCGCCCTTGCGGGTCGCCCAGTCGAGCAGATCGCGGCGGTCGCCGATGTAGTGATAGAGGGGCACCCCCATGCCGCAGGAGGTCTGCACCTGCTCGATCGTCACCTCGATCAGCTGGCGCGCACCGGGCAGGTCCGGAAACAGGTCGCGGTATCGCGCCCAGCCGGGCTCGCCGGGATGGTGGGCGCGGCCCCGGCCGTAGATGCGCAGGATCATCGGCTTGCCGCTGAAGGCGCAGAACATGAGCGTGATGCGGGGATCGGACTCGAGGTGGGCGGCGGTCTCGTTGCCGCTGCCGGTGAGGTTGAGCCAGACGAGGTGCCGCTCGTCGAGCACCCGCAGGCTGTCCAGGCCCTTGGGTGACAGGTTGATGGTGCCTCCGGCCGCGGCGGTGGCCACGAAGAACAGCCTCTGGCGGGCGATGAATTCGCGGTGGGCTTCGGTCAGATTCTCGTAGCGGCGTCCCATGAGTCCTCCACGGTAGCAGCCTGTCGGACTTGGGTCCAATCTACTGCGCTGATGGGAGAGCGGCCCGAATCTTCCCGCTTTCTCGTTGCGTAGTGCCCGCTATGCGCCTCGAAATCGTGAAGATTCGTTCTCGCTCTCCCACCATGCTCGCTACGATCGCCCAAGTCCGACAGGCTGCTGGTAGTCGGGTATGATAGCGGGCGGAGTGCGAGGAGGGACAGCCCGCCATGCCGGACAGGCTCGACATCTTCAGGCAATTCTATGTGCTGGCGCTGCTGCTGCTCGCCGGCTGGCTGGTGCAGGCGCTGGGGCCGGTGCTCACACCCTTCCTCGTCTCCGCCCTGCTGGCCTATCTGGGCGATCCGGTCACCGACCGTCTGGAGCGCTTCATGCCACGCACGCTGGCGGTCGTCGTGGTCTTTCTCGCCATCTTTCTCGTCTTCGGGCTGGCGCTGCTGTTTCTGTTTCCGCTGCTCTACGATCAGCTCACCCGCTTCGTCACCCGGTTGCCGGCCTATCTGGACTGGCTGCAGCAGCGGCTCCTGCCCCTGCTCTCGCAGTGGCTGGGGAGCGACCAGGAACGGCTGCTCGACGTCTCCCGCCTGCGCCAGACCCTCGTGAGCCACTGGCAGCAGGTCGGCAGCTACGCGGCCACGCTGCTGCAGACCATCACTTCCTCGGGTCTGCTGCTGGCCAATGCCCTGGCCAATGCGGTGCTGGTGCCGCTGGTGACCTTCTATCTGCTGCGCGACTGGGACATCCTGGTGGCGCGCATCCGCGATCTGTTGCCGCGCCGCCACGAGCCGGTGATCAGCCGGCTGGCGGCCGAGGCCGACGAGGTGCTCAGCGCCTTTCTGCGCGGCCAGCTGCTGGTCATGCTGGCGCTCGGCACGGTCTATTCGATCGGGCTGTGGCTGACCGGCCTGGAGCTGGCGCTCTTCTTCGGCATGCTGGCGGGCCTGGTGAGTTTCGTGCCCTATCTCGGCTTCATTCTCGGCATCCTGGCCGCCGGCGGCGCCTCGCTGGTCCAGTTCCACGACTGGACACACCTGCTGCAGGTGCTGGCCGTATTCGGTGTCGGCCAGGTGCTGGAGTCCTTCGTGCTGACACCGGTGCTGGTCGGGGACCGGATCGGCCTGCATCCGGTGGCGGTGATCTTCGCGGTGCTGGCGGGCGGCCAGCTGTTCGGTTTCGTGGGCGTGCTCCTCGCCTTGCCCGTGGCCGCGGTGATCATGGTGGTGCTGCGTCACCTGCGGGCCCGGTATCTCGCCAGCCCGGCCTATGCCGACACGGGGTCGGCGCCGTGACCACGTCGCAGATGCCGCTGCCGGTGCAGCTGCCGGCGGCGGCCGACTTCGACACCTTCGTGGCCGGCCGCAACGCGGAGGCGGTGGCGTTGGTGCGGGCCCTCGCGGAGGGCGAGGAGACCGGGGTCGTCTGCCTGCACGGGGTCGCGGGCAGCGGACGCACCCACCTCCTCCAGGCCGCGGTGCGCTGCGCGCATCAGGCGGGCCGGTCGGCCATGTATCTCGACCTGGCCTCGCCGCTCGAGAGCTCGCTGCTCGAGGGACTGGAGGCACTGCAGCTGCTGGCGCTCGATCGGGCCGACCGACGGGCCGGCGATTCCGGCTGGGAACGGTCGCTCTTCGATCTGTTCAACCGGTTGCGGGAGCAGGGACATGGCCTGCTGGTGGCACTGGACCGCCCGCCCGCCGAGGCCGGCTTCGGATTGCCCGACCTTGCCACGCGCCTCGGCTGGGGGCCGGTCTACGCCCTGCAGCCGCCGGGTGGAGAGACCCTCGTGGAGGCGCTTCGCCGCCATGCCAGGGTGCGCGGGCTGGGCTTGCCGCAGGAGGTGATCGAGTATCTCCTGCGTCGTGAACGGCGGGACCTGGCCAGCCTCCTGGCCCTGCTCGACCGCCTCGACCGGGCCGCGCTCGCCGCCCAGCGGCGCCTGACCATTCCTTTCGTGCGCGAGGTGCTGGCGGTCGGTCGGAATCGGGATTGATCGGAGCGTTCGCGGTCCGATCGCGGCGATCATCCGGGGCCCGCATCATTCCCCTGTACGGCTGCGCCCCGTTCGCACGTACCCGATCCCGGCCGTGAACCAGAGCAGGGCCAGTGCCGTCTCGATGGCGGGAAACCAGCGGGTCGGGTCGCCCGCCCAGGTTTCCACGACACCATGGGCGAAGTAGGCCAGCGCCATGAACAGGCTCCAGGCCACCGTGTAGGGGCGCCCGTGCAGGATGCCGCGCAGGGGCAGCAGCAGGGGACCGACCAGGATCAGCAGGACGATCGAGCGGGGCGCCTGGGGTGGGTTCAGCCAGAGCACACCGGCCATCAGCCAAACCAGCAGCCCGAGATGGCCGACCATCAGCAACCGGTGCCAGCTTCGTGCGGCCTTCAAGTCTCCAGCCGCCTTGCGGTGTCGGCCAGGCGCCGGCCCAGGGCGCGGCAGACGGCGGCCTCGTCCTCGCTCACGGGGAGGTCGTTGTCCGGTCCCGCGAAATGGCTCGGTCCATAGGGCGTGCCGCCGGTGCGGGTGGTCAGCAGCGCCGTCTCCGAATAGGGAACCCCCACGATCAGCATGCCGTGATGGAGCAGCGGCAGCATCATCCCGATCAGGGTGGTCTCCTGACCGCCATGCAGGCTGGAGGTGGAGGTGAACACCCCGGCCGGCTTGCCGATCAGCACCCCTTCCAGCCAGAGCGGGCTGGTGCTGTCGATGAAGTGCTTGAGCGGCGCGGCCATGTTGCCGAACCGGGTCGGACTGCCCAGCGCCAGCCCGGCGCAGGTCTTCAGATCCTCGAGGGAGGCATAGGGCGGGCCCTCGGCCGGGATTTCGTCTTCCACCGCTTCGCACACCGGAGAGACCTCCGGCACGGTACGGATGCGGGCACCCATGCCGGGCACCGATTCCACGCCCCGGGCCACCTGTCGGGCCAGTTCGGCGGTCGCGCCGTGCCTTGAATAGTAGAGAACCAGGATCTCGCTCACTGCAGCAGCTCCAGCACCTTCTCGGGCGGGCGCCCGATCACGGCCCGGCGGCCCCGGACCACGATCGGACGCTCGATCAGGCGGGGATGCTCGACCATGGCCCGGATCAGCGCGGCGTCGTCCAGGTCGGGATTGTCGAGTCCCAGCGCCTTGTATTCCTTCTCGCGTTTCCTGAGCAGTTCGCGCGGACCGATGCCGAGTTTCTTCAGCAGCGCCCGCAGGGTCTTTTCGTCGGGCGGGGTCTTGAGGTACTCCACCACCTCGGGTTCGATGCCCCGCGCCTCCAGGAGCTTCAGGGTTTCGCGGGACTTGCTGCAGCGCGGATTGTGATAGATGGTGATCGTCTCGCCCATGCGGGATTCTCCTGCTCCGGAAAATGCCCGATTATAACCGGACCCGGGCTGCCTTGACGCTGTCCGGAGCGGCGTGTACGGTGGCAGGATCGGTTTTCGGAGGTCGTCGGCAATGCCGCCCGATGCAGTGTCCTGCCGCAAGCGCGCCATTCACCGTATCCTGCTCCCCCTGTTCGCCGCCTTCCTGCTCACTGCCTGCGTCACGGCACCCGTTCAACAGATGAGCGACGCCCGCCAGGCCATCCAGTCGGCCATGGAGGCCGGCGCCGCCCGACGGGCGCCCGAGCTCCTTCAGGAGGCGCGCGATCTGGTGGAAGCGGCCGAGCGTGCGCTGGCCGCACGCGACTACCGGCGTGCCGGAGAGCTCGCGGCCCGGGCGCGCGAGAAGGCGATCGCCGCGCGCGAAGCCAGCCTGGCCTCCGGAAAGGAAGAACGGAAAACGGAATAAAACGGGCGCCGGTCGGCGTCCTTCCGTGCAGGGAGGCCGCGTCGTCTCGCGGAGCGGCCTCCACAACGGCATGTGACCATGATGCGGGGGAAGTCATGGGCATGCGGAAACCAAATTGACAGTCCACAAGGCCGGTGGTAGCTTCACCCCGATCCTGCTCCGGCTGTTTTGAACCCGACAGTTGAACGTCCTTTGATCATCATTGGAGACCACGTCATGAAGCGATTCCTGCCTTCCAAAGCATTGCCCGTCGTCACCGTACTGGCCGTCGCACTTCTGGGGGGCTGTGCCAGCCAGCCGAAACAGGAGCAGGCGGCAGCGCCCGCGGAACCCTCGGGCCCGAGTGCCGCCGTGACCCAGGCACTCGACAGCGCGCGTGCCGCCATCAAGGAAGCCAAGGCGCTGGACTGGATCTGGCGCGATACGGAGAAATTCCTGAAGCAGGCAGAGAAGGCAGCCAAGGCGGGTGACGAGGCCAAGGCCATCAAGCTGGCCAACAAGGCGCGCGAACAGGCCGAGCTGGCCGTCAACCAGTACTATCTCGAGCATGCCAAGGCACTGCTGAAGAAGGTTCAGGGCGCCTCCGGACTCACGGCAGACCAGCGCGCGCGCCTCGACGAGGCCATGAACGCCATCTACCGCACCCATGAGGGCAGGAAGGCCTACGATCTGCTCAGCGCACTGGCGGCCGAACTCGAGTCCGCCAACATTCGGTACACGGTCGTGCGTGGCGACAGCCTCTGGAAGATCTCGGGCAAGCCCGAGATCTACAACAATCCCTACGAGTGGCCGCTCATCTACAAGAACAATGCCGACAAGATCCGCGATGCCGACCTGATCTATCCCGGTCAGGAATTCAGCATCATCCGCAACCCGTCGCAGGAAGAGGTGGAAGCTGCCATACGACACGCCAAGACCCGTGGCGCCTGGTCGCTCGGCGTGGTCGAGGAATCCGATCGCGAGTATCTGGGGGGCAATCTGCGGTTGCGCTGAGCCTGTCTCGCACTCGAACATGTACACAAGGGGCCCCGAACGGGGCCTTTTGTTTTCGTCCGCAGGGCATATACTTTGATCGGGCCACAAGGGAAAGAAGGGAGGAGGAACCATGCTGTTGAATGGACCGGATCGTTACGGCGTGGTTTCACGGGCGATCCACTGGATCACCGCGCTGCTTTTCTTCGTGATGCTGGGTGTGGGCCTGTGGATGGAGGAACTGCTGGATGAATCCAGCGCACTGGGTGAGCAGCTGCTCTTTCTGCATCAGTCGACCGGTCTGCTCGTCTTCGGCCTCACCGTCCTGCGGCTGCTCTGGCTGATCATCACGCCACCGCCCCCGCTGCCCGAGACGCTGCAGGCCTGGGAGATCCTGCTCGCGCGCTTCGTGCGCATCCTCATGTACGTGCTGCTGCTCGCGATCCCCGTATCCGGTTATCTGAATCTCGCCTTCGACGGGCATGACGTGACCTTCTATGGCCTGTTCACCATTCCCGCGCTCGTGTCCGAGAACCACGACCTGCACGAGGTCTTCGAGGAGGTGCACGAGCTGCTGGTCTGGAGCCTGCTGTTCCTGGTGCTGCTCCACATCGCCGGCGCACTCAAGCACCGATACGAGCTCGGACCGGGAGTGGATGTGCTGCGGCGCATGCTCTGAGATTCATTCCTCGGGAACGGCCAGTATGCGCTCGACGCCGTTGGCCACCTCGATCAGGCGCTCGCACCGGAGTCGTTCCGTGCCGTCCTGCCGGTACAGTTCCAGCGGCCGGCCTTCCGCGTACAGGCCGCGCGGCGAGATCAGCAGGCGCTTCGATCCGTCGGAACCTGCCTGACCGACCAGCACCGGCATGCAGGGGTGCTCCTCGCCTTCCCGGCGGACCGGGCGAGCGGCCACCGCGCGAGCCTCGCGCGCCACGTACTGGAGTCCGGCAGCCGCCTCGCCGCCCTCGTTCATCACCCAGCGCACGATCGCCGTGTACCAGATCCGGCCATGGTCGGGATCCGGCACGGCGACGGCCACCAGATCACCCACCTGCAGGAGGAGCCGATTGCGCGGGTAACGAAGGCCCAGTCCGCCGGCGCTGCGATTGTCGATGGTGCAGGTGTATTCCCGGGGAGGACGCTCGGAAGCCACGGGCTCGGTTTCCATCCAGTCGTCCTCCGGCTGCCATTGTGCGGGATCGAAAGGCCTGTCGCGGTTGTGCAGCCGCCAGACCTCGCTGAGGCCGCAACGGATCCGGGTGATCTCCCGATAGGCCCGCCGTTCGTGGCGCCGCTGCGGTGCGGACATCCATTGCCCGATCAGGTGCGAGAGCCACTGTTTCTGTTCGCGAACCGTGCGATCCCCCGGCAGTTCGGGAAGCGAGCCGGCATCCAGTCTGGCCAGCAGGCTCTGAGCGGTGATGATCAGGTTTTCGAGATCGATCTGGCGCCAGGGCGGATTGCCGTCGGGCGCCTCCATGATTTTCAGCTTTTCGTTGGGTTCGCAATCCCGGCAGAGCGGGAAGCAGCCCGGTATCGTTTGATCGTGTGGCCGGTCGCCGGGTTCGAGCCGGACCTGGTCGATGTGCTCGCTGATGAATGCCAGCGTATCCCAGACCCGTTCCGGCGGCAGGCGGAAGGGATCCGAGAGGCGCAGGACCGCAAGCTGGCGGAAGGCCCGGTCGGCACCCAGGCGCTCGGTGAAGGGAAAGCCCCGGGCTTCCTCTTCCGGGATTCGCTTCAGTTCCGAGAAGTCGAGCAGCTCGGCAGCCTCCTTCCACAGCCGCTGTTCGGTGGGGATGTAGTCGGCATAGCGGCTGGCCAGCAGCAGCACGATCAGGTGCAGGGCGTGGTTGACGGCGCCGTGCAGATGCCGGGGACGGCGCCACAAGGACTTCTCGTCCTGTGCCTGCAGGATGATGTACTTGTAGCCGTGGAGCATCTGTTCCGTGAGCTGCTCCAGCAGGCGCAGCTCGCGGCTTTCCAGGTGGCCCGCGTCCCGGTGCACGTGGGCGGTCCGCAGGGGTTCGTGGAGCCGGTTGTAGGCCTGCTGGAAGGCGTTCATGAGCACATGGCGTTCGCGGGGTGCGAGCCTCTGGGCATTGATGTCCCGCAGCCGGGCGAGCACCAGCTGGGCAGTGGGCAGGGTGTCGGCGTAGGGCAGGCGCTCGATCCATTCCACCAGCGGGCCCGGCCGGGTGTCCACGCCCGGCGGATTGGACTGGGGAGGGACCTCGAGATGCAGCATGCCTCAGCTCCGCCCGGTCCCCGAACGCAGGATGTCCTCGATCCGAACTCGCCATTCGGCCGGTCCTTCCTGGTGGATGGAGTGCCCCCGGGTGTCGACGGCGACCGTGACCGGCATGTTTTCCACCTCGAACTCGTGGATGGCCTCCATGCCGAGTTCCGGGAAGGCCACCACGCGCGCCTTGCGAATGGCCTTGGAGATGAGGTAGGCCGCGCCACCGGTGGCGATCAGATAGACGGCGCCGTGGCGGCGGATGGCCTCGATGGCCTCCGGGCCGCGCTCGGCCTTGCCGATCATGCCGAGCAGGCCGGTCTTCTCCAGCAGCGGCCCGGTGAACTTGTCCATGCGGGTGGCCGTGGTGGGTCCGGCCGGGCCCACCACCTCGCCATGCACCGGGTCCACCGGGCCGACGTAGTACAGGAAGCGGTTGGTCAGGTCCAGGCCCTCCGGGAGGGGCTCGCCGCGATCGAGCAGCTCGAGCAGCCGCTTGTGGGCGGCATCGCGGGCCGTGAGGAGGCGGCCGCTGAGCAGCAGACGGTCGCCCGGTCGCCACTGTCTCACCTCGTCGCGGGTGATGGAATCGAGATCGACGTGGATCGCCTGCGGGTCGGGTGTCCAGGTGATGTCCGGCCACACATCGGGCGAGGGCGGTTCCAGCTCGGCCGGCCCGCTGCCGTCGAGCGTGAAATGGATGTGCCGGGTGGCGGCGCAGTTGGGTATGAGCGCCACGGGCTTGGAGGCAGCGTGCGTGGGATAGTCCAGCACCTTGACGTCCAGCACGGTGGTCAGGCCGCCCAGCCCCTGGGCGCCGATGCCGAGCCGGTTGACCTTCTCGTGCAGCTCCAGACGCAGTTCCTCGGCACGATTGCGCGGCCCGCGCTCGCGCAGGGCGTGGATGTCGATCGGCGCGAGCAGGGCCCGCTTGGCCAGCAGCATGGCGTATTCCGCGGTCCCGCCGATGCCGATGCCGAGGATCCCGGGCGGGCACCAGCCCGCGCCCAGCTTCGGCACTTCCTCGAGCACCCAGTCCACCACGTTGTC
>Ga0256832_1001505_pt1 | contig 15784 bp, 18 predicted proteins | sample 134614metaG_FD_190534 | JGI IMG/M metagenome (GOLD analysis project Ga0256832, IMG submission 190534) | Hydrothermal vent microbial communities from Lau Basin, Pacific Ocean - 134-614 | ecosystem: Environmental > Aquatic > Marine > Hydrothermal vents | place: Pacific Ocean: Lau Basin | collected...
CAGCGACTGCCAGGTGCCGAGCACCGGCTCGCCGCCGGAGACCGCGATGGATTCGCTGCTGTTGAGCAGCATGGCGAGCAGGTGGGAATGGGCGTTCTCCGGCTCGTCGGGCGGGCAGTCGCGCAGATGGATGTCGTCGTGCAGGTAGCCGACACCCGGCGGTGCCAGGCGGACCAGAAAACGCCGCAGGTCCTCCAGCAGGCGCGGCTCGTTCTCGTTCACGACCAGGGCCGTGGTCGTATGCCCGCAGCTGACCAGCGCCAGCCCATCCTGCATCCGCTCCTCGCGGATCAGGTCCCGCAATGCGGGTGTCAGGTCATGGAAATCGATGTCCGCACCGGTCTCCAGCGTGATCTCCCTGTGAACGACGCGCAAGCCTCACCTCCGAACTTCCGCCAGTGTCGATGGCAGGATAGTCCGGCCGGGAGACGGCCGCCACTCTTTCAGGGGCGTGCGCGACCCGCGAATCCGAGCCCCAGCAGACCGGCGCCGAAGAGCCAGACCGCGGCAGGCAGGGGAACAGGCGTGAAATCGAGGCCATCGATGTAGAACTGGCTGTCACCCACGACAGTCAATGGACCGAAGGTCGTATCGCTCATGCCCTCGTAACGCGAGGGCGGTGCCCCGATGGCGAGATAGCGCACGCCCTGGATCGGCGCAAACTGCGTGTCGGGGTGCGCCACGTTACGGAACTCGTAGCCGTTGAAGGCCGCAAGGAAATTCGCACCGAGGTCTGGTGCGCCATTGCCGCCTGCCACCCAGAACGGATGCGGGTTGTTGGAGACATTGCCCATGACGACCTCCGAAACCGAGACCGGCGCCGAGAACTCGAACAGGGCGAACTGGAAGGTGGGAATGTCATTGCTCTGAAAGGACCGGTTGTCGAAACCGGGTGAGCCCACGGCGCTGCCCAGATCGATATCGGTCTGCCCGAGATTCTGACTGGAGAGCAGCATCAGACCCGACAGGGAGCCATCGAGCTTGTTCGTGATGCGGCCGAAATAGGGATAGAGCCAACTGGGCGCGTCGATGGCCGTGGCCGTCGAGAAGGGCCCGTAGATCTTCCCGCCGGGATGGCCGGAGGTCACTTCCACGTGATAGCCGCGGACCTTCGCCTGCACCCCGCCCGCATCGAACGACAGGGTATTGCCGTCGGCATCGAAGTTCATGTCCAGCGTGTTGAAATCCACGCTGACGGCCCGTGCGCCCGATGCCACGAACAGGGACAGGAAAGACAGGAGAATGCCGGCCCGGCACTTTTTCTTGTTCATCGCCGAAACTCCTCGCACTGTTGATGACGACGCAGCAGTCGTGTCCGGCAACGGAAATCCCTCGCCTTGCCGGGCACCCGATGCGCCCGATCAGGACTGCGTCATTACAACGTCGAGGAAAAATCGCTCGGCGACTGAGCAGCCACGGATACCTGCCCTCCCTTTGGCAGGCTTTCCATACGAAAGGTAGTAGATTGTCGGCAGCTGTCAACAGGACACCGTTTTTCGAAAAAAGCCGACAGGCTGTCAACCAGCCTCGGAACTCGTTTCGACCTCAGTCCTTTTTCGGGAAATAGTACACGCCGTCCAGTCCCTCGAAATCTTCGTCCTGGGTCCAGAGCCGGGCCTGGTGAACCCGGGCAGTGGTGAGGATGATGCTGTCGGCCATGGGGAGACCGAGTTCCAGGCTGGTCTGCGCGGCCTGAATGGCAAGGCTTGCATCCAGGGGAACCTCACGCCCCTGCCGCATCAGGGCAACCGCCTGGATGGCCGCATTTTCCCCACGCTGACGCTGCACAACCTTGAACACTTCATAGAGCGTGATGGTTGGAACGATGAGTTCGTCGGGCTGGCGCAACGGTTCCCGGAAATGTGCGGCATTGGGCCCGCCTGCGAAATATTCCAGCCAGGCAGAGGAATCCACCACGTGATTCACAGGCGGTCATCCTCCCGGGGGACCTCGGTGTCGATGCCTTCCAGGAAGCCTTCCATTTCCTCGATCGACCGTTCAGGGATGAGCTCGATACGATTGCCGATCTCCATGATCTGCAACCGCTGGCCCGGCCGCAGACCCAGGGCCTCGCGGATACGCTTGGGAATGACGACCTGATACTTGGGCGAGATCTTCACGGCCTCCATGACGAGACTCCTGCCTTTCTACGGTATTACGATATGCTAGTCGATATAGAAATCGTAAGCAATTCGGTTTCGAAAGATCACGACTCGCCCGCTTGCTCTGTCCTGCTCGCCGTGTTCATGCAGGTCCGACAGGCTCCCGAAACAGCAGCCGACGCTGGCTGAACAGCAGTTCGGCAACGATCACCGTGACGTAGGCACCCGCCATCCAGTAAAGGCTCATGCGGTCGTGCTCCCAGAGATAGGCGATCAGCGTCAGCCAGGAGACGAGGATGAACAGCATGCCGCCCAGCGGAAAAAGCCCATGAATGCCGATGGTACGGCGCAGGCGCCATGCCGAGAGATTGATGGCAAGGAAGATCAGCAGAAAGGTGGAACTCGAGAAGGAAGCGATGATGGTGAGATCGCCCAGATTCACGAAGGCCAGGGTCACGCCCGTGATCGCGATCAGGCTGAACCAGGGAATGTCTCGATCCCGGCGCACGAAGGCGAAGGCGCGAGGCAGTTCTTTCTCCTTCGCCATGACCTTGCCGAGCCGCGCCGTGCCGAACAGGGTGGCGTTGATGGCCGAGGCCGTCGAGAACAGGGCCGCCAGACCGATGAGCACGAATCCGGCATGTCCGAGGAAGGGCCGGGCGGCGACGGCGAGTGCATATTCCTCGTATTCCGCCACCTGCGCCGGCGTGAGATTCACCACCGCGACCAGGGCCACCAGCACATAGACCGCGATGGTGATGAGGATGGAGAAAAAGATGCCACGGGGGAGATTCCTCTCGGGATCCTCCATCTCGTTGACCGCGTTCGGGATGAGCTCGAAGCCCTCGTAGGCCACGAAGATCAGGGCGGCGGCCATGAACAGCCCACCCGCGCCCTTGTCGAAGAAAGGCCGCAGGTGGCCAAGATCGGCATGGAACAGCCCGATGATCGCAAACAGCAGCAGGATGAGCACCTTGATGGTGACGATGATCAGTTCGGTCAGGCCGCTGGCCTTGACTCCATAGAGATTGATGCCCAGAAATGCCAGCAGGATCAGCGATTCCAGCAGATGATGCATGGCCGGATTCGCCGACTCGTTCTGCCCCAGCATGGCCGCGCCATAGGCCCCGAAGGTGTAGGCGTACAATCCCAGGGTGCCGATGTAGCCCGCCAGCAGCAGCCAGCCGCCGATGCCGGCCAGATTGCCGTGGCCGAAGGCCCGTTCCAGATAGGTGAAGCTCCCGCCGTCGGACTGGTAGTGCAGACCAAGCCTGGCGTAGGCGTAGCCGGTGATCAATGCGATCATGCCACCGACCAGAAAGGCCACCGGCGCCGCATGGCCCGACTCGTTCATCGCCAGACCCAGCACCGAGAAGATACCGCCGCCGATCATGCCGCCCACGCCCATGGCGACGACTTCCTTCAATGTCAGGCGTTCGCTGTTGTCAGGCATGCCCCGTGCTCTGTCACTCGCATGTTCTCACGCCCCTCGTTCGACGCGACGAGGGACGGCGATTCGGATCGAACCTGGTTCGGAAGGGAATCTCTTGCTGGAATGCGAGCCGTTGAAGGGATTGGTGGCCAGGGACAGAATCGAACTGCCGACACGGGGATTTTCAGTCCCCTGCTCTACCAACTGAGCTACCTGGCCAGTGGCGGGGAGCCGTATTAGACCGCGAGGCAACCGACCAGTCAAGCGAGACAAGCCGTCACGTCAGCGATGAACTCGACGCAAGGAGGGTGTCATGATCGTGACGGTATGTTCCACGAAGGGGGGCGTCGGCAAGACCACGCTCACCGCCAACCTGGGCGGTCTGCTGGCGGACGCCGGATACCGCGTCCTGATGGTGGACGCGGACGTCCAGCCGACCCTCTCCTCCTACTATCCCATTGAAAGGCGGGCGAAATTCGGCCTGCACCACCTGCTCACGCAAGGCACGCTCGAGGAGGCGGTCAGCGCGACCTCGATCCCCGGCCTCGACGTGGTGGTCTCCGACGACCCGGAGGGCGCGCTGGAGAACTGGATACTCCACACCCCTGACGGCAGGGTGCGATTGCGCCACGCCCTACGCGCCCGGCCTCACGGATACGATCTCGTGCTGGTGGACACGCAGGGCGCCGTCGGGCCGCTCCAGGACGCGGGCGTCCTGGCGGCCGACGTCCTGCTGTCCCCCGTCCCGCCCGAGATCCTGTCGGCGAGGGAGTTCTCCCGGGGGCTCCTCGCGATGCTGGAGCGGCTGCGCCCCATGGCGCACCTGGGCGCGCCCGTCGGGCACCTCTACGCGGTCATCTACCGCATGGACCGCACCGTGGACGCCCGGCGCATCGCCGACGGCCTGCGCGCGGCGGCATTCGCCGACGCCCCGGGCGCGGTCACCATCCTGGAGACGGTCGTTCCCGCCGCCGTCGCCTGGCGCGAGGCGGCGACGGCCCGCGTCCCCGTGCACCGCTGGGCATCGCGCCGGCGAGGACACGAGGCCGCCGAACGGCTGATCGCGCTGGCCCGCGAGCTCCTGCCGCACATGGATCTCTCCGTATCCACGGAAACCGCCATCCCAGGGAGGAACGTGTCATGAACCCCGAGATCGCCTACGGACCGTTGCACCCGGATCTGTTCGAAGCCGAGCTCACGCCCAGCCTGCTCGCCGTCGACCAGGACGAACCGCGCTGGCGGGCGGAGGTCCTCGACGTGCGCCAGACCTGGATCGACGCGGGAGACGCCGAGCGGCTGCGACAGGAGGTCCTGGCGCTGGCCGAACGCGCCGGCGCCGACGGCGCCGAGATCCTCGGCGTCTCGCGCCAGGACGCCTGCATGGGGCCGCTCGTGGCCGTGCAGGTGGGATTCACCTACCACCTGGACGTGGCCGCCGACAGCAGCCACGAGGCGCTGGAAATCGCCCAGGCCGTCGCCGCCCGGAGATGGCCGGGCGCCGAGGTGCTGGGCGTGGATCTCGTCGTTCCCGCGGCGCGGGAGGACTCGAAGGGAGGATGCTGACATGAAACGTCCCACGACCGACGAAATCGTCGAGCTTCTGAGGCAGCCCGGCTTCCGCCGCGGCGAGGGCGGGGAGGACGAGCCCTCCTCCGATCCGATCGTGCCCACGGCCATGGTGCTCGAGGTGGACCGGATACGGCCCTACGACCGGAATCCGAGGCGGACGGCCAACAGCGAGTACGAGGCGATCAAGGAATCGATCCGGGCGGTGGGGATGGACCAGACGCTGACGGTGACCCGCCGCCCCGGCGACGAGGACTACATGATCGGCGCCGGCGGCAACACCCGCCTGCTGGCCGTGCAGGAACTCTGGCGCGAGACGGGCGAGGACCGGTTCCGGCGGGTGAACGTCCTGTTCGTGCCTTGGCGCGGCGACGCCGACACCCTGGTCGCGCACCTGCGCGAGAACGATCTGCGCGGGGCGCTGACGCTCGTCGACCGCGCCTTCGCGATCCGCGAGCTGCGGGCGATGCTCGAGGAGGAACGGGAGGAACCGCTGTCCACCCGCGCGCTATCCGAGGCGCTCAGGGAGCGGGGCTACCGGATCGGCAAGTCGATGATCGCCCTCTACGACTACGTGGTCGACTTCCTGCACCCCGCGATCCCGACCGCGCTGGCGGCAGGAATGGGCAAGCCCCAGATCGAACGCATCCAGGCCCTGGACCGCGCCTTCCTGGCGGTGTGGCGGGCGCTCGGCATCGACGACCCCGGCGCCGGCCGGGCGATCTTCCGCGAGGTGCTCGCCCGGCACGACGGCGAGACGCTCGACCTCGACCGGCTGCGCATGGACCTGCACGCCGAGCTGTCCGTGTCCGCCGACATCGGCGCCGAGCTGGCGGCGCTGCTGCTGGGCGCCGCGCTGGACGGCCGCGACGTGGCGGAGCTCCTGGCCCGGCACCCCGTCGACGAGGACGAGGCCCTGGACGGACCCGACGGCGGCGAGGCGCCCGCCGCGGAGACGCCCGGCGCGACCGCGCCCGGGCCGGACGCCGGCGACGCCGTCCCCGAAGGCGCCGCCGCGCCGTCCACGCCTCCCGGAAGGGCGGAAATACCAAGCACGAACCATGCCACAGGGGCTGTCCACCAGGTGGACACTTCGTCCGGGGACGATCCGGCCGCCGACCCGCCACGGAAGGACGGCGAGGGCGGGGACGCCCGCGCGCGCGTGCGTGCCCTGCGCGCCCGCGCCGCGGACCTGGCCGAGACGCTGGCGCGGGAGGCCGGCCTGCCCGAGGACCTCGTGATCCGGGTCCCGAACAACGGCTGCGGCTACATCGTGGGCAACGTCCGCCTGGGCAGGCCGGGGGAGGACTACGACGACAAGCGGCGCAAGGCCATCGTCTGGTGGCTGCTCGCCTCGGTCTCCGAGCAGTTCACCTTCCACAACATGGCCTGGATGTACCTGCCGCCGACGCAGCGCTCGGGCAGCACGGTGGGGCAGCTCGCCACCAAGGCCCGCTACAACGAGTGGCCCAAGGAGGGGCCCTGGGCCTGCATCTGGCTCCAGTACCGCGTCCGCTACAACGGCAACGGCGTGTACGCCGAGGTGCCGCCCCCCAATCCCGTGGACATCGGCCCCTATGTCTGCGCGAACGCGGCCCTGTGGCGGACCTGGCTCGAGCTGGTCGACGTCTACCTCGAGCTGCGGCGCCTGATGATCCAGGAGCTGGGCGAGGAGGCGATCTGGCTGGGCCTGGAACGGGCCGAGGGCAAGCGGGGACTGCGGGAACTGCGCAGGAGGCAGGCCCTCGAGAGCGGCCTGACCTATCTGGCCGACGACGATGACGACGGATACGACGAAACAGGGGACTTCGAATGAACGAGAGTCGGAGGAGCGAAGCATGCAAGGGAGGATCGCGCGTACGGAGATCAATCTCGCCGTGCTGCGTGCGGCGGCCGCCTGCCTGAGGCAGGGGGACTTCGGCGCCCTGCGGGAGCTGGGCTTCGGTCTCGAGGAGATCGAGGCCGTCCGCGGGCTCACGCTGGACCAGGTCGACCGGCTCGCGGACGCGCTGGCCGAGGCGCACGTGCTGCGCGTGCGCCTGGACCGCCCCGCGTTCTGGTCGCTGATGGCGCGGCTGCGGGCCGAGCGGGGACGCGAGGAGGTCCAGCGGGAGCTGCTGCTCCGCGGCGCGCCCCAGGAAATGATGGAGGCGCTCTACGGCATCGGGCCGAAGCGCTACGCGAGACTGCGCCGGGGCCTGGGCGCCCCGCCCGGGGTCGGGCGTCCGGCCGAGCCCGGCGAGTCCGAGGCCCGCCGGGTCTGGCAGGTCTGGGCGGCGATGGGCGAGCCGACCGAGATGCCGCCCGAGGACTGGCTGGCGCTGTGCACGCGCGCGGGGGTGTCGGCCCGCACCGCCTGGCGCCTGGTGGCGAGGTGGACGGCGAGGGCCGGGGACGAGCCGGCCCCGATCGGCGCCGCCGCGCCGGCGACCGCGGAGGCGGCGCCATGAGCGCGCGCGACGACGACCTCCTCGCGGCGGTGGAGGCGGCGACCGGGGCGCTGGCGGCGGGGCGCGCGCGGGCGGCCTCCAGCATGTGCTACCTGGGCGTGCGCCACGAGACCTATCCGGCGGACCTGATCTCCGACACGCGGCTCACCGACAGCGCCAAGATCCAGTACCTCTTCCTGGCGCGGGAGGCCGCGCGCTCGGGCGCCGGGGCGGTGGCCCTGCCCAGCGTGGAGGAGACCGCCTCCTGCCTGGGACAGTCGATGCGCACGGCGCAGCGCGACCGGCTGCTGCTGCGGATCGCGCGTTGGATCACCCTCGCGCGCCGCGTGCGCGACCGCGCGGGCCGCTGGCGGGGCACCGTGTGCGTGGTGCACGACACGCCCGCGGAGCTGCGCACCACCGTGCGGCTCGACGGCGGATATATGCGCCAGCTGGAGAAGACCGCCGGTCACGGCGACCCCATCGCGCGCCAGGCGGCGCGCTCGGTCCTGCGGGAGATCGAGCAGGCCATCGCCGAGGGCCGGGACCCCATGGAGCGGGAGGATCCCGCCGACCGCTTGGCGGAAATGCTATGCACGAACCATGCCAAGGGGGGTGTCCACAGTGTGGACAGCGCGCGGGGGGGCGATCCGGCCGCCGACCCGCCACGGACGGGCGGCGGAGAGGCGGCCGGGGAGCCACCGGCAAATTCTGCACATGGCGGCGACGATCCATGTGCAAATTTTGCACATGGACGTCATGTTGTTGAAATTACTGGAAATTCTCAGGATCCGGGGGGTTCGGGGCCGCCATGTGCAAATTTTGCGCATGGCGAATGTAGTAGTAGTAAAAATACTACTACTACAACTTCCACCGTGGCTGAAAGTTCAGAAGCGGGCCGTCCGAGGCGGCGCGAACTGCCGCCCGATCTGCGCTGGCCTGAGGCCTTGGACGACAACATGCGCCGCCTGATCCGGCGCGTGCTGGAGATGCACGCGCCGCCCGGGATGGCGCAGGCCCTGCTCGACGCGCTCGGGCAGAAGCTGCGCGACCGCGACCATCCCGTCCGTTCCCCCGTCAACTACGTCTACGGCCTGTGCGTCCGCGCGCGGGAGGGGCGGTTCGTCCCGCCGGCGCCGCCGGACAGGGAGGCGGACGACGGGGAGGATCGGCGGCGCGATGCGGCGGTCGCGGCCCTGCGCGCGGAGATCGCGGGGCTGGAGCGGCTGCTCGAGGGGGCCGAGGGCGAGGCGCGCCAAGCCCTCGCCGGGCAGCTCGAGGCCCTGCGACGACGACTCGCGGAGCGAACCTAGCGACCAGGGAGGGAACGAGGAAGATCCGAGAAGGAGGACGACATGAGCGAACGGGAACGGAACACGCCCCCCGCAGCAGCGGTCCGGGAGGCGCCGGGCGCCCTGCGCGGCGGGGCGGTGCTGGAGATCCAGACCCGCGAGACGCGGAGGCTGGTGCGTGGCAGGCGGGCCGAGGACGGACACCCCGGCTGGCCGGGGCTGCTGCGGTTCGCGGCCATGACGCGCGTGATCTGGGCCGGCGCCGAGGGCGACGATCCATGGGCGGACTGGTGGCTGCTGCGCGTCGAGGCGCAGCTGCACCGCTCCCGGGAGGAGATCGCGGCGGTGACGGAGGAGATCCGTCAGCGGCTTTCCGGCGTGCGCGCGTTGCGCATCGACCTGGCGCAGACCGACGAGCCGGCCAGGATCGAGCTCAACTTCGGCACGCCCTACGGCTTCATGGCCGCCTACCTGCTCGCCGACCACGACGAGCTGGTGCGCGCCGTCCTCACCGCCCGCCACGTGGGCCTGCTCAACCGGGACACGGCCGACCGGCTGGTGCACGAGGCGAACCGGGCGGCCAGGCGCGCCCTGCAGTCCGCCCTCGGCTACCGGTATCTGGCCGTCACGCGCGAGGACGTGCGCCAGGGCACGGCGAAGGCGGCGCGGGCGCGCGAGCTCATGGGACGCGTGCCCCAGGAGGTGGTCGACGGCGAGGCGCGCGCCGAGCACGCGCCGGCGCCGAGACGGCGCCGTGGACGGCGTGAGGAGGCGGAGGAGGCTGGCGCAGCGGACGGGAGCGGGGACGACGGCACGGAGACGCCGCCGCGCGATCCGCTCGCCGCGTCCGAGGGTGGACTGCGATGCTGACGTACCGTCCGCCGCGATCCGCTGACGTACCGTCTCGGGAAAAGGCCATTTACGGGCAAGGGAGGGAACAAAAGATGGCTGAGACGCTGACGCCGGTCCCGTTCCATGGGGACACGCTGTACCTGCTCGAGCACGCGGGCGAACCGTACGTGCCGGTGCGGCCCATCTGCGAGGCGCTGGGGCTTGAGTGGGAGCGGCAGCGGAAAAAGTTGGCCCAAGGAAGATTCGCTCAACTGACCCGCTTATGTACTGCGGTTGCCCAGGACGGCAAGCGCCGGGACATGCTCTGCATCCCGCTGCGCAAGCTGCCGGGCTGGCTGTACGCCATCAGCCCGGCCAAGGTGCGCCCCGACATCCGGCCGAAGCTCGAGCGCTACCAGGACGAGTGCGACGAGGTGCTGTGGCGCCACTGGCAGGGCCAGGGCACGCGGGGCGTCGAGATGCCGCCCCTGCCGGAAGGCTCCAGGTTCGTGCCGGTCCGCGTCGACGGCGTCTGGCATTTCCTGATCCAGGTGCCGGGACCGCGGCATTTCGGGGAGAGCCTGTACGTCGCCCTTCGGCCGGCGGCGGAGAAGCTGGGCCTGGCGTGGCCGGCCACCCGGGACGAGGTGATGGCGACCCGGGAGATGCACCTGAGCTGCTCCCAGGTGCCCAGGCGCTGGGGCGTCGTGGCCGTCGGCGACGAGCTTGGTCGGTCCCTGGAACCCGATCACCCCATCGGTCCCGACGTCGTCACCTGCATCCCGCTGCACGAGCTCGTGCCGCTCGCCCATGCGCTGGCGCCCTATCCGCCGGTCGCCGAGGCCGCCGCCGCGCTCGGCGAGCGCCTGCTGCAAGGGTGGCACGCCCACGTCACCGGGGGCGTCCTGCCTGGCCCGGACGAACCGGAGGCCCTGCCGCAGCCCGGCGGGCACGCGACCGCGCGCCTGGCCGGTCCGGTCGGTCGCACGGACGGCGCCGCCCGATTCGGGCCGCTCCCGGACGACGAACTCGCCGAGATGCGACGCCTCTGCATCGAGGGCGCGACGTTCCAGGCCATCGGTCGCGCGCTCGGACGCTCCCACCATGCCGTGCGCTGGGCGCTGCGGGGCATGGCCGTGCACGACCCCGGCCTGCCGGCGCGGGCGGGCGGCATCCTGCGGGGACTGGACGACGAGGCGCTGATCCGGCTGCGGGCGCAGCGGGCATCGGGGCGCTCCCTCTCGTCGATCGCCCGGGAAGCCGGCGCGCCGGGCGATCTGCTCTCGATCGCCTTCCGCGGCATGGACTTCGCACGGGAGACGCGCCAGTGAGCGGCTGGAGCGTGCGCAGCGCGAGGGCGCGCATCGCCGAACTGGACGCGGAGATCGCGGGGCTGGAGCGGGAAGGCGAGCGCCTGGTCGCCGACTTCCGCGAGCGGTTCCCGGACTCGCCGGCGTACCTCGCCAAGTACGCCGACCGCACGTTGACCGGGTGGCGATGGCGACGGAGTTCGGCGCGGCGCTGGCGCGGCGACCGTCCCGCGCGCGTCAACCGGACCTTCGACCTGACGGGAGACGAGGGGCGCTCGCTGCTGCGCGGGTTGCCGGCCGGCGTGCGCGCGTCATGGCTGCGCTTCGAGCGACGACGCGCGGACCTCAACCTCGCCTACGCACTGGCCCGGTACGAACGGACGCGGTTGCAGGACTGGCTGTCGCGGAGGGCGGTCCTGACCCGCCTCGAGGAGGAAACGCCATGAACGCCGCCGAGACCCTGGCCAAGGCGATCGGTCGCAACGACCGCCTGCGGCTGCCCGACCTGCTGCGCCGGCGGCGCATCGTCGCCATCGACCGCGGCCCCATGTCCCACGAGGGCGCGCCGGAACTCCTGGCGCTCCTCGCCATCCGCCAGGGATACTGGTACGGCCACGTGCTCAAGGTGGCACCGGAGGAGATCGCCCCGGAGGCGCGGCACCGGGGTCCCTGGGTCAGCATCATCGTCCAGGCCTTCACCGACGTCGACGACCGCACGCCGGAGGAGATCTTCCGCAATTTCCACCACGCCCTGGTCGAACGCCTCGACTACCAGCCCGCCCACGCGCTGGGCCCGGACGACCTCTTCCGCATGAGCCCGACCTTCGAGGAAGCCTGCCTGGCGCTCGCCGACATGGCGGCGGACTTCGATCCCCTGCTCGCGATCGGAGCCAACGACGATCCCTACGACGACAGGGAGGAGCACCCCCTCGCGCGTCGGACCAGGCTCGACATGCGCTGCTTCGACATCTACGGGCTGTGCCCCGAAAGTTGCGAGGAGGACGAGGACAACCCCTGGGCGCCGGGCGGGGTGTTCTACGAGGCCGCCGTCGCCGCGGAACGCTGGGCGGAGAGGAACGCCCCGGTCGCGCCACTGCGCGCCGTGGCGGGCGACGAATTCCTCGGGCGTGACGACGTCGCCCCTCGACGGATCGACGGCATGCCTCGTCATGCGGGGAAATATGTCACGGGCCGACCGGGGTCGAAAGCCGCGGGATGGATCGGAGGTCCATGAAATCCCGCCCCTCGCCCGGCGGAATAAACGCTTGTCCGCGCCGCCGCGCGAGGCGAGCATGCTCGCACGTCGAACGAAGGGAGGTGACGACCGATGTCCAACAAATTCACCGGCCGCGGAAACCTCGCCGCCGCGCCGACACTCAGGCACGTGGAAGTCGCCGACGGCGAGAAACGCGCCGTGGCGTCGATGCGGATCTACTTCGACCGGCCGGTTCCCAATGGCGAGGGAGAGTTCGAGGACAAGGGCGGCTTCTGGCTGGACGTGAGCCTGTGGGGGCCGCGGGCCGAGACGACCGCGCGGCTCTTGGACAAGGGCGCCCGCGTGGCCGTCTCGGGCAGCCTGGTGCAGCGCACCTGGGAGGACAAGGAATCCGGCGAGCCACGTTCCCGGCTGGAGCTGATCGCGGACCAGGTGGACCTGGATCTCGGCCGGGTGGATTCGGTAAGCTGGCGCGGACGGCAGAGCGAGGTCACGGATGACGAGCATGCTGCCGCCGCTCCGTAAGTCCGATCTGGTCTTCGCCCTGTCGTTGCGGGCGTCCCTCGACCGCGAACTCTCCGCGCACGTCGTCGATCAGCTGTTCGAGGCGATGACGGCCGCGCTGGCCTCTGGCCGGCCGGTCGTCATCAAGTCGTTCGGACGCTTCGAGCTGCGCGAGCGCGGACCGCGGCAGGGACGGAATCCACGAACCGGCGAGACGATCCACCTGCCCGCGCGGCGCGTGGTGGCCTTCGTGCCCAGCCCGCGCCTGAAGCGAGCGGTGGACTGCAAGGAGGCGACGTCATGAGATCAGCGACCATTCTGCAGGCATCGGCGGTCGCGCTCGCCTGCGCGGCGTGGCTGTCGGGATGCGCCGAGCTGCGCGAGTTCGACCGGGCCGCGACGAAAACGCTCAAGGGCGCGATCGAGGCCGTCAACGCCTCGCCCAGTCCCGTCAAGATCCGCAGGCGCGACGAGGTCGCGGCGACGAGATGCCCCGGCTGCGGGCCGGTCCTGACCGCCGTGCCGCACCGGGAGGCCGCGGAAGGCACCAGCGTCTGCGGCAAGCGGCAAGAGGACGTGATCCGGGCGAACGTGGACGTGGACACCGCATACGTCCGTCTCAAGAGGCACTTCGGCTATCCTACGCTCGAGGAGCGCAAACGCCGCAGCTACGGCGGCTGGATCGACGAAGGCTTCCGCCACGAAACCACGCCGGGCGCGCGCTACTGGATGAAGGACGAGGTGCGCACCGTCGTGGGTGGCAAACCCGTCGTCGGATGGCTTTCGACGGAGATCGAGAAGGACGGCGACGGCAGCCTGATCCGGCTCAGGTACTGCGTCGGAGGATCGGAAGGCTTCCAGGCGGGACCTGACTTCCCCAAGCTGTTCGCAAGCCAGGTACGGGAAGTGGCCGAAGGAAGAAAGCGACCATGACGCGACACGATTCGGCGGCTCCCGGTGGTTCCCCCCTTGCACCCTCCTTGGCCCCGTCCGGGAGCCGCCTTTCCTTTCCCCACGGCAACGCCGCGCGGCTGCTCGATGCGATCGAGCGGGAGCCGCCCCCTTGGGCGGACGAGACCATCCGTCCCTGGGACGAGGACCGATTCGAACGGATCCGGAGATTCACGAGATGCAAACGCACGGTCCCCATCGCCTCGATCGGCATCGACCGTATAGCGGGGACCTGTCATCCCGACTACCAGGGACGAACCTGGCGGGAGATGCTGCGGATCGGCAAGAGGATGCCCCTCAACCTCGCCGAATACGATCGCAACCCGGGATACTACGAGAGCCCCGCACCGAAGGACATCACGCTCGTCTCCACGAACGGTCGCGAATGGTGGATCCGGGAAGGCAACCATCGCGTGTGCATCGCCAGGTTCCATGTTCACTACCGGGATCTGCATTTCCTGCACGGCGTGCGACTGATCGAATGGATCTGGGACCGGGCGGCCTTTCAGGCCTTCGAGGCGCTCGAGAGCAGCATCGCCGAACGTGGGCTTCCCTGGTACCTGGACGTGACGCGCGAGCCGAACGGCGAGACCAGGAGGAATACGGAGCATTTGGAGTTCTACATCCCCCGTATCGTCCTCCAAAGAAGAGGGGAAAGCCCCGAGGTTCTGTCCGCGGAAGCTGCAATCCGGTTGGCACGTCGGGTATCCCGCCCCTGGTGGCGCAGGCTGTTTCCGGCATGGGGCGCCCGATGAACGTCAGGGCATGTCGCCGGCTGCGGCGCGACCTGTTCACGGAGGCCTGCGCATGATGTGCCACGTGGCACATCATCTGGATCCTGCCCCTTGAGGTAAACGGAGGAGTTCGAGGCGAGAAGTCCGGCAATGGATTGAACGCACGCGGAGGACGGCGAATGGACCACGACGAGATCATCCGGAACCGGGCGCGCCTGGACCCCGACGGTCGCCGGGAGACGTGCCCGGATGGCGCCTCCTCGAATGGCACGAGCCGGCGTTGCGACGGCGTCCTGCTGTTCGCGATGCGGGACCGCCACCACGCCTTCAGCCTGGACCTCGAGACGGTCCTGTCCTGTCTGGCCCTGGCCGAGGCGGAGGGCGAGGTACCCGAACTGCCGGACGCTTGGTGGCAGCTCGTCCGGAACCGATACGATCTGGAGCGAACGCCATGACCCGCCTCTTCCTCTGCGAGAAACCCGCCCAGGCCCGCGACATCGCGGCCGTGCTCGGCGCCCGCTCGCGCGGAGACGGCTGCCTGCGGGGCCGCGACCTGATCGTGACCTGGTGCGTGGGGCACCTGCTCGAGATGGACCCGCCGGAGGCCTACGGAGAGGAATTCAAGCGCTGGCGACTGGAGACGTTGCCCATCCTGCCCAGTCGCTGGAAGCTGCACCCGCGAAAAGGTGCGGGCAAACAGCTCAAGATCATCGGGCAGCTGCTGGGCGAGGCCTCCGAGGTCGTGGTGGCCACCGACGCCGACCGCGAGGGAGAGACCATCGCCCGCGAGGTCCTGGACCGGTTCGGCTGGAACGGGCCAGTCCTGCGGCTGTGGCTGTCCGCCCTGGACGAGGCGAGCATCCGCAAGGCGCTCGGCAACCTCCTGCCCGGCGAGAAGACGCGGTCGCTCTATCTCGCGGGCCTGGCGCGGGCCCGCGCCGACTGGATGGTCGGCATGAACCTGACCCGGGCCTACACGATCCTCGGCCGCGGCCGGGGCCACGACGGTGTGCTCTCGGTCGGCCGGGTCCAGACGCCGACCCTGCGGCTGGTGGTGGACCGCGACCGCGAGATCGAGGCGCACCGGCCCAAGCCCTACTGGGAGGTGGTGGCGATGCTCGAGAAGGACGGCACGCCCTTTCCCGCCCGGTGGCGACCGGCCGGCGATTGCGTCGACGAGGCCGGCCGCTGCCTGCGCGAGCAGGCCGCGCGCGAGGTCGCCGAGCGGATCCGGAACCGCACCGCGACCGTCCGGCAGGTGGAGACCAAGCGTTGCCGCGAGGTGCCTCCCCTGCCCTTCGATCTCGGCACCCTGCAACAGGAGGCCTCGCGGCGCTGGGGCCTGGGCGCCCAGCAGGTGCTCGACATCGCGCAGAGCCTGTACGAGACGCACAAGGCGACCACCTATCCCCGCACG
>Ga0256832_1001506_pt1 | contig 15783 bp, 14 predicted proteins | sample 134614metaG_FD_190534 | JGI IMG/M metagenome (GOLD analysis project Ga0256832, IMG submission 190534) | Hydrothermal vent microbial communities from Lau Basin, Pacific Ocean - 134-614 | ecosystem: Environmental > Aquatic > Marine > Hydrothermal vents | place: Pacific Ocean: Lau Basin | collected...
CTTGCTGCGGCGGCCTCGGCTCTGTGGCCGCGCGGAGGGACCGATGTTCGCCCGCGTCATGACCCGCCGCCGGGGACGCGACTGCTGGTGCTGCTCGACGATCTTCTTGCGCTCGGCGTCGGACAATGCCTTGCGCATGCCCACCCCGGGCGGAGCGATGGTGGTCGGCTTGCGTTTGGGCGGCGCCGGGGGGGCGGTCTCCTTCGGCGGCTCCTTGGGCGCGGCATTCTCCTTCGGGGCAGACTCCGCGGCGACGTCCTTGGCTTCCGCAGGCCCCTTGGCTTCCGCAGCCTCCTTGGCTTCCGCAGCCTCCTTGGCTTCCGCAGCCTCCTTGGCTTCCGCAGGCTCCTTGGCCTTCGCATCCGCAGCCTCCGTCTCCCTGGACGCAGGCTCCGGCGCGGCGTCCTGCGCCGGACCCTTCGGCTCGGTCACGACCTTCTCGGGAACCGAGGGCTTCAGCGCAACAGGGGGCTCGGGGCTGGCGGCCTCGGCCCTCGGCGGGGTCTGGGGCGGCTCGACCACCTCGGACTTCGGGGGCGCAGGCTCGCGCGCCGGTTTGGGCGTCGGCTCGACGCGGGGCGTCGGCGCTTCGGCGCGTGCCTCCGGCTCCGGCGCCTTGGGGGCCTTCCGGCGCCGCCGACGCACGGTCGCCGCCAGCTGCTTCACCTCTTCCTGTGGGCCACCTCGCGACTTCTCGCTGACGGCGCGCTTGACCCGCTCCACCTCGGTCGGGTCGAGGACACTCATGTGGTTGCGGACCTGGATCCCGAGCGCGTGGATGCGCTGGATCAGATCGCGATTCGGTAGGCCGAGCTCACGCGCGACCTGGTAGACACGAACCTTGCTCATTCCTCGCCTTCGATCCTCTGCCCCATAGGCTGTCTCGGCTCCTCATTGGAGCGCCCGGTCGCATCGCGCAAGCCAACGAGGTGGTCACACACCTGTCGGATCGCCCGCGCCAACCCCTCGTCCTCGATCACGGCCACGGCCACGGCCTGTCGGCCGAGCACCGCGCCCAGCCGCGCCCGGTCCGCTCCCCCAACACAGGGAACCCCGGCGCGCGCCGCTTCGCGCTCCCAGCCCTCGCGTCGGGCCGCGTCCGTCGCCAACCACAGCGCTCGCGCCCGCCCTTCGCGCAGGCTCTGCTTCGCAGCGTCGGCGCCGATGGCGATCCGCCTGGCCCGGCGGGCCCCCTGCGCCAGCCCCTCGAGGCGCCGCTCGAGCTGGGCTGCGATGAGCTCCCCGAGGGCGGCAGGATCCACCGCGACCTTCCGGCGCAACGCGCGAGCGAAGCCCCCTTTGCGCGCCGCCTGCTCGAGACAGCGGCGCTCAGGCATCACCCACACGCCTCGGCCCCCGAGGCGCCGCTGCGCATCCGGTACGAGGAACGGTGCTCGATCGACGACCGCGAGGCGCACGAGCTCCCCCTGGGGCCGTTCCTCTCGGCAGCCCGCACAGGTTCGCATGGTCGTGGCCCCGGCCGCGCGCATCGCCTCAGCTCGCCTCCGGTGCGCTCGCAGCTGCCTCGGACGAGGCGTCCGCGGCGGACGCGGGCGTCGCTTCCCCGGACTCCGCACCAACCTCTGCGCCCTCGGTCTCGGACGCCGCGGCGGCCTCTGCGGCTGCGGCCGCCTCCAACGCCGCGACGCGATCGGCCTCTTCCTTCGCCTTGGCCACGCCCGCCTCGATCTTGGGCCACTCGTTGTCCAGGAAGTCCTGGGCGGCGGCCTTGAGCTTCTGGGCGAGCTCGTGCCCTAGCTTGGCGCGGATGGCGAGTCGGTCGGTGTCTTCCTCGCCCAGGATGGCCGCGATCGAACCGTACCCCCCCTTCTCGAGGAGGTCGACGATCCGCTCGTTGACCCCGCGAACCAGCAGCAAGCGGTCGTGCTCGGTGGGCAGCGAGGGCTGACGTGCGGCCTCCTCGATCCACTCGAGGCGCATCTGCTCCATCGCCGCGGCAGCCGCCGCCTTGATGCGTTCGACGGTGTCCGCCTCGATGCCCTCCACGGTCAGCAGTTCGTCGCTCGGCGCATCGGCGACCTCGTCGAGGGTCCGGAAACCCATCCGATAGAGCGCCCGCGCGAGCTCCTCGTCGCCGATGCGTGCCAACGCACGCATCGACTCCTCTTCCATCTGCGTGAAGCGCGACTCGCTGACGATGTCGAGCCGCCAGCCCGTCAGCTGCGAGGCGAGCCGGACGTTCTGGCCGCGGCGGCCGATCGCCAACGACAGCTTCGAGTCGGGAACGACCAGCTCCATGGTCTTGTTCACGTCGTCGATCACGACCCGCACGACCTCCGCAGGCGCGATGGCGTTGCATACGAAGCGGGCCGTATCGCGGTCAAAGGGCACGATGTCGATCTTCTCGCCGCGCAGCTCCTGCACGACGGCCTGAACGCGCGAGCCCTTCATCCCCACGCACGCCCCCACCGGATCGACGTCGCTGTCCCGGCTGCTGACGGCGATCTTCGATCGCGCCCCGGGCTCTCGGGCGGCGGCCACGATCCGCACGATGCCCTCGTAGATCTCCGGCACCTCTTGCTCGAAGAGCTTTTCGAGCAGCTTGACGTCCGTCCGCGAGAGGATGATCTGCGGACCGCGCGCCTCCCGGTCGATGGTCTTGAGGAGCGCCACGATGCGGTCGCCGGGCCGGTAACTCTCCCGCGGCGTCTGCTCTCGCGGAGGCAGCACCGCCTCCACCGTTCGACGCTGGCCGTCGGTGATGCGGTCGAGCTCGACGATGATATTCGAGCCACGCTCGAACCGCCGCACGGTACCGCTGATGAGCTCTCCAATGCGGTTCTTGAACTCGCTGTAGATTCGGTCGCGCTCGGCGTCTCGGACCCGCTGGATGATGACCTGCTTGGCCGTCTGCGCGGCGATGCGCCCGAACCCTTTGCGCGCCTGCTCGATGCCCAAAAGGGAACCATAGAGACGGTCCTGCTTGCGGGCTTCCTCGGCGTCCTGCGGCAGGTAGAAGATCTGGAAGTCGAGCTCATCACCCGGCTGCAGGGGATCGTCCGGATCGTCGAGCCCGTACTTCCGGGCGTCGTCCAGGGAGATCTGGCACTCCTCGTTCTCGACCTCTTCGACGCAGGTCATGATCATCATCAGATCGACGCTGCCCGTCTCTGGATTGAACTTCGCCTCGAGCTCGCGCTCGGGACCGAACTGACGCTTGGCCGCGGTCAAAATCGCGTGCTCGACGGCCTCGACGAGGACCTTCGGTTCGATGCCTTTTTCCTGGCTGACCTGGTCGATGACCATCTGGAGAGGAGGCAGCTGCTGTGTCGCCATGGTTCTTACCGTCTAGAAGCGAGAGACGAGGGTCGCGCGTTCGATCGCCTCGTGTGGAATGGGCACCTCGACGCCGTCCTGGCGGACGACGACGGTGGTGTCCCGAGTGCCCAGGAGTTCTCCCTGGAAGGTGCGCCGGACGGGAGCGTTCTCCCGCCAGGCCAGAGGTGCGCGGGTCCGAACGCGGACCTCGCTCCCCGAAAATCGTTCAAAATCTCCAAGCCGGACGAGGGGCCGCTCGGGCCCCGGCGAACCGACCTCGAGGTTGTAGGCGCCGGGCATCAGGTCGTCGTGAACGTCGAGCGCCGTCGAGAGATCTCGGCTGACCGCGGTGCAGTCTTCGAGGGTCACGGCGCTCCCGGGCTTCCCGTCGGTCCGCGCCCGATCGATGACGACCCGCAAGGTCCAGCCGCCGCCCGCTTTGATCTGGCGAACCTCGACCAGCTCGACCCCGTGGGCGAGACAGACGGGCTCGGCGAGCTCTTCGATGCGTTGTTGTCGGCGTTCCTGTGCACCCATGATTTCCTCTCGGAAACCGCCAACCGAACGGGTCCTGCGAGCGCGTCCGCCGGGGAAAGGCACCCTCGGGAGACAAAAAAAGGCAGGCCTTTCAGACCTACCCCGCTGGCAGAACCCACGAAGTCAGCATCGGCGAACTACCACGACCCATCGGCCGCGGCAAGCCGAGCAGAGCCCGGAGCCTCAAGGCCGAGCCAGCTCCATGAGCTCTTCGTAGTGCGAATCGGCGTAGAACGAGAGCACGTCGAGGGCGTCGGTGAACTCGCTCCGGTCGAGGTCCCCCGTCGGATACTCGACGGAAAGGACGACATCGAGATCGTCGTCGATGGAGAACTTGGCCATCAGCAACGAGTGATTGAGGACCAGCAGGCGGTCGTAGAGCACGTGCGCCCTCTCACGCTCTGAGGGACTGTGCAGATAGGGCACCACCGCGAAGGTAAGGAAGCCCTCGGGGTCGATCCGCACGAGGAACGGAAAGGTCCCAGCCTTGCCCCGAAAACGGCCGCGCCATGTGTCGTGCGTCAACCGGTCGAAGGCCCAGCCACCTTCGCCGAGAAGTGCCTCGACGGTCGCCGGGTCGATGCGGAGGTGGGCTTGGGACATGGGCAGCTCCTCGAACCGTAACGACCGGCCCGCCGTCAGCGCAAGCAGCGCGCGTTGACCCGAGGGGTGCCCCCTTGATATCGAACCTCGGTCCGCTGAGGGCGAGGAGAACGCGATGCGGGGATGGATGGGCGCGCTGGCGTTGGCCGGAGCAACGATGGGGCTCGGGTGCGGCGGCAGTCGGGAGGCCGCGCGGGGCACGACACCGAACACCGCGACGGCCCCGTCCCTCTCCCCCGAGCGACGAACGACCCTGCTGGAAGAAGCCCAGGCAGCGTGGGCGGGTCGAGACGACGAAGCGAGCGTGCGGAGCGCCATCGAGAAGTACGGCGCGGTCACCGAGGCGGCCCCCTCGGACCACGAAGCGTGGGTGATGCTCTCGCGGAGCTACTACTTCCTCGCCGACTGCCACCTCCGCTTCGACGAGACGAAGCGGGAGGAGTTCCTCCGCAGCTTCGAGCACGGGACCCAGGCGGCCGAGCGCGCGCTCATCGCGATGTCCGACGAATTCGCACAGCGGATGCGTGCCGGTCCCCGCATCGAAGGGGCCCTCGATGTCCTCGACGCTTCGGCGGTGCCGGGCCTGTACTGGCGGGCGTCGAACCTCGGCAAGTGGGCGTCCGCCGACGGGTTCGCGACGCTGCTCTCCTACAAGGACGAGATCCGCGCGGTGATGGCGCGCTGCCTGGAGCTCGACCGGGAGTACTACTACTGGGGCCCCGACCGCTACTTCGGCGTCTTTTATGGGCGCGCACCGAGCTTCGCCGGGGGCGATGTGGCGCGTAGCCGCGAACACTTCGAGACCTCTGTGCGTCACGCGCCGCACTACTTCGCGACCCGCGTGCTCATGGCGCAGGATTACGCCGTCAAGGCCCAGGACCGCGCCACCTTCGACGAAGAGCTGGCGTACGTCCTCGAGCACGATCCGGAGGAAGGCGGCCCCGACATCGCGCCGGAAAACCGTTGCGAGCAGCGCAAGGCCCGCGAGCTTCTCGCCCGCGCCGACGAGCTCTTCGAGCAATGACTCGTCGGTGCTGGAGGCGGACTCGGTGCAACCGGTCGCAACCGGTCCGTCCCGGTGGACTCAGCGGAGCGGCGTCTCGCCGTGGATGAAGACCCAGGTGCCCGGCTCATCCTCGGTGGGGTAGACGCTGTGCCAGTTCTCCGGCAGCCGAGGACGCGACCAGTTGAAGACCCACTGGGCGTCGCGTGGCGAGAGATTCACGCAGCCGTGGCTCCGCGGCCGGCCAAAGCCATTGTGCCAGAACGCCGAATGGAGCGCGTAGGCGAGCTCGATGTACATGACGTAGGGAACGTCGTCCACGCTGTAGGGGCCGTCGACGGCCGTGTCCCCGTCCATGGTGTCGGTCAGGTGCTTGCTCTTGATCCGGAAAAGCCCGGTGAGAGTCTCCCAATCCTCCCCTGCGACTTTCTTGCCCGATGAGATGAGGGTGGCGAAGACAGGACGGTCGCCCTCGTAAGCCACGAGCGTCTGCTGGGAGAGGTCGATGTCGATCCACTGGTCGTCCGGTCCGACCTCGCCCATCCGCCGGTGGCGGGGACGCCGCTCCCGCCGCCGTGCCACGCGGACGTCCCGCTCGCGAAACCAACGGTTGGGCCCGGCGCGGAGGTATCGACGTCCGCCCTCCTCGACCTCTTCGAGCACGACGAAGCCTTCGTGGTACGCCACATCGCTCCGGAGCCGACGAAAGCGGCCCCGTTCCGTCCGCTGGTAGGCCCGGCTGCGGCTCGACAGTACCCAGGCGTACGGCAGCCGAGGCGCCGGGGGCGTCCACTCGGGGGCCTCGTCCCCCGCCGCTTCGACCGCCGGCGCCTCGAGCTGCCCGGCACGCTCCTCGTTCGGCGCCGACGCCTCGGCCCGATCCCCGCTCGGGGGCTGCAACGCTGACGGCGCCGCCTCGGCTGCCTCGCCGGTCAGCTGCACCCCGGCGAACTCGCTGCCGGTCCGGAGGAGCACGGCGTTGGCGGGGACGAAGCCGTTGGCCTGGGTCCGCCAGTAGCGCCGCCCGTCGCGCTCAAACTCGCGGTCGAGGCTTACGAAGAAACCGCGCATGAGCGTCCGCAGGATGATCGAGTCTTCGGGCCCTTCGAGGGCGGCGAGGGTGATGCCGGCGTCCTCCTCCGCGGTCTCGAGGTTCGTCCCCGACTCCGCAGCCGCCGGCTCCGGATCGTTGGCCGGCGCCATCGCCGTGGCGGAAGCCCCCTCGCTCGCCATCGAGCTGGGCGACGGTGCGGCCATCGTCGTCCCCGTCGCGGTTGAGGGCTCCATCCCGGCGGCGGCCATCCCGGCGGCGGCCATCCCGGCGGCGGCCATCGCGCTCGATGAGGAGCCCGGGGCGTCCGTGGGAGCGCTCATGGCGCTCGCGGACGAGGTTTCTTCGGGCGCAGGCTGCGCCGCCGCCCGCAGCTCGGCGAGCTCCTCGCGGGTGGGCAGGCGCCGGAACAAAGGCACCCGGTGACGAATGAACCCGTAGGGATACGGGAGCGGATCGGTACGGTTTGGCTGGCGGGCACGCAAGGCCGGCAGCTCGTCGCCCTCGAAAGCGATCACGTCGCGCCCGTTGCAGACGAAGCCGCCGGTCGTAAGCTCGTACCAGCCCCCACGGCATCGGCGCCGCACGGGCTCGTCGGGCACCGGCTCGGCGTGAGTCGCCATGAGCACCGCCCCTGCCCGCAAATACCCGATGCGGTCCGCCCCCCGGCTGGGCCCGCTGCGGACCGGCACCACGAAACGCTTGGCGAAGATGCGCTTCGGTGGCGCGGGCGGCTCGGCGGGCGCCTCGGGCGTCTGGGGTTCGGCTTCTCCGGCCGCTGGGGCCGCCGTCGTGGAGCTCTCCTCCCGAGGCTCCTCCTCCGTCGAGGCCGGCGCCGAGCGTTCGTCGCCGCCGCAGCCGACGACGAGACCAAGCCCCAGTCCAAGGCTCCACACCACTGCGCGCAAGCTCACCACGGCGGTTGGTGATTTCACGCGGCCCCAGCGTCGTCAAACGGTCGGCCCTTGAAGGATCGACCTCGCGAAGCCACCGGGACCATGCTGGGGTTGGCGGGCTCCCTGCTCATCCACGGGCTGGCGCTGCTCCTCGCCAGCGCGGTGGGCACCGCGCCCCAGATCGACTTCGAGTTCGAGCTGCCGGCGGAGGTCGAGTTCGGCCTCACCGAAGGCATGGAGCTGGCGGAGGCGGACGGCAGCCCGGCCTCGGCCCCCGTGGAGGCCAGCGCCGATCCAGGGGGCGCGGGGGCAGGCGCAGGGGCGGACACACCGGGCCCCGACGCGGGCATCGACCCAAGCGACGCGGGCATCGACCCAAGCGACGCGGGCATCGACCCAAGCGACGCAGGGATCGACGTGAGCGACGCCCGAACCGACGCGGGCGATGCGGGCATCGACGCCGGCACCGACGCGGGGGATGCGGGCGACGCGGGCATCGACGCCGCCGCTCTCCGTGCCGCAGCCGACGAACCTGCCCGCGAAGGAGCCGGAGAAGCCGGAAGCGAGGACGAGGGCCGCGCCGACCCGGCGCCCCTCTCCGGTCCGGCCCACATCCCGCCCGGCGCCCATATCGCGCTGCGTATCGACATGAACGAGGTCCGGCGCTCGCCCCTCGCGCCGGAGGTCCGGCGGCTGCTGGCCGCCATCCCCGATTGGGAGCTCATCCTCGCCGGCAGCGGCATCGACCCCCTCGACGACCTCGATCGCCTGCTCCTCGCATCGCCCAACCTTCAGCGTTCGAGGCTGGTGATCGCGGGGCGGCACACCCACGTCGACGAGACCGGCGACGGCCGCGACTACATCCGGAATGTGGTCCAGCGCTTCGGAGCGACCCGCGGCGAGCCCACCCCCTGGTCGCGCCGACACGGGGTCGAGGTGGCGCCGTGGCCGAACCAGGACACGACCGAGCGGGTCATCGCCGTCGTGGGCCCCCGGCACTTCACCATCACCCGCCCCGAAGACCTCCAGCGGACCCTCTCGGTCGCCCACGCGCGCGCAGAGCGCGACGACGAGGACGACGACGGCGATCTCGAGGAGGCCCGCGGACCTGACGCGCTGCTCTCCATGGGACCCGGGGACGCCTTCACCGTCGAAATCGAAGGAGCCCGGCAGTTCGTCCGCGTCGGCGACCGCTCACGGATCCCGACGCGGCTGAGGCTGGCGGTCCGCCGGGGCGAGGGCTCCGGCCTGCTCGTCCGCGGCGTGGCGACCTACGAGTCGCCGGAGCAGGCGCAGGCGGCGTTCGACTACTGGAACGGCCAGCGAGAGCGCATGGCCCGCAACACGATGGTCCGGCTCATGGGCCTGGCGAGCGCCCTGGGAGACGAGCTGCTCGAGGTGGACGGGCCGACCCTCCGCGTGCACGGCCCCCTCACGGAAGCCCAAGGGCGCCTGCTCCTGGGCTACCTCGAAGGGATGGTGCGCCGGCCCCGGCGCCGCGCCCCCCGGCAACCGCATCCCACCGCAGGCGACGATGGAGCCCCCGAGCGCAGCCGCGTCCGGGAGCCCTGAGAGCCCGCCGAACCGCCCATGACGGATCGCACGCGCTACCGGAATGAACGATTGGGCGCGATGCGATGCGCCGGACCGAGAGGTGTACGGGGCGGGCCGAGGCCAGGTTCAGAGCACGAGGTCCTTGAGCTTCTTGACAGGGGTCGCCCGCAGCTTCTGGTGCTGCGGCACGTCGACGACCTTGACCTCGCCGGTCCCGGGGTTTCGGACGGTCTTGCCCTTCTGCTCCGGCACCTCCGTGAGCTTGAGCTTGACGAGATCCGGGATCACGAAGTCCTTCCAGCGCACGACCTTGCCGTCCTTGCTGGTCCGCTCCTGCCACAGACCGCGGCCTCCCAGCTCGCGCTTGATGAGCTCCTTGAGGGCCTCGAAGACCGCGTTGACCTCGCGCTTGGTCAGCCCGGTCCGGTCCGCAATCTCGCCCACGATCTGAGCCTTCGTCATTCGCTTCGCCGCAGCCATCGTCGCCTCCTGCTCCTGAAAAGGGCGTCTGCCGCCAGAAACGCGGGCATCGTAACCACAGCGCTTTTGACGCTGACAAGGGAAAAGCAGCTCGGCCATCCGCAAGATGACCACAGCCGCGGCGTGGGGCCCACGACGCACCACGGCCTCCCCTTCGATCGCGCAACCCATGGAAAGAACCCAGCTTTAGGCGACGAAGTGCCGCGCATCCCCCACGAATCCCCCGAGTTATCCCCGACTTATCCCCAAGCGGCGACGAGGGCTCGCGGCGGCGACGAGCCCGTCCGTGAGCGCCATCATGACCCTGCGCTCATCCTCGTCGCGGTGGTCGTAACCCAGCAGATGCAGCAGCCCGTGGGCGAGAAGAAAGGTCACCTCGTGAACGATGGCGCACCTGCCGGCGGCCTGCCGCCGAGCCGTCTCCAAGCTGATGACGACGTCGCCGAGGAGGTCCGGGTGCAGCGCGGGCCCCTCTCCTTCTTGCATGGCGAAGGCGAGGACGTCCGTCGGGCGGTCCTTTCCGCGGTAGTCGCGGTTGAGCGCGTGGATGGTCGCGTCGTCGCAGAGCAGCAGCGACAGCTCGGCCTGGGGGCGCCGGATCGCCGCGAGCATGCGCTCGGCCCGGCGGCGCACCTCGCTGGGGGCGACGCTCCGGCGCCGGAGGCCTCTCGTCTGGACGTGGACGGGCACGCCGAAGCCTGACCCAGCGCGCCGGAGCTTCCAAGCGCGGAGGCGTGCGTTGACACAGGGAATGCGTTTGGTATCCCGCGCTTGTCGGCCCTCCGGGCCGGAGGAGAGCCATGCCCGACATCGTCGCCATCCGCGCCCGCGAGATCCTCGACTCGCGAGGCAACCCCACCGTCGAGGTCGACGTCGAGCTCGCCGACGGAGCCGGAGGGCGAGCCGCCGTCCCCAGCGGCGCCTCCACAGGCGAGCACGAGGCCCTCGAGCTCCGCGACGGCGGGGAGCGCTACCTCGGCAAGGGGGTGCGCAAAGCCATCGCCCACATCCACGAAGAGATCGCCCCGGAGGTCGTCGGACTCGACGCCCTCGACCAGCACACCGTCGACGCGGCGATGATCGCCCTGGACGGTACGCCCTCGAAATCGAAGCTCGGCGCAAACGCCATCCTCGGCGTGTCGCTGGCGACGGCCCGAGCCGCCGCGAACTCGATCGGACTGCCGCTTTGGCGCTACATCGGCGGCGCGCAGGCACGGATGCTGCCCACCCCCTTCATGAACATCGTCAACGGCGGCGCCCACGCGGACAACGGCCTCGACATCCAGGAGTTCATGGTCGTGCCGGTCGGGGCGCCCTCCTTCGCCGAAGCGCTCCGGGCGGGCACCGAGACCTTCCATCACCTCAAGCAGCTGCTCAAGAAGAAGGGCTTGGCCACCAGCGTCGGCGACGAAGGCGGCTTCGCCCCTCGCCTCGAAAACAACGCGCAAGCCCTGGAGTTCGTCGCCCGAGCCATCGAGGCGGCAGGCTACGAGGTGGGCAAGGACATCGGCCTCGCCCTCGACTGCGCCGCGAGCGAGTTTTACGACGCCGAGGCCGGCACCTACACCTTCGATGGGCAGGAACTGGACGCCGAGGGGCTCGTCAAGATCTACACGGCCTACTGCAACGACCACGGCGTTCTGAGCATCGAGGACGGCTGCGACGAGAACGATTGGGATGGATGGCGCCTCCTCTCGGAGGTCCTCGGAGCCCATGTCCAGCTCGTCGGCGACGACCTCTTCGTAACGAACGTCGAGCGCCTCAAGCGCGGCGTCGAGGAAGAAGTCGCCAACGCGATCCTCATCAAGCTCAACCAGATCGGCACCCTCAGCGAGACCCTCGACACGATCCGCTACGCCGAACTGAACGGCTACGGGGCGATGATCTCCCATCGCAGCGGCGAGACCGAGGACACCTTCATCGCCGACCTGGCGGTCGCGACGGGCGTCGGGCAGATCAAGACGGGCTCGGCCTCCCGTTCCGAGCGCATCGCCAAGTACAACCAGCTCCTGCGCATCGAAGAGCAGCTCGGCGCCGGCGCCCTCTTCGCCGGGACCGCCGGCTTCGCCTGATATGTTCGAACGCGTCCTGATCGCCCGACGAGGCGAGGTGGCGGCTCGAGTCGCCCGCAGTTGCAAGAAGCTCGGCATCGAGGCGATCGCTCTGCACAGCGACGCCACCGACAGCGTCCACGTGCGGGCCTGCGACCGAGCCTGCCAGGTCTCGACGGAAGAGGGAGAAGTCCCGGCGGCGGAGGTGCTGCGGTGCGCCCAGGAGAGCGGCGCCGAAGCCGTGTTCCCGGGGTACGCCTCGCAGCGCCCTCGGCTCGATCTCGCCCGCCTCCTCGAAGCGGCGGCGATCCCCTTCGTGGGCGTGGATCCGGACGTCTTGCTGACGGTGGGCGACCGCGTCGCGCTGCGCGAGCTCTGCGAGCGGGCCGAGGTGCCGATGGTCCCCGGCGGCAGCCCGGACGACCTCGAGGGCGCCCTCACGATGGCCGAGCAACTCGGCTACCCGCTCGTCGTCAAGTGCGCCGAGGCGAGCTCCGGCGTCGGCCGCCATGTCGCCCACGACCCCGAGGAGCTACCCGAAACCTGGCAGCGGGCTGCCGCGCTCGCCGGGGAGCGTCCCCTCGTCGTCGAGACTCTGCTGGAGCGGGCTCGCGACATCGAAATGCTCGTCGCCTCCGACTCGCACGGAAACACCCTGCCGCTCATCGAGATGGAGACGAGCGTTCTCGCCAACGGGCGCGGCGTCATCCGGGAGAGTCCTTCCCCGGAGCTCGTCTTCGCCGCGGAGGGCGAAGCGATCCGCGAGATGATGGTGGACGTCGCCATCCGCGTCGCTCGCGAGCTCGCCTGCGTGGGCGTCATGTCCGTGCAGATGTTGATCACGCCCGAGCGTCGCCTCTATGTCCGCGGCGCTCGCCTGGGCATCCCCGCGCTGCACGCCGTCGCCGAGCGGGTCTTGCAGATGGACCTCGTCGCACTCCAGCTCGAGGTTGCGTCCGGGGAGGCCTTGCCCGAGTCCGTCGGCTTCGTCCAGCCCCACGGGCACGCGGCGGGGGCGCAAATCCTGGCGACTGACGACGCGCAACGCTCGGTCGCGGTCGAGACCCTGATCATCCCCTCCGACCCCCGGGCACGCCTCGAGCTCTCGGTAGGCGTGGGCCAGCCTGCGCCCCCGGACGACTGGCCGCGGCTGGCCAAGGTCACGACCTCCGCGCCGATCCGCCGCGAAGCGATCCTGACCCTCGACCGGCTCCTGGCAGGCATTCACCTCGACCCGCTGACGACGAACCTGGCGCTCCTCCGTCGCGTGCTCCACGACGAGACCTTCCGCGCCGGTCACTACGATCTCGCGCTGGTCGACCGACTCCTCGCCGCCTCCTAGCTAGCTAATCGCCGCGCAGGTACCCGTGCTCGTCGAGGTAGGCCAGGACCTGCGCGGCGCAGGCATCCACATCGGCGGCGGACGTGTCGAGCCGGAGCTCGGGCGCGTCAGGCGCCTCGTAGGGCGCGCTGATGCCGGTAAACTCGGGGATCTCCCCGGCGCGCGCCCGAGCGTAGAGCCCCTTCGGGTCCCGCGCCTCGCAGGTCGCCAGGTCGGCGGCGACATGCACTTCGACGAAGTCCCCCTCGTCGAAGAGCGCGCGGACCTGAGCCCGGTCCCGCCGATAGGGCGAGATGAAGGCCGCGATGACGATTGCACCGGCGTCCGTGAAGAGCCGTGCGACGTGGCCGACGCGGCGGATGTTCTCGGCGCGGTCGGCGGCGGAGAACCCGAGGTCCGCGTTCAGGCCGTGGCGCACATTGTCCCCATCGAGAACGTAGGCAAAAACGCCGCGCTCCAGCAGCCGACGCTCGACGCGGTGGGCCAGGGTGCTCTTGCCCGAACCGCTGAGCCCGGTCAGCCAGAGAGTGGCTCCCTTGTGTCCGTGAACGCGAGCGCGATCGGCGCGGCCGACTTCGCCGCGGTGCCAGGTGAGATTGGTGCCCTTCGGCGCGGTGCTCATGGCCCGCTCATAGCATGGGCGCGGGATCTGTACGTCCTGCGAGCGGCCCTCCCTCCCGTCGACGCGCCCCGCGGAGCGAGCCGGATCAGTCTCCGCTGCGGATGAAGCGGTCCACCGCGCGGTTGTGCGCATCGAGCGCCGCACTGAAGTGGTGACGCCCTCCCCCCCGCGCGACGAAGTAGAGGAAGTCGTGCTCCGCCGGGTCGAGGACCGCCTCGATCGCCGCGAGGCCAGGGTTCGTGATCGGCCCCGGCGGAAGCCCCCCATGCCGGTAGGTATTGTAGGGGTTGGCCGGGTCGTCGAGCATCGCACGCGTCAGACGCCCGTCGAAGCTCGCACAGCTGGGCGCCACAGAGCGAGCCGCGAGGCAACCGTAAGCCACCGTCGGATCGGCCTGGAGGCGATGCCGCGGCCGGAACGTGTCGCTCCGGAGGCGGTTGAGAAACACGCCGGCGATGACCGGGCGCTCGTCGGCCACCGCCGCTTCCTCTTCGACGACGGAGGCCAGGACGATCACCTCGCGACGACCGAAGCCGAGGGACTCGCGGAGCGCCCGCAGCCCCTCGGCATGCCGCTCGAAGAGCGGCGCGGTCCGGCGGCGATGGTTGTCGACCATACGCCGCACAACCTCGGCAGGATCGCTGTTCTGACGGAACTCGTAGGTGTCGGGGAAGAGATAGCCCTCGGCGCTCGTCGCTCCTTCGACGCCCGGCGCCGGCAACGCGCTGGCCCGCAAGAACGCCCGGCGGGTGCACACCCCCGCCTCCATCAAGCGCGCACCGATCTCGAAGCGGTTGAGCCCTTCGGGGATCGTCACCCGCACGGGCTCGCCGCGTTCGCCCGCGACGAGGCGACGGGCGACCTGCTGTGGCGTCAGGCCCGTGGCCAACAGAATCGACCCCGTGCGCAGCCGCCGCGCCGCGCCGCGCACGCGCAGGTAGGTCGCGAAGAGGCGAGCGTCGTCAACCACGCCGGCGGCCTCGAGATCCTCGGCCACGACGTCGACTTCGGGCGGGTCGGCGACCTCGACGACCACATGGCGGCGCTCCCCCGGCGCGGGTGTGCGTGGGTAGACGAGCAACAGCCACCCGACCGCAGCGACGGCGGCAGCGATGACGGCAGCGAGCCCAAGGAGCAGCCCTCGACGCTTCAGGGCTCGTCCTCGTCGTCCCATCGTCGCTCCGTTGGGGCCGCCCCTCGATACGCCCGGCGATCGAGCCAACACTGGAGGATGAGGGTGGCCGCCGCCTGGTCCACGACGCGACGGCGGGCCTGCCCACGGACCCCTGTCTCGCCGAGAGCGCGCTCGGCCTGCACAGTGGTCAAGCGCTCGTCCATGTATGAGACGGGGACGAGCAGCGCGTGCGCCAGGGCGTCGCCGAAGCGGCGGGCACGCCTGGCCGCCTCACCCTCGGTTCCGTCGAGGCGCAAGGGGAGCCCGACCACGACCTCAGCCACGGGGATGTCCCCGAGCAGCCCTCGGACCTTCGCCGCGGCCTCGCGGTCGTCCGGTGGACGGTCGAGGGTCGCCAGCGGCAGGGCGATGCTCCCGTCGGCGCCGTCCGAGAGGGCGAGCCCTACCCGCCTGCGACCAGGGTCGACTCCGAGCACACGCACCTCCAACCCATAGCATGGTTGACGAGCGCCACAGGCCCGAGGGTAGGGTCGCGGCATGCGGCTCGTGGCCGGGGACATCGGAGGAACGCACACCCGCCTGGCGATCGTCGAGGGAGGCGAGCTGTCGGCCCTCCGGACGCTGCAAAGTCAGCGCTATGCCGGCCTCGAGGACGCTCTGGAGGTGTTTCTCGCCGAGGTCGGCGTCGAGGCCGGGAGCATCGACGCGGCCGCCTTCGGCATCGCAGGGCCGGTCACCGGCGAGCTCGTCCAGGTGACGAATCTGCCCTGGACGGTCGACGCCGGAGTGCTCGCCCGCACCCTGAAAACCGACGCGATCCGCCTCCTCAACGATCTGGAGGCCGCGGCCTTTGGCCTCGACCGCCTCGGCCCGGAGGACACGCACACGCTCCAGGGCGGTGCTCGGGAGGCCCAGGGTCCCGTGGTGCTCATCGGCGCCGGCACAGGCCTCGGCAAAGCGGTGCGCGTGCCCCGAGGAGCGGCCGAGCCCTTGGTGCTGCGTTCGGAAGGCGGCCACGCGAGCTTCGCGCCCGCCAGCCCCGAGGACGACGCGCTCCTGAGCTGGCTCCGGCAGCGCAAGGCCCACGTCTCCGTCGAAGATGTCGTCTCGGGTCCAGGGCTGGCCGCCCTCTTCGCCTTCCTGCGCGCGAGGTCCAAGCCCGACCCGAGCTCCGGGCCACCCCTCGACGCCGCCGGCGTCACCCTCGCAGCCCAGGCCGGGGACCCGACG
>Ga0256832_1001507_pt1 | contig 15781 bp, 12 predicted proteins | sample 134614metaG_FD_190534 | JGI IMG/M metagenome (GOLD analysis project Ga0256832, IMG submission 190534) | Hydrothermal vent microbial communities from Lau Basin, Pacific Ocean - 134-614 | ecosystem: Environmental > Aquatic > Marine > Hydrothermal vents | place: Pacific Ocean: Lau Basin | collected...
TCAATAACAGAGATCCGCTCCTTCATCCCTCCCATGACTTCACATAACCCCAGGTAAGCCATACAGCGGGCTTTTGCGGCCGTATCTTTTTTATGTTTGTTCATGGCTACTCGAAAATAAAAAACCGCTTTGGAGTAATCAGATAATTTAAGCGCATTAATACCCTGGGAAAATTCCTTTACCAGTCGGATATTGGTTTCCATTTTCATGTCCTTGTAGCTGTTACAATAATTCTAGCACATTATTTATAATTACCAATAATCTGAGACAGGAAAAACTGTGTTAAGATTTAAGATTAAGCCATTTACCGGGGAACAAGTTGAATGAAAACTTTACATTTTTTTTTATTATCTCTGCTTATGACCCTCTCTTTCCCCGTACAGGCAGAGCTTATGCGTGGAATGTATTCCTATATGGCAGATGCCGGCCTGTTCATGGACTGCCACCGGGAACAGCGTTTCCCGGTGGCCACTGAAGCTGATAATGCTGCTCTGGAGCGTGCTTATCTTAAACATCGTTACCTGCCGGGTAAGTCCTTGCTGGTGGAAGTAGAAGGTCATTTTGAACCGCGTCATAAAATGGAAGGTGAAGGTATGCAGGAAAACCTGATTGTGGACAGGTTTGTTAATATCCATGAACAGGAAACCTGTGCCGGTAAAGTACCGCCTTCACCACTTAAAAATACTTACTGGAAACTGGTGGAACTGGAAGGTCAGCATCTGAGTGATAATCCGCTCTGGCTGGAAGGCCAGCAGCTGGGCGGTTCCCGGGAAAGAGAACTGCATTTTATAATAAAAGCCGACAGCAAATCATTAACAGGTTTTGGCGGCTGTAATTATTTTTCCGGGCCTGTTATAGCTGACGATATGAATATAAGCCTGGGCCCCTTTCAAAGCACCCGCAAAGCCTGTCCCAATCTTAAAATTGAACAAAGCTATATGGATATTATCCGCAAGGCAGAGCAGTATAAAATTAAAGGCGAAAGCCTGGAGTTATTCAGCCAGGGGCAGTCTATAGCCAAATTTATCGCCATTTATTTTTAAGCCATCACTAACTGATAACCACAACCTGATTTTTACTATGCTCTTTGGTAGGATTAAGGGCCGTATTTATCCAGTTGAACTGCAAATTATACGGAATGTTCAGGGTCTGTTGATCATGGGTTCAGGATCCCGCAGCATAACAGCGGGATCACTGAAGCTGGTAAAACGTTCCATAAAATCAATGGTTTCCAGCATGGGGGTACCACGAAAAAACTGGGTCATGGGCACATCCACCCATAACCGGTCAGCCCAGAGAAAGCTTTGATAAGGCGTATCGCCAATACCGTCATGGTTCCGGTCAAAACCTTCATAACGATCCCAGTAGTTGCCGTGCCACTGGTTATAAAACGAGGCTTGCGGAATACTGGCCTGAACATCCAGAATATTAGCAATAAACTGGTTCTTTTCTAAAACATGGCCGCCCCGTTCACCGTAAAAATACAGGGCAATATCATTGTATAAAAACTGGTTGTTTTTCATAGTAATAATATTTTCCGGATCAAGGGGAGCATTGGCACTCATGCCGATAGCACAGTGCAGGATTTTATTGTCCAGAATTTGAATATTATTACTTTCCTTAAAGGCCATGGCTGAACCGGCAAAACTCCTTAAATGCCTTATGGTATTTTTCCGGATCAACAAATCATTAGAATAAACCACCATAAATCCCGTTGAATTGTATTCAATGGTATTATTAAGCAGCTCGTTTTCATGGGAAAAAATCAGCTCAAAGCCTATACGGCTATGGCTGATATAATTATTTTCCAGACGATTAGCCTCAGAATTAGTCAGAAACAGATCCCTTACCTTAACAAAACGATTATCCGTGATCAGGTTATCATGGCTGTTCCACATCCGCAGTCCATCCCCTCTCAGGGCTGGTTCGCGATCTTTGGAGCTGATGCGGTTATGGCGGACAATATTATCATTGGCACCGGCAATATTAATTCCGAACAGGGTGTCATGAATAACATTGTCTTCAAGACGCACCTTATCCGCTTTTAAAGTTATACCGGCATCCATATCATCAAAGGAATTTCCGGAATTAATCAGTTCCAGACCGGTAACAACTGTATTATCGGCTGTAATCGTCAGAACACTACCAATACCTTCTGCATCCACAATAACCTTGCCCTGCCCTTCTATAGTAATAGGCCGGGTAATGGTTACCGGACCGGAATAATGCCCCGGTTCAGGACGAAGCACACCGTTTTCAGGGGTAAGTTCAATATAAAGCTGTAAAGGCGGCCAGGCATAAACAGAAGTCATAGCCAGTAAAAAGCTCAGCATAATAAATAACCGGCCGGTATTTTCTGACCATATTCTGTTGGCCCGCATATCAGGCTGAAAAGGTATGAATGAGTAGGACATGAGCAACAACTTATTAACTGAATATAAATCATAAAACTTTAGCGGAAAAGTCTCAAATTTCATAATAAATTAATCATTTTGTCGCAAAACTGTCATCTCAGTCACCTAATATTGGCCTGAAAAAATCATTAGCTAATAATAGTCATTAGCTTGAAAAAATATTAGACATAAATGCGATTATCTAAAAAAGGAAAACACATGCCTATACCGACAGAAGAAAATACGTCCCAGCAGAATATTAACCTGATTTCCTGGTACCCCGGTTTTGAGGTTAAATTTACTGACGATAAAGAAGAGCTCAATCAGATTAAAAAACTGCGCATCCGGCAGAAAAACCGTTATCAGTCTGATTTAATGACAACTGAACTGTCCGTAAAGGGCAAAGTCAAAAAGAACTATAAAAAATTAATAGATGAACATAAAAATTTTATTCACGACGGTTATGACAGCCATACCCGCCACTTAATTGTTAAGGATATTCATAATGATCGTGTTATTGCCTATGTACGTCTTATTGATTCTTTTACCGCATTTAAAATAGGCGGTTTTTACAGCGAGACCCGCTTTAATCTCAGCCGTTTAATTAATAACCAGCAATTTTTTCTGGAAATAAGCTGTCTGGTTATTGATGAGCTGTATTCAGAAAAACAGACCATTAAACTGCTGTGGTCCGGTCTGACCCAGTATGCCCGGGAAAACGGTGTGGATGCCGTCATTGGAATTGTTTCTATACCCATGGCCAAGCATTTTAATAAAGCACTGCGCATGATAAGTAGCCTTAAAAACCAACACATCAGCGAAAAAAGCCAGCGGGTTAGGCCCTATCAATTACTATCCAGTTCATTCAGCAGCCGTTTCAGCAGTAAAACCCTGTCAATAAGCTATCTGGATTACCTGTTTTCCAGAGGCATTAAACTGTGTGGAGATGCCTACTGGAACCGGGAAAATAACAGCGCCGATCTGTTTGTTTATTATAAGATGGATAATATTCCAAAAATTCCGGAGTGTATTCAGTTAAATGAAGTTGAACTGGGACGGCTGTGTGAATAAGCCGGATAAGGTTTCGGATTATTTTAGAGAGCATTATTTGCTGGTAAGATGATTATCCCGCAGTACATGCCAGATGCTTTTTATATCCACTGTTTTATCCCGCCGGTTCAGCAGAGTAATGGCAATTTGCTCGGTAGCCGCATAAACGCAGGCAACCGCTGCCAGAGTCATGGTCCAGCTCAGCATACCGGTAAAGAGTAAAATATAGGCCACAATGGTAATACTGACAGAAATTTTTACTGCAATGGTGTGGTAACTGGTCATTTTTCTGTATTTAATAAAACCAATGACCACCGGAATTATAAAACTGGCAATGATCAGACTGATAGGAATAAGCTGCTGAAGTACAATATCCGGCCAGAGCAGCCAGGCTGAAATCGCCAGGGTAATATACACCACAAAATCCCCCCAGCTATCAAGCTGAGCACCCAGTTCGGACACCACATTCAGGCGCCGTGCCAGATAACCATCCAGAATATCCGTCAGTTCAGTAAAGATCAGAGCAGTAATAAACAGATCAGGATGCTGCTTAATGGCCAGATACAACAGCACCAGGGCCATAAAAATACGCACAGAGCTGATAATATTGGGCAAATGCCGGTAACTGATATTTAACATATATCGGAACAACAATTGGAACTACAAATCACAATGACTGTTACCTGTAAAAGTGTGTTTCTTATCACAATTTATAATACTAACATTTAATTTTATATGTGCCAAAGAAGAGGCCAGTCTAATGCTGAAATAATTACCATGAAAACAGACACTGCAGTTCAGACAGACTATTAACATCCCAGTCTGGTTTTTGCATGGACAGGGGTAATACTGCTCCCGGTGCAAAACGTCCCGTTCTCACCAGGGCCGTTTTAATGCCCAGTTTTTGAGCGCCAATAATATCCGTATCCGGGCGATCACCAACCATCAGACAGTCAGATGCTTTAACCCCAAGTACCTGCATGGCTATTTCAAATAACAGCGGTTCAGGTTTACCAATCGTCACCGGCTGCTGGCCCGTGGCTGCCACAAAGGGAGCCACCAGAGCACCGCCTCCGGGCATTATGACCCGCTTACCCTGGTAAACAGCATCGACACTGGTATCCGGGTTAGTACTGATTAATCTGGCTCCTTTTTTTATAATCAGGTTAATACCTGTAGTAATGGCCGCATAATCAATACCTTCACCTTCACCGACCACTACAAAATCCGCATTTTCAGGATCTTCATTACCATACTGACTTAAACTCTGGTGCAGACCTTCAGCACCAACAGCAAAAAAACGATAACCGGGCTTTTGTTGTGCCAGCCAGGCGGCTGTGGCTTCCCCGGCCGTCACAATTAATTTTTCCAAAGGACGTTTAAAACCGATGTGCTCCAGCTTATCTGCTACAGCCTGTGGTAAACGAATAGGGTTATTGGTAATAAACGCATGAGGGATATTGGCTATAGCCTCCATAAACCCCATTGCCCCGTCAATAGGATTCATACCATGAAAAAGAACCCCGTCCATATCCAGTAGTATGGCAGAAAAAGGAAGCTGTTGATCGGCTTCAGGCAAATTCTGATCGGTCAATTCATTCATAAATACCAAACAACTCCTAATCATATTGATGATATTATAAAATCATCTTGTACGTTAGTTCTTTTTAAATTAAGATTTACAAAAGTGTTATTCGCTGCTCACTATGACATAAACAGGTATTAAATTGAACCAGAAGAAACGGGAACAGGCTTTAGCAGAACTCAGCCAGATACAGAAAGAGCGACTCTCCTATATTGATTTCAGACTGATGTTTCTGGGTGTTATGCAGCGCAGTGACCTCATTCAGCGCTTCGGCATGAAAGAAGCTGCTGCAACCCGGGATATTGCCCTTTATCGAAAACTGGCTGAAGAAAATATCATCTATAAAACCCGGGAACGCCGTTATTTTTACAGCCCTGACTTTGTTCCTCTATTTCCCTATTCCCCGGAACGTGCCCTCGCAGCCCTTTCCAGCGGTTTTGGTGATAATTATGTGGGTGTAAAATCCAGAGCCATGCTGCCCTGCGAAACACCTACCCAGTTAAATAGCACCAATCTGAAAACACTTTCCGTCATCACACGGGCAATACATCAGCATCAGGTTGTACAAATAAAATACCACTCATTAAGCAGTGGTGTTTCCAGCCGCCAGATCATTCCTTTTGCCCTGGTTGATAACGGTCTGCGCTGGCATATCCGTGCCTATGACCGCAAACAGTCCCGTTTTACAGACTTTGTAGTAAACCGAATTGAACACCCGCAGGTCATAACGTCTGATATCGCAGAACATGAAACCCGGGAAGCCGATAACCAGTGGAATCGGATTGTAGAACTGGAAATTGTCCCACACCCTTCCCTGAAGCATCCTGAAACCATTGCTATGGATTATGCCATGCAGGGTAATAAAAACAACGCACAATTAAATATCAATGTCAGAGCCGCCGTAGCTGGCTATCTGCTGCGCCGGTGGAATATCGACTGCTCTGCAGATCACTCCTTAAAAGGCATGGAATATCATCTCTGGCTTAAAAACCATCCTGCTCTTTATGGTGTTGAAAACCTGGTTATTGCTCCGGGTTATAAACTCAAAACTCAATAATAATCTTTTTTTAACATTATCCCTTAGCTAAGGCAGGGTGATTCCGGGTTCAACTACCTCACTCATACGAAGCTGGCCTCCGCATTTCCAAAGTACTTTCACCGGGTCTGTTTTAAAATGCATATACAGACAAATAATCCATATATTAATATTGGGTAAGAATATGTCTGATTTTTAGTAAAAACCAGAATAAATTCCTGAAAAATCAAAAAGACTGGTTTTGTCACATTTTCAACAGACGAAAAAAAGGGCTTACAGAGTTTATGTAAGCCCTTTTTTTATAGAATAATGGCGCGCTCGGCAGGAGTCGAACCTGCAACCGCTCGGTTCGTAGCCGAGTACTCTATCCAGTTGAGCTACGAGCGCGTAATGGTTGTTATTTAATGCTTAAGCCGTATTCTGTATGGCTTATAATTTCTACAAGTTGATAATTAATGCAATAAATAAAAGTGCGTGAATTATGAAGTTTTAACAGCGGTTTGTCAACCAGAAATTGTCATATAAACTTCAAAAATATGTGTATTTAAATAATGGCGAAGAGGGGGGGATTCGAACCCCCGATACGGCTACAAACCGTATACTCCCTTAGCAGGGGAGCGCCTTCAGCCACTCGGCCACCTCTCCAAAATTGAACGCTAGGATACCTTTAGTTAGCGTTCAGGTAAAGTCTTTTTTTGACTTTTTGACTGACTTTTAAAAAAGTTTAATTAAACCTGAATTAAATTTATATTAATCCGTAAATTTTAAAAATCTTTTCTTAATCTGCCGTATTGTCACTATCATCAGAAGGGGATTTTTCCTGCTGAATACGTTCGTAAATTTCTTCACGATGGACAGAAACATTTTTAGGCGCATTAATACCAATGCGGACCTGATTACCTTTGACACCTAAAACAGTGATATGTACATCATCACCAATGATCAAAGTTTCACCAACACGGCGAGTTAAAATTAGCACTATGGTTCTCCTTTACACTTAGCAAATAAGAGTATTTGCTAAACCAGATTATTATATTAGTTTACTGTCTCAATGCCCGTAAATGAAGTAAAAATTAAGCTTTCGGATGATTTTTATTCAAATAAGGCTAAAAAAGTAAAATTAGCTTTGTTTTTCTGCCAGACCAAAGGCTGAATGCAGGGTTCTGACACCCAGTTCCAGATATTTTTCGTCCACTACGACAGATATTTTAATTTCAGAAGTGGAAATCATATTAATATTAATCCCCTCTTCTGCCAGCGCCTTAAACATTTTACTGGCTATGCCAGCATGGGAACGCATACCTACCCCCACCAGAGAAATTTTAACGATCTTGTTATCGCCAACCACTTCTCTGGCTCCCAGTTCATTTGATACTTTGTTTAAAACTGCTTTTGCAGCTTCAAAATCATTACGATGTACGGTAAAAGTAAAATCTGTAGTTCCGTCAGCACCGATATTCTGAATGATCATATCTATTTCAATATTGGCATCACCTACCGGTCCAAGGATACCATGAGCAACACCAGGTTTATCAGGCACACCCAGAATGGTCAGTTTGGCTTCATCACGGTTAAAGGCAATACCTGAAATCAATGCCTGTTCCATCTTATCTTCCTCGTAGGTGATTAAAGTGCCATTGACTCCGTCCGAGTCAAAGTTCGGTTCATCAAAACTGGACAGTACCCGCAGCGGTACATTGTATTTACCGGCAAATTCCACGGCCCTGATCTGCAGTACTTTTGAACCCAGACTGGCCATTTCCAGCATTTCTTCAAAGGTAATTTTTTCCAGACGACGGGCTTCAGGGACGACTCTTGGATCGGTGGTATAAACGCCATCCACATCAGTATATATCTGACATTCATCGGCTTTCAGAGCGGCTGCAAGCGCAACCGCCGTAGTATCTGAACCGCCCCGTCCAAGCGTAGTGATATTGCCCTTCTCATCCACACCCTGAAATCCGGCCACTACTACGACTCGCCCCTGATTCAGATCAGAACGCATATTTAACTCATTAATGTCCAGAATACGGGCTTTATTATGAGCGCTGTCTGTTAAAATATGCACCTGGGTTCCGGTATAGGAACGTGCAGGCACGCCCCGCTTGTTTAAAGCCATACTTAACAGAGCTATGGTTACCTGCTCACCGGTGGACAGTAGAACATCGTATTCTCTGGCATTGGGCTTTTCATCAATCTGGTACGCCATTTCAATAAGGCGGTTGGTTTCTCCGCTCATGGCAGAAACCACTACCACAATATCATCGCCCCGGTCACGGAATTTTTTAATACGTTCAGCAACGTTTTCGATACGTTCTACTGTACCGACCGAAGTGCCACCAAATTTTTGTACAATCAGAGCCATTTTTTAAGCCATTTAATGTGAACAGGATTAAACCTGAATTAATCAGTTGAAACACTGTTTTTGTAATTATCCGCCGTTTTCGTAATACGCTTATCAAAGCATTGCCTTAGCGGAAAAGGCGCTTATTTTAACTGATTTTCCACCCAGGATGGAACCGTTAATAATGCTTTTTCAAGATTTTCTGGTTGATTGCCGCCAGCCATTGCCATATCAGGACGCCCACCGCCTTTACCGCCTACCTGAGACGCCACACTATTGACCAGATCGCCGGCTTTAATACGGGCAGTACAGTCTTTGGAAACACCTGCTGCCAGACTGACCTTGTCACCATTGACCACGCCCAGCACAATGGCACAACTGCCCAGTTTGGTTTTCAGTTTATCCATGGTATCGCGCAGGCCTTTGGCATCAACGCCTTCAAGTTTAGCAGCCAGAACTTTAATGCCGTTAATCTCCACCGCATTATCTGTCAGCTCATTACCCTGGGCATTGGCCAGTTTGGCTTTCAGTTGATCCAGCTCTTTTTCCAGCTTGCGGGAACGCTCCATAAGCGCAGTGACTTTATCGTAAAAAGTATCTCTGCCAGCCTTAAGCAGTGCTGCGGCATTATCCATCTGCTCTTCCAGCTGTTCAACATAGTCCAGAGCGCCCTGAGCGGTTACCGCTTCAATCCGGCGTACACCGGCGGCCACTCCGCCTTCAGAGGTAATTTTGAACAGACCGATATCACCGGTACGCTTTACATGGGTACCGCCGCACAATTCAATGGAAAAATCACTCATACGCAGAACCCGTACCTGATCATCGTATTTTTCACCAAACAGGGCCATGGCGCCGCTTTCCCTGGCAGCATCAATATCCATAATGTTGGTTTCTACTTCATGATTCTGGCGAATTTGCTGGTTTACCAGATTTTCTATCTGTTTTAACTGTGCTTTGCTAATGGCTTCAAAATGAGAAAAGTCAAAACGCAGCTTCTCACTGTCCACCAGAGAGCCTTTCTGCTGTACATGCTCACCCAGAATGTTTCGCAGGGCGGCATGCAGCAGATGTGTAGCAGAGTGATTGCAGGCTATACGGCTACGCAGTTCCGGATCAACCTGTGCATTAACCGTATCACCCGTTTTAAGAGAGCCTTTGACCAGTTTGCCTATATGGACAAATACATCGCCTTTTTTCTGGGTATCGGTGACATCAAACTGGGCATTATCGGTAAAGATACGACCGGTATCCCCTACCTGACCACCAGACTCACCATAAAACGGGGTTCTGTCCAGGATCAGCATGGCACTCTGACCTTCGTCTGATAAAGACTCAGCTTCTTCACCATTAATTAAAATATGGCTGATATTGCTTTGTTCACTGCTTAAGTCCTTATAGCCCAGAAATTCGGTTTTGCCTTCCAGTTCAAGACTGTCATTGTAGTCAACATCAAAACTGCTGGAGGCACGAGCCATTTCACGCTGTTTTTCCATGGCCTGTTCATAACCCTTACGGTCAATTTCCAGGTCGTGTTCACGCGCCACGTCAGCGGTTAAATCGACGGGGAAACCATAAGTATCATACAATTTAAATACGACCTCACCGGGAATGGTTTTACCGGACAGATTTTTAATTTCCTGCTCCAGGATATGCATACCCTGATCCAGGGTTTCTGCAAAACGTTCTTCTTCCTGCTTAAGGACTTTTTCTACCTGCTCTTTGGCTTTAGTCAGTTCAGGATAGGCATCACCCATTTCCTGGTTTAGTACGTCCACCAGTTTGTAGAAGAAAGGCTCTCTGAGTCCCAGCTTGTGACCATGACGGATAGCCCGGCGGATAATCCGCCGCAGAACATAGCCGCGACCTTCATTAGAAGGGATAACACCGTCAACAATCAGGAAAGAGCAGGCCCGGATATGATCCGCAATAACCCGCAGGGACTTATTACTTATATCTTTACAATCAGCCAGTTGGGCGATAGTTTTAATAATATGCTGGAACAGGTCAATTTCATAATTATTATGTACACCCTGTAGAATAGCGGCCAGACGTTCCAGCCCCATGCCGGTATCCACAGACGGATGCGGAAGTTCGGTCATTTTGCCGGATTTGTCCCGGTTGTACTGCATAAAGACCAGGTTCCAGATCTCGATATAACGGTCACCGTCTTCATCAGGCGTACCCGGAGGGCCGCCGGGAACCTCTTCACCATGGTCGTAAAAAATCTCGCTGCAGGGGCCGCAGGGGCCGGTATCACCCATGGACCAGAAATTATCTTTAGCACCGATGCGGGAAAAGCGCTCCGGTGACACTTTAATTTCTTTCAGCCAGATATCTTCGGCTTCCTGATCTTCATTAAAGACCGTTACCCATAAGCGTTCTTCAGGAAGGCCAATGGTTTGAGTTAAAAACTCCCAGGCAAATTCAATGGCTTCACGTTTAAAATAATCACCAAAGCTGAAATTACCCAGCATTTCAAAAAAAGTATGATGGCGAGCAGTATAGCCGACATTTTCCAGGTCGTTATGTTTACCTCCGGCACGCACACAGCGCTGACTGCTGGTGGCACGTTTGTAACTGCGTTTGTCATTGCCCAGAAAAACATCCTTGAACTGCACCATACCGGCATTGGTGAATAATAAGGTGGGGTCATTAGCGGGTATAAGCGGACTGCTGGGTACACGCTTGTGACCATGAGCTTCAAAAAATTCAAGAAAGGCGGTACGAAGCTGCGCACTTGTTTTTATTGAATTGTTTGCCATATAAAACGTGTTCCTGCGATCGATTATGCTATTAAAAATTTTAAAATTCATTAAAGAGGCGGCGGATCATTTCTGAGCCAAATCCCCGTTGATAAAGAAAACGTGACTGTTTTGTCTGTTCTTTATAGTCTTTTGGTAACTCCGCACCAAATTTTTTCTGGCGCACATTTTCCAGGGCATCCTGCCAGAGTTCCCAGGATTCATCCAGATAGTCATCAATCAATTCCGATGCTACACTGCGCTTCTGTAATTCGTGTCGTATTTTTACCGGCCCCTGCCCTCTGGCCATTCGGGAACGTATAAATGATTCTGTAAACCGCTCATCATTAAGCAGGTTCTCGTCAATCAGCTGGGCCAGTAATTGCTCTATCCGTTCGTCAATTTGTTCTGTTTCAGCCGGATCAGGTTCTGTAGATTCCATATCCGGATCATCTGCATTTTGACTGCGTTTTTGTCTATGCGGCTTATAAGATGCCTGCTTATGCATTTTAGTACGTAACTTATCACGCAATTCTGCCACACTGTGCTCCCGTGCCGCCAGAATGTTCATGGCCCTGACCCTTAATGCCAGAATTTCCTGTTTATGGGTATCCTGCAGAACCAGACTCCTCAAGTCTACAATTATACGAGCCAGCAAAGCCAGTCTAAAACTGGGCTATGGGCCATTTAAACCGGTTCGGGATTTTAGCATAGTTACTTTTATATAACTATATACTCTCAGGCTCAATACAGGTCTTATTACCGAACCAGTCAAAAAAATTGAATTTGGCAATAAAAAACGAAATTTTATGCCTAAAGTAAATCACAATAAACTAATTACTCTGTCCCATGGCTTTTTTAATAGTTAAAAGTATTTATTTAAAATAAATTAACGCTTATATTTCCATGTTGTTACTATACTAAGCCATAAAAAATAGGTTAAAATTTTTAAAAACATATTATACTAAATGAAAAAACATAAAATTCCATTCACCAGAATTTTACCTGTCTTTTTACCGGCCGCCTATTATGGAAAACCGGATAATCAGACCGGGAGGGGGAACTGGTGTTGTTTCAATCCCATATAATTCATATTAATCACAAGGTTTATTTATGCCATTTATTGATCGCCGTAAATTTATAAAACTGGTTGGTGCAGGTGCTGCAGCCTCTTCTGTGCCCGCCATGCTGCCTTTAAGTGCGGCTGCTGACACAAAAAAACAGGCCAGACCCGAGGATTTTTACAACCTGCCCCTGAAAGGCACCGCCCGCATACTGCACATCACCGATGTCCACGGCCAGCTTAAGCCGGTGTACTTCCGTGAGCCTAATGTCAATCTGGGTGTCGGTGAAGCCTATGGCCGCCCTCCCCATATTGTGGGTAAAAAACTGCTCAAATGGATGGGCCTGAAACCCAATACCCCTGAAGCCTATGCCTATACCTATTTAAACTTTGACAATGTGGCCCCTATTTACGGCAGGACCGGCGGCTTTGCCCATATTAAAACCCTGCTGGACCGCCTGCGTAAACAGGCCGGCGGTAAACAGAACACTCTGACTCTGGACGGCGGTGACCTGTGGCAGGGTTCCGGTACCGCCCTGTGGACCCGTGGTGTGGACATGGTGGAAGCCTCTAATATTTTAGGTCTGGATGTCATGGTGGGTCACTGGGAATTCACCTATAAGGAAAATGAAGTCCTGAACAATGTCGCCCTGTTTAAAGGCGACTTTATCGGCCAGAACGTCCGGGTCAAGGAAGATGCCTTAATGGGGGATGAATACCCGGCTCTGGTGGAACGCTATGACGGCCTGGGTTTATACGATGAAGATGCCGGTCTGGCATTTCGTCCCTATGTGATTAAAAAGGTCAATGGTGCCCGTATCTGTATTGTCGGTCAGGCTTTCCCCCGTACCGGTAATGCCAACCCGCAGGAATTCTTCCCTGACTGGTCCTTTGGTCTGCGTGAAGACGATATGATTGAACTGGTCAAGGACATTCGTGAACAGGAAAAACCCGATGCCATTGTGCTGCTGTCACATAACGGTATGGATGTGGACATTAAGATGGCACAGAATGTTCCGGGTCTGAATGCGGTCTTTGGCGGTCATACCCATGACGGTATGCCCAGGCCCCTGAAAGTGAAAAATGTAGAAGGCGGCACCTGTCTGGTGACCAATGCCGGTTCCAATGGTAAGTACGTCGGCGTTATGGACTTTGACTTTAAGGACGGCAAACTGGTGTCTATGGACTACAAGATGCTGCCGATTATTTCTGACTGGTTACCGGCCGACAAGGAGATGGAAGCCTATATTAACCAGATGCGTCAGAAAAAATACGATGAAAATATTGTGGAAAGCCGGGCTAAGAAGTTTTTCTACAATAAAAAACGCCTCGGTAAAACCTATGAGGAAATCCTCAGTGAGAAACTGGCCATTGCTGACCGCACCCTGTACCGCCGCGGCAACTTTATGGGCACCTGGGACCAGGTGTTATGTAATGCCCTGCGTCATGAGTATAAGGCCGATGTGGCCATGTCCGCCGGGGTACGCTGGGGCACCACCACCTTAAAAGGTGAGTGGATAACCATGGAAGATGTCATGACTCAGTGTGCTATTACCTATGGGGAAACCTATGTGGCGGAAATGACCGGTCATGACCTGCTCAATATTCTGGAAGGCGTAGCGGATAATCTGTTTACCCCGGACCCTTATTTACAGTCCGGCGGAGACATGGTGCGGGTCGGCGGTATGGATTATACCATTGACCCGTCCAAACCGCTGTATGAGCGTATTACCGATGCCCGCCTGGATAACGGCCATGTCATTGAAGCGGACGGCATTTATAAGGTGGCCGGCTGGGCCTCAGTGAACCGTACTCCGGAAGGCCGCTTAATGTGGGATATTGTCCGGGATTATATTCTGGCTAAAAAGGGCAAGGATAATGTCCTGAAACTGGATAAAATTAATCATCCTAAATTACTGGGGGTGAGCAAGAATCCGGGAATTGCGGATTATCCGGGGGAAATGACCTAAAAGATTATTATTCTTACTATAAAAAAAGCCTCATTAATGAGGCTTTTTTTGGAAATAAACTTAAAAACTTTAATCTTTAAAGCATTTTCAATCAGGCTTCTTCCGGCTCAGCTTCCTTTTGTTCGCCAGAACCAATATCAGGTAACAGGATAGAACGCAGTTTGGCATCAATTTCTGAGGCTATTTCAGGATTCTCTTTCAGATAAGCCCTAACCTTGTCTTTACCCTGCCCTATCTTGTCGCCATTATAAGCATACCAGGCACCCGATTTATCAATAATACCTTCTTTAACACCCAGGGTGATCAGTTCACCTTCATAGGAAATACCTTCACCATAAAGGATATCAAACTCAGTCTGTTTAAATGGTGGGGCAACCTTGTTTTTAACCACTTTAACCCGGGTTTCATTACCCAGAATTTCGTCACCTTTCTTAATGGCACCAATACGACGGATATCCAGACGGACAGAAGCATAGAATTTAAGTGCATTACCGCCGGTAGTGGTTTCTGGATTGCCGAACATAACCCCGATTTTCATACGGATCTGGTTAATAAAGATGACCAGAGTATTGGAGCGCTTGATGACACCGGTTAATTTACGCAGAGCCTGGGACATCAGTCGTGCCTGCAGCCCCATATGTGAATCCCCCATATCACCGTCAATTTCAGCTTTGGGTGTTAAGGCCGCAACGGAGTCAACCACCAACACATCAACTGCTCCGGAACGGACCAGCATATCAGTAATTTCCAGTGCCTGTTCACCAGTATCGGGTTGAGAAACCAGTAAGTCGTCTACATTCACCCCTAACTTTTCAGCATAGACCGGATCCAGAGCATGTTCTGCATCTACAAAGGCCGCTGTGCCGCCCAGTTTCTGGGCTTCAGCAATCACCTGCAGGGTTAAGGTGGTTTTACCGGATGATTCAGGGCCATATATTTCGACCACCCGGCCTTTGGGTAATCCACCAATCCCCAGGGCAACATCCAGACCCAGAGAACCGGTGGAAATGGCATCCATATGAACAACTCCGGCATCTCCCATACGCATGACGGAACCTTTACCGAACTGACGATCGATCTGGGCAATTGCTGCATCTAGTGCTTTTTTCTTGTTTTCATCCATTGTATTAATTTACCGTTTTTAACTGTTTTATGGGATTACTATTTATGGGATTACCAGGGTAATTATTTTGTAATCTTGTGAAACACATTATTTCATAGAATCCGCTTTGGGGCACGAGTATTTTATAAAAATCTTTATCTATCTTAAGTATTTATGATATCTGTACAGTAATTATATGCAGGAATTTCTAGCTGGTCAAGAAGTATTATTTAAAAGCTCCGGAAGAAACCAGTATATTGCTGATTTCAGGATTGTATTAGTTTAAACAACTGCTCCAGGGCATAGTATGCCGACTGGTTTCTGACAGCTTCCCTGTCACCCTTAAAATGTCGGGTAGTGATGCTGCCCTTAATATGCCGGTCAGATCCTGCATACCAGGCCCAGCCGAAACAGACTGTGCCTACGGGCTTTTCTGCAGAACCGCCATCAGGGCCGGCAATACCGGTAATGGACAGAGCAAAATCAGCATCAGA
>Ga0256832_1001508_pt1 | contig 15775 bp, 14 predicted proteins | sample 134614metaG_FD_190534 | JGI IMG/M metagenome (GOLD analysis project Ga0256832, IMG submission 190534) | Hydrothermal vent microbial communities from Lau Basin, Pacific Ocean - 134-614 | ecosystem: Environmental > Aquatic > Marine > Hydrothermal vents | place: Pacific Ocean: Lau Basin | collected...
CGCCGCTTGACTGGTTCGACGTTTTTTTCCACGGCGCTCCCTGGGTGCTGCTCGCGGTGAAGCTCGCGCGGCTCTCCAAAAGCAGGCCGCCCAGGCCTTAGAGCGAGATAACTCTCGCGTGGCATCATCGCGCGCTTGGTGCAATTGCTTTTTCCCGCCCGATCCGCCGTCTCGGCCGTGCGCAAGGGGGGCGAAAGCCGCCGGGGCAGGTTGATCACCCGGGTTTCAAGGGTGGGAGCGCTCCCGTGATCTATCTGTTTTCCAGCGCAAGCCCGATGCCGAGCGTTGCCAGAACCGTGCCAAGCGTCCTTTCCATCCACAGGCCGATCCGCTGATTGCCGCGCAGCCTGGAAACCAGCTTTCCGCCCGCAAGCACGAGGGGCGGTTCCACAAGGCCGGCAACCGCGATGATGAGGAAACCGTGCAGGAACAGCTGGGCAGGCACGGGGCCGGCGCCTTCCACCACGAACTGCGGCAGAAAGGCCAGGAAGAAGATCGCCACTTTCGGGTTGAGCAGCCCGACAAGCGCGCCCTGTTTGTAGATGGAAAGAAAGCTGGCATCGCGTCGGGCGTCATCTGCCAAGAAGGATGCGCCATCGGATCTCAGTGCCTTGATGCCGAGCCAGATCAGATAGGCCGCCCCGGCCCATTTGACGAAGGAAAAAGCGATGGCCGAGGTTGCCAGGATCACGGAAAGGCCGGTGGCCGCCATGACGACATGCCCGAAGGCCCCCGTCCATATCCCGAACATCGCGGCAAAGCCGGAGCGCGTGCCGTCCCGCGCCGTCTGCCCGAGAATGAAGGCCATGTCCGGGCCGGGCGAGAGATTGAGCAGGACAGCGGCTGACAGGAATGCAGTCCAGTGAACCAGGGAATAATCAAACATTTCGCCATCCTTTTTGCGCGTGCATTTCCGAGCATGGCGATGGGGCCACCGGCTTGTTGATGCTGCCCGCCCTGACCGCCGTCAGTCATTCCGTAGCAGAGAGCCCACGCGTATCATGCCGGGTTTCCTGCGGTCAATCCGGCCTTTCCCCCGCCGGCTGTGAGGCCGGCGGGAAGCGTGGCCGGGTGGCGGGGATGGATGGGTTCTATCCCGCGCAGCAGGAGAGTTGCGCCACGTCGCGCTCGAAGGTCTGGGAGGCGAGCTTCAGCCCTTCGACCGTGGTCAGATAGGGGAAGATCATGCTGCCGAGAGCCTCATAGGTGAGCCCCATGCGGATCGCGAGCGCGGCCGTCTGGATGCTGTCGCTGCCCTCGGGGGCCACGATATGGGCGCCGAGGAGCTTCTTGCTCTCCCTGTCGGCCACCAGCTTGATCAGCCCGCGGGTGTCGCGCGCGGCGAGGGCGCGGGGCACATGCGCGAGCGGCAGCACGGAGGTGGTCACCTCGTGGCCCGCCGCACGCGCCGCCTCCTCGCCGAGCCCCACGCTGGCCACCTGCGGATCGGTAAAGACAACCGCCGGCATGGCGCTGTTGTCATAGGCCGGCGGGTTTTGCCCGAGCGCATTCTGCACCGCAAGCTTGGCGCCATAGGCGGCCATGTAGACGAACTGATCGCGCCCCGTCACATCGCCGGCGGCGAAGGTGCCGGGGCGGGTGGTGGCCATGGCGCCGTCCACGCGAATGCCGCCGTTTGCCAGCGTCTCGATCCCGGCCGCGGGAAGATTGAGCCCCTCGGAATTGGGCACCCGCCCGGTGGCGAGCAGAAGCGCCTCGCCGGTGATCTCGGCGGGGGCACCGTCGCGCGTTATCCGAAGGCGGATCAGGCCATCCGCTCCCTTTTCGATGTGCTCATAGGCGATGCCGTCCACGAGCGTGAGCCCTTCGCCGCTCAGCGCGGAGGAGAGCGCGGCGCGGATTTCTGGCTCGGCTTCGGGCAGGAGGCCGCGGCGGCTCACGAGCGTGACGGCCACCCCGGCGCGGGCAAACATCTGCGCAAGCTCGGCGCCGATATACCCGGCGCCGATCACGATCATCGAGCGGGGCAGTTCGGCAAGCTCGAGCGCCTCGGTGCTGGTGAGGAAGGGCACATCCACAAGCCCCGCGATCTCGGGGACATGGGCGTGCGATCCGGTGGCCAGCAGGATCCGCTTCGCCTCGATCGGTTGGCCATCGAGGGTGAGTTGCCCCGCATCGTTGAAGCTTGCGTGCCCCTCTCGATAGGCGACCTGCGGCCAGGCGGGCAGGACATTGGTGTATTTCGCCGCCCGCAGCTCATCCACGAGCGCCTGTTTCTGGGCCTGAAGCGCCTGCCAGTCGGTGAGCCGCCCCTCGGCCTCTACGCCGGAAAAGCGCGAAGCCACCTGCGCAAGATGCAAAGGCTCGACCGCCCGGATCAGCGCCTTGGAGGGTACGCAGCCCACGTTCACGCAGGTGCCCCCGATCGTGCCCTCGCCGATCAGCAGCACCCGCGCGCCCATTTCGGCTGCGGTGATGGCGCCCGAGAATCCGGCCGAGCCGGCCCCGATGACAACCAGATCATGCGGCCCGCCGGGCCTTGGGGTGCAGCATCCGTTCATGTGTTTGATCCTCCGAAACGGGGAGAAGCGGGATGTGCTCCCGCAAGATTGAGATGGCGGCTCTTTCGTTCAGCTCTCGGATGTGTCGCAGCGCCGCCCGCTCTGGCGGCGCCAGAGCGCATAGAGCGTGAGCAGCACGAAGAAGCCGAGCGCCGGCAGCAGCACGTAATCGAGATAGCCGGTGATCGCCGAGAGCCCGAGAACCCCCACCAGCACCACCAGCGCCGGCGTGAAGCAGCACAGGGCAAGGACGGCGCTGCCGATCAGGCCCGTCTTGAGGAGCGCGCTCCCCGGTTTTCCGCTTTCAGCCATGTTCAGCCCTGCGGCTCGATGACGCTGGATTCATAGCCCACGTTCTTCGTGGCACTGGTGATCTCGTCGATGCTCACCAGCTCGTCATCGAACACCACGACCGCCTGGCGGGTTTCGAGGCTGGGTTCCACCGATTTGATGCCGGGAAGCTTGGTGATCGCCCCCTCGACGATATAGGGGCAGCTGGCGCAATACATGCCGGGCACGGAAAGCGTGACCTTCTGCTCGGCGGCAAGCGCCGGAAAGGCCACGGCCAGGGCAAGGAGCGAGATTTTCAGGGATTTCATCGTGGTTTCCTTCTGTCTTGTTTTCAGGAGCGTTTGCGGGTGGGGAAAGGGGTTATTCAGCCCATCAGGAGCGGCAGGAGCCATGGCCAGGCGAGGGCGAGCAGGATGATCGCCGTGGCGATCCAGAGGGAGGTTTTCACCAGCCTGCCTGGGAGCGGGCGGGCGCAGGCCGCGCCATCGGCGCAGGCTTTCGGCTTGCGATAGACGAGCCAGTAGCCATAGCCGATGAAGCCCAGCGTGATCGCGATGAAGATCGGCTTGTAGGGGGCAAGCGCCGTCAGATTGCCGATCCAGGCGCCGCTTATGCCGAGGCTGAAAAGCACCAGCGGCAGGATGCAGCAGCTCGATGCTGCCAGCGCCCCGAGTATTCCGCCCGCCGCCACCAACCTGGCGCGGGTTTTTTCCGGAGCGCCGGCATCCTCTTCCTGCCGCAGCGCAGGATGCGTGTAATCTTCTGATGTATTGGTCATGCCAATGGCCTCTTTTTGCCTTTTCGTCGATCGCAGGTTACGATCTGTAGCCGCTACAGATGCAAGGAGAAATATCATGGCGCGGATCACGAATGCGCGAGGAAAGCGCGGGGAGGGGGGAAAGCACAGGAATGCGGGAGCGCCGCGCCCGCCCTACGGCATCGGCGCGCTTTCGCGCCTCACCGGGGTGCATGTGGAAACCATCCGCTATTACGAGCGCATCGGCCTGATCGCGCCCCCGCCCCGCACCGCCGGCGGCAACCGGCAATATGACGAAGCCGCCCGCCGCCGCCTTGCCTTCATCCGCCGCTGCCGCGATCTCGGCTTCTCGCTCGAAGAGATCCGGGCGCTGCTCGGCATGGTCGATCAGCCGGGGGCGAGCTGCGGCGAGGTGCAGGCGATGACGCGCGCCCATCTCGAAGCGGTGCGCGGGCGCATCCGCAGCCTGCGCCTCCTCGAGGCGACGCTCGAGGAGATGGAGAAAAGCTGCGGCGCGGGCGATCTGCCGGAATGCCCGATCATAGAAACCCTGTTCGAGGAGGGCGAATCCACCGCTTCGCCCTGAAGGGCTTTCGCACCCTCTGCGTCAGAGCTTTCCCTTGCGTGCAGCATTCGCTAAACCCCTGCCATGAGCTTCGATCTGCCTCCCGTGCGCGGCACTCTCACCGAGAACCGCCCGCTTGACGATCTGACCTGGCTGCGCGTGGGCGGGCCGGCGGATGTGCTTTTCCAACCGGCCGACGAGGCGGATCTCGCCGCCTTTCTCGCCGCGCTCGATCCTGCGGTGCCGGTCTTCCCGATGGGGGTCGGCAGCAATCTCATCGTGCGTGATGGCGGGCTGAGAGCCGTGGTGATCCGGCTCGGGCGCGGCTTCAACGCGATCCGCATCGAGGGGGAGCGGGTGATCGCGGGCGCGGCGGCGCTCGATGCCCATGTGGCGCGCAGGGCGGCGGCGGCGGGGCGCGATCTCACCTTCCTGCGCACCATCCCCGGCGCGATCGGCGGCGCCGTGCGGATGAACGCGGGCTGCTACGGCGCATATGTGGCCGATCATTTCGATCACGCCCGCGCCGTCACCCGCGCGGGAAAGGTGGTGACGCTCGGCCCGGATGATCTGGATTTCCGCTACCGCGAGAGCACGCTGCCCGAGGGCTGGGTGCTGGTGGAGGCCACCTTCCGCCCGCCCGCGGGCGATCCCGAGGCGCTCGCGGCGCGCATGGAGGAACAGATCGTCAGGCGCGATGCCACCCAGCCCACGCGCGAACGCTCCGCCGGCTCCACCTTCCGCAATCCCGCCGGCTACAGCTCCACCGGGCGCGAGGACGACACCCACGATCTCAAGGCCTGGAAGCTGATCGAGGATGCGGGCCTGCGCGGCTACCGGCTCGGGGGGGCGAAGATGAGCGAGAAGCACCCCAATTTTCTCGTCAACACCGGCACCGCCACCGCGCGCGAACTGGAGGAATTGGGCGAGCTGGTGCGAAAAAGGGTTTATCAAACCAGCCGGATCCGGTTAGAGTGGGAAATCATGAGGGTCGGCGAACCGGCCCCGATCGAGGCAAGTTGAAACGATAACAGCGAAAGGGGCCGCGAAAAGGCCCCGGTTCGGGAAACACGAGGCGGGTATGTCGAGCAGGGCAACCCGTAAAGTGGCGGTGCTGATGGGCGGGCTCTCGGCCGAACGGGAGGTCTCGCTTTCATCCGGTTCTGAGTGTGCGCGCGCTTTGCGGGAGATCGGACATGAGGTGATCGAGGTGGATGCCGGCGCGGATCTCGCCGAGCGGCTCGCCGCGCTTGCGCCCGATGTGGCCTTCAACGCGCTTCACGGCCGTTTCGGAGAGGATGGTTGTGTGCAGGGCATCCTCGAGTGGCTGCGCATCCCCTACACCCATTCGGGCGTGCTGGCCTCGGCCCTGGCGATGGACAAGGAGCGGAGCAAGGCCGCCTTCGCCGCCGCCGGCCTGCCGGTGGCCGAAAGCCTGCTCGCCCCGGCCGAAGAGGTGCGCGCGCGCCACGTGATGGCGCCGCCCTATGTGGTGAAGCCCAATAACGAGGGTTCGAGCGTCGGCGTCTATCTGGTGGAGGAGGGGGCGAACGCCCCGCCCGCGCTCGGCCCCGAAATGCCCGAGACGGTGATGGTCGAGGCCTATGTGCCGGGGCGCGATCTCACGGTCAGCGTGCTGGGGGATCGCGCGCTCACGGTCACCGATATCCTCACCGATGGCTGGTATGACTTTGACGCGAAATACAGGCCCGGCGGCTCGCGCCACGTGGTGCCGGCCGATATTCCCGGCGAGATCTTCACGGCCTGCATGGAGCAGGCCCTCCACGCGCATCGGGTGCTTGGCTGCCGCGGCCTCTCGCGCACCGATTTCCGATGGGACGAGGCACGCGGGCCCGAGGGGCTGATCGTGCTCGAAACCAACACCCAGCCTGGGATGACCCCCACATCCCTTTCCCCCGAACAGGCGGCCCATTGCGGCATTTCATTCGCCGAACTGTGCGACTGGCTGGTGGAGGATGCGTCATGCGACCGCTGAGAGCCGGACGCCGCGCCACTCCCGCACGGCGCCGCGCGCGCCGCGATCCGGCGCCGAGCCGGCTCGCCTACCGTTTGCACCGGCTGTGGCTCACGCCGCTGTTTCGCGGGATCATTCGCATCGGCCTGCCGGTGGCGCTGATTCTCGGCGGCGGCATCGCCTATCTTTCCGATGACGCGCGGCGCGAGGATCTCCAGGCCTGGCTCGCCGAGCAGCGCCGCGCCTTCGAGGAACGGCCGGAGTTCATGGTGAAGCTGATGGCCATCGACGGCGCTTCCGCCGAGCTTGCCGAGGATATCCGCGAGGCGGTGCCGCTCGATTTCCCGGTGAGCCAGTTCGATCTCGATCTGGAGCATATCCGCCGCACCATCGCCGGCCTCGATGCGGTGGCGGATGTGGATGTGAGCCTGCGCGGGCAGGGGGTGTTGCAGGTTTCCGTGCGCCAGCGGGTGCCGGTGGTGGTGTGGCGCGGACGTCAGGAGATCGCGCTTCTCGATGAAACCGGCCACCGCGTGGCGGCGGTGATCGCGCGCGCCATGCGCCCCGATCTGCCGCTGATAGCCGGCGACGGCGCCGATCGGGCCGTGCCCGAGGCGCTCCGGCTCATGGCCGCCGCCGAGCCCCTGAAGGCCCGCCTGCGCGGCCTCGTGCGGATGGGGGAGCGGCGCTGGGATCTGGTGCTCGATCGCGATCAGCGCATCCTCCTGCCCGAAAGGGATCCGGTGGCGGCGCTCGAGCGGGTGCTTGCGCTCGATACGGCCACGGATCTGCTCGCGCGCGATGTCACCACGATCGACATGCGCATCCCCGCGCGCCCCACCCTGCGCCTCGGCCCGGGCGCGCGGGAAGCATTCAGGATGATCAATCTCTTTGAACTTGAAGAAGGAGCCGTGGGACAATGAGTGATCTCCATGCCCGCCAGCGCGCCATGCGCGCGATGCGCAAGGCCGCCATGCAGCGCGGGGTGATCGCCGTTCTCGATGTGGGATCTTCCAAGATCGCCTGCCTCGTGCTGCGCTTCGACGGGGGCGAAAGGATCGCCGGCGATGAGGGGGTGGGCTCGCTCGCCGGGCAATCCACCTTCCGGGTGATCGGCGCCGCCACCACCCGCTCGCGCGGGGTGCGTTTCGGCGAGGTGGAGGCGATGGGCGAAACCGAGCGCGCCATCCGCACCGCCCTGCAATCGGCCCAGAAGATGGCCAACCAGAGGGTCGATCACGTGATCGTCGGCTTTTCGGGGGCGCGGGTGCGCTCCTACGGGCTTGCGGGCAGCATCGGGCTCGAGGAAACGGCGGTGAGCGAGCAGGATGTGGCGCGGGTGCTGGCCGCCTGCGACATGCCCGATATCGGCGAGGGGCGCGAGGTGCTCCATGCCCAGCCGGTGAATTTCGCCCTCGATCACCGCTCGGGGCTCACCGATCCGCGCGGCCAGATCGGCAATCGCCTCTCGGTGGACATGCACATGCTCACCGTGGACGGCGCCGCGGTGCACAATCTCCTGCGCTGCATCAACCGCTGCGATCTCGAGGTGGCGGGGCTGGCGAGCACCGCCTATACCTCCGGCATCTCGACGCTGGTGGAGGACGAGCAGGAGCTCGGCGCCGCCTGCATCGACATGGGCGGGGCCGTCACCGGCGTTTCGATCTTCATGAAGAAACACATGATCTATGCCGACAGCGTGCGCCTCGGCGGCGATCACATCACGCTCGACATCTCGAAAGGGCTCCAGGTGCCGCTGGCCACCGCCGAGCGCATCAAGACCCTCAACGGCGGGGCCGTGGCCACCGGCATGGACGATCGCGAGATGATCGAGCTTGGCGGCGACAGCGGCGACTGGGAACATGACAGGCGCACCGCCAGCCGGGCCGAGCTGATCGGCATCATGCGTCCGCGCATCGAGGAGATCCTCGAAGAGGTGCGCCTGCGCCTCGATGCGGCCGGGTTCGAATGCCTCCCCAGCCAGCAGATCGTGCTGACGGGGGGCGTGAGCCAGATCCCGGGGCTTGACGGCCTCGCCGCGCGCATCCTCGGCAATTCGGTGCGACTCGGCCGCCCCTTGCGGGTGCAGGGCCTGCCCCAGGCCGCGACGGGGCCGGCCTTTTCGGCGGTCGTCGGGCTCAGCCTCTTCGCCGCGCACCCGCAGGACGAGTGGTGGGATTTCGAGATGCCCGCGGAGCGTTATCCGGCCCGTTCGCTCAGGCGCGCGGTAAGATGGTTCAAGGAGAACTGGTGAACGCAAAATATGGACATACTGGCAAGATCCCGCCGAATTCGGGGCCTTCACCCCCCATATTTTGGGGTAAAACGGCGTTTTTTTGATGACGTTTTGCCCTTCCGGCGGTAGGATCGGGCAGGATCAGGATTAATCAGGTGTAAATCGCCCGGAAAGGGCACTCAGAATGAACAGGCGGAACGATCAATGGCATTGCATTTGACAGAAACGACGAGCAGCACCGAACTCAAGCCCCGGATCACGGTTTTCGGCGTGGGCGGCGCGGGCGGCAACGCGGTGAACAACATGATCGAGAAGAAGCTCGATGGTGTGGAATTCGTGGTGGCCAACACCGATGCCCAGGCGCTTCAGCAGTGCCTTGCCCCGGCCAAGATCCAAATGGGCGTGAAGGTCACCGAAGGGCTCGGCGCAGGCGCGCGCCCCTCGGTGGGCTCGGCGGCGGCGGAAGAAAGCCTCGAGCAGATCATCGATCATCTGGCCGGTGCGCACATGTGCTTCATCACCGCCGGCATGGGCGGGGGCACCGGCACCGGCGCCGCGCCGATCATCGCCCATGCGGCGCGCGAGCTTGGCGTGCTGACGGTGGGCGTCGTCACCAAGCCCTTCCAGTTCGAGGGTGCCAAGCGGATGCGCCAGGCCGAGGAGGGCGTGGAGGCGCTGCAGAAGGTGGTGGACACGCTGATCATCATCCCCAACCAGAATCTCTTCCGCCTCGCCAATGAGAAGACCACCTTCACCGAGGCCTTCTCGATGGCCGATGACGTGCTCTATCAGGGCGTGAAGGGCGTCACCGATCTGATGGTCAAGCCCGGCCTCATCAACCTCGATTTCGCCGATGTGCGCTCGGTGATGGACGAGATGGGCAAGGCGATGATGGGCACCGGCGAGGCCGATGGCGAAGATCGCGCGGTGCAGGCGGCGGAAAAGGCGATCGCCAACCCGCTCCTGGACGAAATCAGCCTCAAGGGCGCCAAGGGCGTGCTGATCAACATCACCGGCGGCTACGATCTGACGCTGTTCGAGCTCGACGAAGCCGCGAACCGCATCCGCGAGGAGGTGGACCCGGACGCCAATATCATCGTCGGCTCCACGCTCGATACCGAGATGGAAGGCCTGATGCGGGTTTCGGTGGTGGCCACGGGGATCGATGCGCTCGAGCCCTCCGAGATCCCGGTGCCGCGCCGGGGCATGGCCGAGCCGCTCGTGGCGGGCACCAATGCCGCCCGCGCCGCCAGCGAAGCGCCTGAAGAGCAGCCTGTGGCCGGGGAATCCCATCAGGCGGAGCCGGTCGCGCCGGTGGCCGAAGAGGCGGATGCCCCTTCGCTCTTCACCGATTTCGAAGCGCCCGAGGCCGAAGCCGCGCCCGAGCCGGCCGCGCCGGCGGGGGAATTCGATCCGATGACGGCCGGGCAGGATGATGTCCCGACGCCGGCTTGGCAGCCAGAGGCCGGGGATGAGGTGGCCGCCGCCGCGCCGGAAGCGCCGAGAGCGCCCGGCACGCCGACGCCTGAGGCCATTGCCCGCCTTCGCGCTGCGGTGAGCAAATCCGCCACCCCGGCGCCGGAGGAGATGTCTCCGGGTGAGGCGCGCCGCGCCGCCGAGCGCCCCCGCTTCGGGATCAATTCCCTCATCAACCGCATGACGGGCCACGCCGAGCCCGCCGCCGAGCGCCCGGCGCGCGAACAGCCGACAATGGCCCGCCCCGCGGCGCCCCAGCCGCCGGCACAGACCGGCGCGCCTGCGGATGTGGAGGCCGGGGCCGATCCCGAGCAGGAGCGCATCGAGATCCCCGCCTTCTTGCGCCGGCAGGCGAACTGAGCGCGCTCAAGGCACTCACAATGAAGCAGAAGATGCGCGGCATGGTCCGCGTATCTTTCTTTTTGTTTCAATAACCTGGCTTTGCAATCCTGCAGCCTTGGCAGGATTTCGCCCATTGCCGCGCGCCATGTTTCAGCGCGTTGCAAAGTTTGAATTGTGCTTCGGGAAGATGGGAATTAACTCAAATCCGCGCCAACAAGGCCGGAGGTCCGTGTGCAGACTACGATCAAATCGCCCGTAAGCTTCGAAGGCATCGGCCTTCATACCGGCATCCCCGCGCGGATGACGATCCACCCCGCCTCGGCGCATTACGGCATCTGGTTTCGCCGCACCGATCTCGAGGGCGATACGCTGATCCCCGCCCTTTGGCATGCTGTCGATGATGCGACGCTCTGCACCCAGATCGCCAATTCCTCCGGTGCCAGCGTGAAAACGATAGAGCATGTGATGGCCGCGCTCGCGGGCTGCGGCGTCCATAACGCGCTGATCGAGATCGACGGCCCCGAAGTGCCGGTGATGGACGGCAGCGCGGCGGAATTCGTGCGCCGCATCCTTGCCACCGGCCTGCGCCGCCTTGACGCGCCCGTGCGGGCCTTCGAGATTCTCGAAAGGGTCGAGGTGCGCAAGGGCGAGGCCTGGGCGCGGATCGAGCCCGGCGAGGTGCTCTCCATCGCCTTCCATATCGATTTCGATGCCCCGGCCATCGGCCGCCAGCAAAAGGCGCTCAGCATGGCCAACGGCAGCTTCGTGCGCGAACTCAGCGACAGCCGCACCTTCTGTCTCCAGCGCGATGTGGAGATGATGCGCGCCCGCGGCCTGGCGCTCGGGGGGAGCATCGAGAATGCGGTCGTCGTGGACGGGGCGCGGGTGCTCAATCCCGAGGGTCTGCGCCATGCCGATGAGGCGGTGCGCCACAAGATGCTCGATGCGATGGGCGATCTGGCGCTTGCCGGGGCGCCGATTCTCGGCCGCTACACCGGCCATCGCGCCGGCCATGCGCTCACGAACCAGCTGCTGCGCAAGCTTTTCGCCACCCCTTCGGCCTTCCGCCTCCGTGAATGCAGCGGGGATGTGGCCGCGCGCCTGCCCGGCGTGGGCGCGAAAATGGCGGATCTCTTCCAGCCTGCCTGAAATCCGACAGTTTCGAGAAACCGCCTTAAAGGCGTTTTGCCCCGGATTTTTCTGTGCTAGGAAACTGCGGAAAGAGCGAAGTGAAGCGTGCTCTCTCCTGCTTCAGAGGAAAAGGGCGCGCTGGCGAACGGGGTGAGCGGGTGATGAGACGCAGCAGGCTTGGTTTGAAACTGATCGGCATGGGGCTGGCGCTGGCGCTCCTTTCGGCCTGTGGAGGCGGTGAGCGGGGCCGGAAGGCAAAGCCGATCGAGGCCTACAGCGCCCGGGAGCTCTACCAGCAGGCAGAGCTGCGCCTTGAGTCGCTGCCGCCGAAGAAGGCCGGCAAGGCGGCCGAGCTTTTCGCCGAAGTGGAGCGGCTCTATCCCTATTCTGAGTGGGCAAAGCGGGCCCTGATCATGCAGGCTTTCGCCTATCACAAGGCGCGCGATTACGAAAACGCCCGCGCCGCGGCGCAGCGTTTCCTCGATTTCTACCCGGCCGACGAGGATGCGGCCTATGCGCAGTATCTGCTGGCGCTGAGCTATTACGATCAGATCGATCTCGTGGGCCGCGATCAGGGGCTCACCTTTCAGGCGCTTCAGGCCCTGCGCACGGTGATCGAGCGCTACCCCGACAGCGATTACGCCCGCTCCGCGATCCTGAAGTTCGATCTCGCCTTCGATCACCTCGCCGCCAAGGAAATGGAGATCGGGCGCTATTACCTGAAGCACGGCCATTATGCAGCCGCGATCAACCGCTTCCGCGTTGTCGTCGAGCAGTTCCAGACAACCAGCCACACCCCCGAGGCCCTGCACCGGCTGGTGGAAAGCTATCTCGCCCTCGGACTCGATGACGAGGCCCGCACCGCCGCCGCCATCCTGGGCTACAATTTCGGCGGCTCCGTCTGGTATCGCGACAGCTACGATCTCCTGAAGGGCAAGGGGCTGAAGCCCGAAGCGCGCGGCAATGGCTGGCTTGCGAAGATCTACAGGCAGATGATCAAGGGCGAATGGCTCTGAAACGGGCCGGTTAGGAGGACAGGTGCTCCGCGGCCTCGATATCCGGGACATGCTGATCATCGATCGGCTGACGCTCGATTTCCAGCCCGGCCTCAATGTGCTCACCGGCGAAACCGGCGCCGGAAAATCCATCCTGCTCGATTCTCTCGGCTTCGTGCTCGGCTGGCGCGGGCGCGCCGATCTGGTGCGCGAGGGGGCGGAGACGGGCGAGGTCACGGCCTGGTTCGATCTCCCCCCCGATCACCCCGCGCGCGCGGTGCTTGAAGAAGCGGGCCTGCCTTGCGGGGATGAGCTTGTGCTGCGCCGGATCAACCGGCGCGACGGGCGCAAGACGGCCTGGGTGAACGATCGCCGCTGCTCGGGCGAGGTGCTGCGCGCCCTTTCGGCAACCCTCGTGGAGCTGCACGGCCAGCAGGATGACCGCGGGCTTCTCGATCCGCGCGCCCACCGCCGGCTGCTCGATGAATTCGCCGGCCACGAGGCGCTCCTTGCCGCCACGCGCGCCGCCTGGCGCCGGCAGAGGGAGGCCGAAGCTGCGCTTGATGCCGCGGAGGCGGCACTGGCGAAGGCGCGCGAGGAGGAGGAATTCCTGCGCCATGCGGTGGCAGAACTGGAGGCGCTTTCGCCCGCACCCGGGGAGGAGGCCGAGCTTGATGCCCGCCGCCGCCTGATGCGGGCCGGGGCGCGGATCGGGGAGGATGTATCGAAGGCCGCCGAGGCGCTCGGGCGCGAGGGTGCGGAGGGCATGATCGGCGATGCCATGCGCTGGCTCGAAGGCGCGGCGGCGCAGGGGGGCGAGGGGCGGCTTGACGGGGCGATCGAGGCGCTCGGGCGCACGCTCACGGAGCTTGGCGAGGCGCAGCAGGAGGTGGAGCGGGCGCTGGAGGCGATGCGCTTTGATCCGCGCGAGCTTGAGGAGGTCGAGGAGCGATTGTTCGCGATCCGCGGGCTGGCGCGCAAGCACGGGGTGCTGCCCGACGATCTGGCCGAATTTGCCGGCGAGCTTGCCGCGCGGCTGGCGGCGCTCGATCAGGGCGCGGGGCGGATCGCGGCGCTTTCGAAGGCGCTCGAGGGCGCGCGCGAAGCCTACCGGCAGGCGGGGGCGGCGCTCTCGAAATCCCGCGCCGATGCGGCCGCGCGGCTCGATGCCGCCATGGCGCGCGAGCTTGCGCCCCTGAAGCTCGAAAGCGCGCGTTTTCGCACCGAAATCACACCGGCCTCCCCCGGCCCCGAGGGCGCGGATGAGGTGATCTTCACCGTGGCCACCAACCCCGGCGCGCCCTCCGGGCCGCTCAGCCGCATCGCCTCGGGCGGCGAACTTTCACGCTTTCTGCTGGCGCTCAAGGTCTGCCTCACGCGCCGATCACGTGGGCTGACGATGATCTTCGACGAGATCGACCGCGGCGTCGGCGGGGCCACGGCGGATGCTGTCGGCCGCCGGCTTGCGGCGCTGGCCAAGGGCGGGCAGGTGCTTGTGGTCACCCATTCGCCGCAGGTGGCGGCGCGCGGGGCGCATCACTGGCGGGTCGAGAAGGCGGTGATCGGGGGGCGGACCCTCTCGAAGGTCGTGCCGCTCGATCACGAGGCGCGGGTGGATGAAATCGCCCGCATGTTGTCGGGCGAGCGGATCAGCGATGAGGCGCGGGCTGCCGCCGAGGCCCTGCTCGGCGCCGGAGAGCAGGCGGGGGCGGCGGGGCCGGAAGGAGGCGGTTGAGCCCGGAAAGGCCGAAAGGGGGCGATGCGACCCCCTTTCGACTTGAAAAGTGACGGTTGTTGAATTGCGAAGCGGCCTCCGGGGTGTTTAACACTCAATACACTGTGCCATTGCCACCCTGCCAACCGCTCCGAAATCCGGCCGAAGCCGGTATCAATACACTTCACCCTACCCGGAATTTGCAGGTAACCGGGCCACTCACGGGATGGCGCGGGATCAATCCTCCGCTCCATGTCTGTCATCATGGGTGATTCTCGCGCCGGCGTCATACCCCAGATGCGTTAAGAAACCGTGTTCAGCAGAGATATGGCCGCACCCGATCAAGAACCTCCGGCCATTTGCGGAAGAAAAGCAACTGGCCGCAATCCTCATGCACCTCGAACTCGATCCAGGGAAAATCACGCATGAATTCGCGCAGGTTTTCGGGGGGCACCTGGGGATCCTGCAGGCCGTTCATGTAGATGAGCGGCACCTGCCCCTCGAACCCTTTCAGAAGGGCGGTCCAGTCGGTTGTTTCCTGCTCGTGGACCTCGCGGGCAAAGGCCTTGTGGGCGCTGTGCTTTTCCGAAAGGCAGACCTCGGAGCCGCAGACCATGGCCTCGAACACCTCGGGATCGGAGAAGGTTTCCACATCCGCCGGCGAGCCGCCATATACCGCATTCACGAAGCCGCGTTTGCCGAGGCGGCGGGCAAGCGAGAACCCGGCCTTGACCATGAAGGGCAGCAGATGCGGCGTGTAGCGGGCGGAAGCGAGGATGAAACGGTGCCATTTGCCCATCCGCTCGTATTGTTCGGAGCGGGTGAGGGGGAAGGTGCCGGCGCAGGCTATGACGGCCGAGAGGCGCTTTCTGTCGAGCCGGTGCATGTGGGCGAGGTAGTAGATGTCGGAGCCAAGCGAGATTGCCGGGCAGCGCGAAACCCCGAGGTGATCGAGGAGCCGCAGGATATCCTGCGCCGCGCTCATGCCGACGGATGCCTTCTTCGGCAGCGGTGTGGAATTGCCATATCCCGCCCGGATCGGCACGATGACCATGAGGCCTTCCCTCTCGAGCCTTTCTTCGGCGGAGGCCGGCCAGCGGGTGAGGCCGTAATCGAGCGGCATGTAGAGGATGGGCCGGCCGCCTTGCGCGCCGAGCAGCAGGTATTCCATGATCCTGCCATCGGCCTGGGTGATCTGGTGGTAGGGGCGGGGCGAGAGGCGGTCATAGCCTTCGCTCATGGGGGTGGCGCGGGCCGCGTGATCCTCGGTGTAGCTGGTGATTTCCATCATCGAGAGGGTCAGGCGGACAAGCTCCGTCTGCGATCGGGTTTCCGTCTTGGAGAGGATCGAGCGCATCTGCGCGCGCACGGTTTCGATGGAGCGGCCGCGGGCCTCGGCGATATCGCGCAGGCTCTTGCATTCGGTCAGGGCGCGGATGATGTCGGTTTCCGCCTGGGTGAGGCCGAAGGCGGCGCGCAGGGTTTCATCCAGCCTCTCGGGCCATTTCAGTTCGGTGGTGACGGCGATCACCACCGGGGCGCCATCCTTCGGGTGCAGGCTGCGCAGATGCAGCACGATCACCCTGTTCTCGCCGCACATGCGCGCCCGGAAGATGGCGGTTTCATCGGAATTCTTCATGAGCATGAGGCCGAGCTTTTCGCGCAGCGCCTCGAGATCCTCGGCATTGACGGGCAGATCGGAGAGGGGCGCCCCCTTGCGTATCCCGAGCGTGGCCCGGGCGGCGTCATTGGTATCGATGAAGCGCATTTC
>Ga0256832_1001509_pt1 | contig 15774 bp, 25 predicted proteins | sample 134614metaG_FD_190534 | JGI IMG/M metagenome (GOLD analysis project Ga0256832, IMG submission 190534) | Hydrothermal vent microbial communities from Lau Basin, Pacific Ocean - 134-614 | ecosystem: Environmental > Aquatic > Marine > Hydrothermal vents | place: Pacific Ocean: Lau Basin | collected...
AAACGATGATGGAGGTCGCCGACAACACCGGGGCCCGCAAGATCCTGGTGATCCGGGTGCTCGGGGGCTCGGGGCGCAAGTACGCCTCGGTCGGCGACGTGGTGGTGGCCACGGTCAAGGAGGCCATTCCCCGCGGGCAGGTCAAGGAAGGGGACGTGGTGAAGGCCGTCGTCGTGCGCACTAAGAAAGAGGTCAAGCGCCCCGACGGCTCGGCCATCCGCTTCGACGACAACGCCGCCGTGATCATCAACAACCAGGGGGAACCCCGCGGGACCCGCGTCTTCGGTCCGGTGGCCCGCGAGCTTCGCGAGAAGAAGTTCATGAAGATCGTCTCCCTGGCGCCGGAGGTGCTCTAAGATGCAGGGCCGCGTGCGTCACGTAAAGAAGGGCGACACCGTGGTCGTGGTCTCGGGTAAGTACCGGGGCAAGACCGGCCGCGTGATCGCCGTCTACCCGAAGAAGTTCCGCGTCCTGGTCGAGGGCGTGAACGTCGTGAAGAAGGCCGTCCGCGCCACCCCGGACAACCCGCAGGGGGGCTTTCGCGAGCAGGAGGCGCCGATCCACGCCGCCAAGGTGCGGGTCGTCTGCCCCCAGTGCGGCCGTCCGGTGCGCGTCAAGCGCAAGGTCCTTGAGGACGGCACCAAAGTGCGCGTTTGCAACCACTGCGGCGCGGCGCTCGATTCGTGAGGTGAAGCATGCCGCTGGACGTGAAGCTTAAGAAGAAATACGAGGAAGAGGTCGTGCCCGAGCTCATGAAGCGCTTCGGGTACAAGAACCGGATGGAGGTGCCCCGGCTCGAGAAGGTGGTCGTCAACCAGGGCCTTGGCGAGGCCAAGGAGGACGTGCGCATTCTCGAGAAGGCGGCCAAGGAGCTGGCCCTGATCACGGGGCAGAAGCCGGTGATCACCCGGGCAAAGAAGTCGATCTCCAACTTCCGCCTGAGAAAGGGGATGCCGATCGGCCTCAAGGTCACCCTGCGGCGGGATCGCATGTGGATCTTCCTGGAGAAGCTCCTGAACGTCGCCATGCCCCGTCGGCGGGACTTCCGCGGCATCGACCCCAACGCCTTTGACGGCCGCGGCAACTACAACCTCGGCCTGCGGGAGCAGCTCGTCTTCCCCGAGATCACCTACGACATGGTGGACCAGACCCGGGGCATGGACATCGCCGTGGTGACCACGGCCAGGACCGACGAGGAGGCGAGGGCGCTCTTAGAGCTCCTTGGCTTTCCCTTCAAGAAGGAGAAGTAGATGGCGAGAAAAGCACTTGTCGAAAAGGCCAAGAAAAAGCCCAAGTTCAAGGTCCGCGCCTATACCCGCTGCAGCCGCTGCGGCCGCAGCCGCGCGGTCTACCGCTACTTCGGGCTCTGCCGCATCTGCATCCGCGAGCTCGCCCACAAGGGGCAACTTCCGGGAGTGAAAAAGGCCAGCTGGTAGCGGGGACGGTCGAGGGGGTTCCCTCGAGACCACCCGCAAAAAGCACAGGGAAAAGGGAGAAGAACAATGCTGACCGACCCGATCGCGGACATGCTGACGAGGATCCGGAACGCCACCATGGTCTACAAGGACCAGGTGGACGTGCCGGCCTCGAAGTTCAAGGAAGAGATCGTCAAGATCCTGGTGAAGGAGGGCTACCTCAAGGGCTATGAGCGCATTGAGAACGACGGCAAGCCCATCCTTCGCCTCTACCTCAAGTACGGCCCCATCAAGCGCACCCCCAAGGGGCGCAAGCCGGAGCAGGTGATCAAGCACATCCGGCGCGTCTCCCGCCCCGGCCGCCGCGTTTACGTCTCCGCCAGCGAGGTGCCGGTGGTGAAGCGGGGGCTCGGGATCGCCATCATCTCGACCTCCAAGGGGGTCATGACCGATAAAGAGGCCCGTCGCCAGAAGGTGGGCGGCGAGGTCGTTTGCGAGGTGTGGTAGCGATGAGCCGGATTGGACGCATGCCCATCCCCGTACCCCAGGGCGTCACCGTCGAGGTCAAGCCCGGGCTGGTCCGGGTCAAGGGACCGAAGGGCGAGCTCTCAGTCGAGATTGACCCGGAGATGAAGGTGGTTCAGGAGGAGGGCGTCCTCCGCGTCGAGCGCCCCAGCGAGGCCCGGCGCCACCGCGCCCTGCACGGCCTCACCCGTACACTGATCGCCAACGCCATCGAGGGCGTCACCAAGGGCTACGAGAAGGAGCTCGAGATCCGTGGCATTGGCTACCGCGCCAAGATGAGCGGCAACAAGCTCGAGCTCAGCGTGGGCTTTTCCCACCCGGTGATCTTCGAGGCCCCCGAGGGCATCAAGATCGAGGTGCCCGAGCCCACCAAGATCAAGGTCTCGGGGATTGACAAGCAAAAGGTCGGCCAGGTGGCGGCCAACATCCGCGCCATCCGCCCACCCGACGCCTACAAGGGCAAGGGCATTCGCTACGCCGGCGAGGTCGTGCGCCTCAAGCCCGGTAAGGCCGGGACCACCAAGTAGGAGGAACCATGGCGAGACTCAGCGCATACGAACGTCGCAAGTTCCGCACCCGGAACCGCGTGCGAAAGGCCGCCAGGGGCAAGCCCCGCCTCTCCGTCTACCGCAGCCTCAAGCACATCTACGCTCAGATCATCGACGACGAGCAGGGGATCACCCTGGTGGCAAGCTCAAGCCAGGTCGTCGAGGCCAAAGGCCGTAAGACCGACGTCGCCCGCGAGGTGGGCCGGGACCTGGCCAAGAAGGCGCTAGAGAAGGGCATCACCGAGGTGGTCTTCGACCGCGGCCCCTACAAGTACCACGGCCGGGTCAAGGCCCTCGCCGAAGGGGCCCGTGAGGGCGGCCTGAAGTTCTAGGAGGAGGGGACATGCCGGAGACCGATTTTGAAGAAAAGATGATCCTGATCCGCCGCACGGCCAAGACCTACCAGGGCGGGCGCCGCTTCCGCTTTGGGGCCCTGGCCGTGGTCGGTGACCGTCAGGGCCGCGTCGGCGTGGGCCTCGGTAAGGCCAAGGAGGTGCCTCTGGCGGTGCAGAAGGCCCAGGCCGTGGCCCGCAAGAACCTGGTCGAGGTGCCCATCGAGAACGGCACCATCCCCCACGAGATCGAGGTCGAGTTCGGGGCCACCAAGATCATCCTGCGCCCGGCGGCACCGGGCACCGGCGTGATCGCCGGGGCCGTGCCCCGCGCCATCCTGGAGCTTGCCGGCTACACCGACATCCTCACCAAGGAGCTCGGCAGCCGTAACCCGATCAACGTCGCCTATGCCACCCTGGAGGCCCTAAAGCAGCTCCAGACCTGGGACGAGGTGCGGCGCCTGCGCAAGGGCGAGGTCAGGGAGGAGGTGCGCTGATGGCGAAGCTTCGCGTCAAGCTGGTGAAAAGCCCCATCGGCTACCCCCGGGACCAAAAGGCCACCCTCCGGGCGCTCCGCCTGACCAAGATGAACAAGGTCCGGGAGCTGCCCGACAACCCGGCCATCCGGGGGATGATCCGTAAGGTCGTGCACCTGGTGGAAGTGGAGGAGCTCCAATGAAACTGACCGACCTGCGTCCCAACAAGGGCGCCACCAAGCGTAAAAAGCGCGTGGGCCGGGGCATGTCCTCGGGCCACGGCAAGACCGCGACCCGTGGTCACAAGGGCCAAAAATCCCGCTCCGGCGGGCTTAAGAACCCCGCCAAGCACGAGGGCGGGCGCTCGACCCTCCTGATGCTGCTGCCCAAGCGCGGCATGCGGGGCCAGGTCCCCGGGGCTATCCCCCGCGTCGTGTACCAGGAGGTCAACCTCAAGGACCTCGCCCGCAAGTTCCCGGACGGAGGCGAGATCACCGTCGAGGCCCTGGTTGAGGCCCGGCTGGTGCGCAAGGTGGGCCCGGTGAAGCTGCTCGGCACCGGGGAGGTCGAGGCCGCCTACACCGTCCGCGTGGACGCGGCGAGCAAGAGCGCGATTCAAAAGATCGAGGCCGCCGGAGGTAAGGTCGAGCTCCTGGGCAAGGAGGCCTAAGGTGCTCCGGGCTTTTCGCGACGCCTTCGTCATCCCCGAGCTGCGCCAGCGCCTAATCTTCACGCTGGTCATGCTGGCGTTCTTCCGCTTGGGGACCTTCATCCCCCAGCCCGGGGTGGACATCGAGAAGATCCGGCAGTTCGTCGCCGGCCCCGCGGGGGGCATCTTCAACATCATCAACCTCTTCTCCGGCGGCAACTTCCGGAACTTCTCGATCTTCGCGCTGGGGATCATGCCCTACATCACTGCGGCGATCATCATGCAGCTTCTGGTCACCGTGGTGCCCAGCCTAGAAAAGCTCCAGCGCGAGGGCGAGGAGGGGCGGCGCATCATCCAGCAGTACACCCGGATCGGGGGTCTGGTGCTCGCTGCCTTCCAGGCCCTCTTCCTCTCCGTGGCCTTTTTGGAGTCGGGCAACGGGCAGTTCCTGCTCCCCGGCTGGGAGCCGGGCTGGGGCTTTCGCTTTTTGGTGCTCGTCACCCAGGTCGCGGGCACGGCGCTGCTCCTTTGGATGGGCGAGCGCATCACCGAGTACGGCATCGGCAACGGCGTCTCCCTGATCATCTACGCCGGCATCGTGGCCAACTGGATGCCGCAGCTTTTGCGCATGTTCGGCCTGATGCAGCAGGGCGAACTGAGCCTCCTGCAAGTGCTCTTTTTCTTCCTCTTCATCGTGCTCGCCATCGCGGGGATGGTGGCCGTCACCATGGCCGAGCGCCGCATCCCGGTGCAGTACGCCCGCAAGGTGGTGGGGCGCCGGGTCTACGGCGGCCAGAGCACCTATCTGCCGATCAAGCTGAACGCCGCCAACGTCATCCCCATCATCTTCGCCGCCGCCATCATCCAGATCCCGATCTTCCTCACCGCGCCTTTCCGGGATAACCCGGTGGCCCAGGCGATTGCCAACTTCTTCAATCCGACGACGCCGAGCGGCCTGGCCATCGAGGTCATCTTGGTGATCCTCTTCACCTACATCTACACCGCGGTGCAGTTCGACCCGAAAAGGATCGCCGACAACCTGCGCGAGTACGGCGGCTTTATCCCCGGTGTGCGTCCCGGCGAGCCCACGGTGAAGTTTCTGGAGCACACCATCAGCCGCCTGACGCTCTGGGGGGCACTCTTTTTGGGTCTGGTGACGGCGCTGCCGCAGATCATCATGAACATCACCGGGGTGCAGGCCTTTAGCTTCTCCGGCATCGGTCTCTTGATCGTGGTCGGCGTCGCCCTTGACACCCTGCGCCAGATCGAGAGCCAGCTGATGCTAAGGAACTACGAGGGCTTCTTGTCCAAGGGCCGGATCAAGGGGAGGAGCGGCTTCTAGATGCCTGAGAACGAACCCATGGTCCTGGTCTTTTTAGGCCCTCCGGGCGCGGGGAAGGGCACCCAGGCGGCCCGCGTCGCCGAGCGGCTGGGCTTGAAGAAGATCTCCACCGGGGACATCCTCCGCGACCACGTGCGTCGGGGGACCGAGCTCGGCAAGAAGGTCGCCCCCATCATGGAGCGGGGCGACCTGGTCCCCGACGACCTGATCCTCGCGATCATCAAGGAGGAGCTCAAAAAACTGCCGGTGGTGCGGGTGCTGTTTGACGGATTCCCGCGCACGCTCGCCCAGGCCCAGGCGCTAGACGCGCTACTCGCTGAGATGGGGCTTCAAGTGGACGCCGCGGTGCTCCTCGACGTGCCCGAGGACGAGCTCGTGGCCCGGCTTCTGAAGCGCGCCCAGGAGGAGGGCCGCGCCGACGACAACGAGGCCACCATCCGCCGCCGCCTTGAGGTTTACAGGGCGGATACCGAGCCGGTGGTTGACTACTACGCCCGGAAGGGCGCGCTCTTTAGGCTCCAGGGCGTGGGGCCCATCGAGGACATCACCGAGTGCATTTTGAAGACGATCGGAGCGGCGTAGGTGGCGATTCCCCTGAAGACCCCCGAGGAGATCGAGGCCATGGCCGAGGCCGGGCGTCGGCTGGCCGGGGTCATGGCCGAGGTCGAGCGCCGCGTCAAGCCCGGCATCACCACCGCTGAGCTCGACGAGGTGGCCCGGGAGGCGATCTTAAAGGCCGGGGCCAAGCCCGCCTTCCTCGGGTACCAGGGGTTTCCGGCGACGATCTGCGCCAGCGTCAACGAGGTCGTGGTCCACGGCATCCCGGATAAAACGCCGCTCCGCCCCGGGGACGTGCTGAGCGTGGACCTCGGGCTCTTTTACGAGGGCTTCGCCGCCGACATGGCCAAGACCTTCCCGGTGGGCGAGGTCAGCCCCCGGGCGCGGCGGCTGATCAAGGTCACCGAGGAGGCCTTTTTTAAGGGCCTGGAGAAGGCGCGGCCGGGCAAGCGTGTGGGGGACATCGCCCACGCCATCCAGCGCCACGTGGAGAAGGCGGGGTTCTGGGTGGTGCGCGAGTTCGTGGGCCACGGGATCGGGCGCGCCTTCCACGAGGAGCCCCAGGTCCCGAACTTCGGCCGGCCCGGCACCGGTCCCCGGCTCAGGCCGGGCATGGTGCTGGCGATTGAACCCATGGTTACCCTTTTCCCGGCGAATGTGGTAGTATTGCAAGATGGTTGGACGGCGAGCGCCGGACGGGGCAACCTCGCCGCCCACTACGAACACACCGTGGCCATCACCGAGTCGGGTCCCCGGATCCTGACCGAGGGGAGGTAGACGTGGCGAAGCATAAGGACACCATCCGAACTGAAGGCGTGGTCCTCGAGGCCCTGCCCAGCACCCGCTTTCGCGTGAAGCTGGACTCCGGGCCAGAGATCCTGGCCTACGTCTCCGGCAAGATGCGCCGCCACTGGATCCGCATCCTTCCCGGGGACCGGGTGGTGGTGGAGATCTCCCCCTACGACCCCACGCAGGGTCGGATCGTTTACCGGAAGTGAGGTTGGGTAGATGAAGGTACGGGCATCGGTCAAGAAGATGTGCGACAAGTGCAAGGTGGTGCGCAGGCACGGCCGGGTCTACGTGATCTGCGAGAACCCCAAGCACAAGCAGCGGCAAGGGTGAGGTAAATGGCGAGAATTGCAGGCGTCGAAATCCCCAGGAACAAGCCGGTGGGCATCGCGCTCACCTACATCTACGGCGTCGGGCGCACCCGGGCCAAGGAGGCGGTGGAGGCCGTGGGCCTCGACTGGCACACCCGGGTCAAGGACCTTACGGACCAAGAGGTGGTCAAGCTCCGCGAGTACGTGGAGAACAAGTGGAAGCTCGAGGGCGAGCTTCGCGCCGAGGTCCAGGCCAACATCAAGCGCCTGATGGACATCGGCTGCTACCGCGGGCTGCGGCACCGCCGCGGGCTGCCGGTGCGCGGCCAGCGGACCCGCACCAACGCCCGCACCCGTAAAGGGCCGCGTCGCACCGTCGCCGGCAAGAAGAAGGCCCCCCGGAAGTAACGTTCCGGCCAGTCGATACTCCTAGGAGGAGAGTATGGCCAAGAAAAAGACAAAAAGCACGAAAAAGAAGAAGGTCAAGCGTCAGGTGGCGCACGGCAAGGCCTACATTCACGCCACCTACAACAACACCATCGTCACCATCACCGACCCCGACGGCAACCCCCTAACCTGGTCGTCGGGCGGCGTGATCGGCTATAAGGGCAGCCGTAAGGGCACCCCCTACGCGGCCCAGCTGGCTGCCATGGACGCGGCCAAGAAGGCGCAGAACTACGGCATGAACTCGGTGGACGTGATCGTCCGGGGCACCGGTGCTGGCCGGGAGCAGGCGATCCGGGCGCTCCAGGCCTCGGGGCTCCAGGTGCGCTCCATTGTGGACGACACCCCGGTGCCGCATAACGGCTGCCGTCCCAAGAAGAAGAGGCGGGGGTAAGTGAACCATGGGTAAGTACAGAGGACCGGTCTGCCGGCTTTGCCGTCGTGAAGGCATCAAGCTCTACCTGAAGGGCGAGCGCTGCTACGGGCCGAAATGCGCCCTCGAGCGCCGGCCTTACCCGCCCGGGCAGCATGGGCAGCGCCGCGCCCGGCGGCCCAGCGACTACGCCGTGCGCCTAAGGGAGAAGCAGCGGCTGCGCCGCATCTACGGCCTCAACGAGAAGCAGTTTAGGAACCTCTTCGAGGAGGCCGCTAAGAAGAAGGGCGTCACCGGCACGGTGTTCTTGCACCTGTTGGAGTCGCGGCTCGACAACGTGGTCTACCGGCTCGGGATCGCCGCCAGCCGCCGCCAGGCGCGGCAGCTCGTCCGCCACGGCCACATCACCGTCAACGGCCGCCGGGTGGACATCCCCAGCTACCGGGTCAAGCCCGGGGATGTGATCGCGGTGCACGAGAAGTCGAAGAACCTAGGCGTGATCCAGGCCAACGTTGAGCTCGCCAAGGGTCGCAAGGGAAGCCCCTGGCTGGAGTTTGACCCCAACAAGCTGGAGGGCAAGTTCCTGCGCCTGCCCGACCGCGAAGACCTGGCCCTGCCGGTGAACGAGCAGCTGGTCATTGAGTTCTACTCGAGGTGAGCATGGAGACCCTGGAAACCAGCCGTATTCGCGCGCCCAAATTCGAGGCCAAGGTCGAGGGGAACTACGGCGAGTTCGTTTTGGAGCCCCTTGAGCGCGGCTTTGGCGTGACGCTTGGCAACCCGCTACGGCGCGTCTTGCTCTCCTCGATCCCCGGCACCGCCGTCACCAGCGTCTACATCGAGGACGCCATGCACGAGTTCCAGACGTTGCCGGGCGTGCGCGAGGACGTGGTGCAGATCATCTTGAACCTCAAGGAGCTGGTGGTGAAGTTCCTCGACCCCCACGTCGAGACCGTCACCCTCCGGCTCCGCGCTGAGGGCCCGAAAGAGGTCCGCGCCCGGGACCTCGAGGTGCCCTCCGACGCTGAGATCATTAACCCCGACCTCTACATCGCCACCCTGGCCGAGGGGGCCAAGCTGGTGATGGAGGTCCGGGTGGACCGGGGCGTGGGCTACGTGCCCGCCGAGCGGCACAACATCAAGGACCGCATCAACTCCATCCCCGTGGACGCGCTGTTCTCGCCCGTGCGCCGGGTCGCCTATCACGTCGAGGACACCCGCCTCGGCCAGCGCACCGACCTCGACAAGCTGACCCTCAGGATCTGGACCGACGGCTCCATCACCCCGCAGGCGGCGCTTACCGAGGCGGTGGGCATCCTGAAGGAGCACTTCGACTTCTTCCTCAACGAGGAGGTCGTGGGTGAGGCGCTGCCCGAGCCCACGCCAGCAGAGGAGTCCGAGGAGGAGGCGGCGCCCGAGCGCACGCCCCTCGCCGAGCTCGGCCTGCCGACCCGGGTGCTCCACAACCTCCAGGAGGAGGGCATCCACACCGTCGAGGACCTGCTCGCTTTGACCAAGCGCGATCTCAAGCGCGTGCCCGGGATCGGCGAGCGTAGCCTGGAGGAGATCGTCGAGGCCCTGGCCGAGCGGGGCCTGGCGCTGAAGGAGGGATAACCATGCGGCACAGGAAAGCCGGACGCAAACTCGGCCGTCACTCGAGCCACCGCCTGGCGCTCCTCCGGAACCAGGCGACCCAGCTCCTCCGTCACGGCCGCATCACCACCACCATCCCCAAGGCCAAGGAGCTCAGGAGCTTCGTCGAGCCCCTGATCACCATCGCCAAGCGCGGCGACCTCGCCGCCCGGCGGCGGGTGCTCGAGGACATCCATGATAAGGAGGTCGTGCGCAAGCTCTTTGATGAGATCGCCCCGCGCATGCAGGACCGCCCCGGCGGCTACACGCGCATCCTCAAGCTGGCCGAGCGCCGCAAGGGCGACGGCACCCAGCTGGCCCTGATCGAGCTCGTCGAGGTTGGGGTCGAGGAGCCCGCCGAGGCCTGAGGGTTGCGCTTTGAAAAGGGGGGCCAAAGGCCCCCTTTTTTCATTCCCCGTCGGGCGTTTCCTCGACCTCGTCGAGCGGGATTGCCGGGTAGACCCGGCGGCCGCCGGGCTCGCGCTCCAGCCGGTCGCGCAGGTCGCGGAGGTCAATAAAGCGGTCCACGGCGGAGCGGAGCTCGAGATCCACGCTTTCCTCCAGCCCCATGAGCCAGACCTCCTTGCCCATGGTGCGAAGCGCCTCCACCGGGGCCGCGAGGCCGGCGGGGCCGGCGCTCAGCACCGCCACTTCCCAGCGGGGGGCGGTGAGCAGCATGTCGGTGGCGATCACGGCATCGAACCGCGGCTCGGCGTGGACCTCGCGCCAGCGCACCGTGTAGCCCATGAAGACCAGGGCGTTCAAGAACTTCTTCTGGCGCTCGTCGGCGACGTCGGTCACCGGGGCGTAGTAGAAGGCGTTGTATAGCGGGTGTTCGCTCCTGAAGTACTCCAGCGTCTTGCGGTGGTCGAGATTCCAGCCCATGCGTCGGGAGGCCGCGTACGCGTAGGAGCCGTCGATGAAGATCGCCAGTCGGTCCATTTCGGGGCTATCTTAACCGATTTTCAGGACCACTTTTCCACTAGCCTGGCGTTCTTCCAGGATACGTTGAGCCTTGGCCGCCTCCTCCAACGGGAGGACCCGGTCCACGACGGGCTTGAAGGCGCCTGACTCGAAAAAGCGCGCGATCTTGAAGAGCCGCGCTTTTGGGGCCATGGTCGAGCCGTAGATGGCCAGCTGGCGAAAAAAGACATGCCCCAGGGGGGTAACGGCCTCATAGCCGCTGGTCGCGCCCACCAGGGAGATGCGGCCGCCGTTTTTGGTGGCCTTGATCACGCCCTCCCAGAACGCTTTTCCGGTTGAGTCGGCGACCGCGTCCACGCCCTTCCCCTCGGTGAGGGCGCGCACCCGCTTATGCCAGCCGGGCTCGCGGTAGTTCACGGTTGCATCGGCGCCGAGGGCCCGGGCGCGGGCGAGCTTTGCCTCGCTGCCAGCGGCGGCGATCACCCGGGCGCCGAAGAGCTTGGCGATCTGGATCGCCGCCACCCCGACGCCGCTGGCGGCGGCCATGACGAGCAGCGTCTCCCCGGGCTGAACGCGGAGCTTATCCACCACCATCTGCCAGGCGGTGAGGAAGGTCAAAGGGAAGCTCGCCGCCTCCTCGAAGCTGAGATTTGCGGGCTTTTTGACCAGGTTGACCTCGGGCACCACCACATACTCGGCGTAGGTGCCGTCTTGGTGCTCGCCGAGGATGCCGTATTCGGGGCAGAGGTTGTCCCGGCCGGCCAGGCAGGCCTCGCAGCGCATGCAGGAGACCCCCGGGTTCAGGACCACGGCCTGACCCTGCCAGGCCTCGCTGACCCCGGGGCCCACGGCGTCCACCACCCCGGCGCCGTCGGCGCCGAGGATGTGGGGGAAGGTGAGGCGGGGGTTGGCCACCCCCCTTCGCACCCAGACGTCGAGGTGGTTGAGGGCCGCGGCCAAAAGCCGCACCCGGACCTCGCCGGGGCCGGGCTCGGGGGTGGGTCGCTCGCCGAAACGGAGGACCTCGGGGCCGCCAAAGCCTTCGATGTAGACCGCGCGCATACCCCAGGATAGGCAAAAACCCGCGGGCGTAAAAGGGCCGCCCGCAGGTGCGGTGCCCGGCTTTTTAGCCCTTGAGGCGGGTGACCGCGGCCGCGACCTCGTCGTAGGGGGGCTCGAGGCCAGGGTTCTCGCCTACCCAGACCCAGCGGATGACGCCCTCCTCGTCCACGACGAAGACCGCCCGTTGGGCCAGCTCTTTGAGCCCCTTGAGCTCGGGGAGCACGACGTCGAAGGCGCGGATTGCCTCCTTGTTGAAGTCGGAGAGCAGCGGGTAGGGGAGCCGGTTCTTCTCCGCGAAGGCCGCCTGGCAAAAGGGGGTATCCACGCTCAGGCCCACGACCTCGGCGCCCACGTTGGCGTACTGGGCGAGGCTATCGCGGAAGGTGCAAAGCTCCTTTTCGCAGACCGAGGTGAAGGCCCCGGGGAAAAAGAGCAACACCAGGGGCTTGCCCCGGCCGTACGCGGCCAGGTCCACGGGGTTGAGCTCGCGATCGAATACGGTGGCGTGGGGGACTTTATCTCCAACCTTCAGTGCCATACCTACCTCCGGCCCAAGTCTACCCCTGCGCCCGGTTTGCTCAAGGGTGAGGAATGCAACAATGGCGATGTGGTCGAGGTCAAGGGACGCTTTGCTACCTTTTACCCCGAGCCCGGGGCCCGGGCCCTCGTCGGCGACTTCACCGACTGGAAGCGACGGCCGATCGCGCTCGACGGGCCGGTGACGCTCGAGCTTTTGCCGGGGGCCTACGTCGAGTACGCGTTCCTGGACGATTCAGGCCGGCCCTTTGCTGACCCCCGGGCGCCCCGGGCGGCGGAAAACCCCTGGTGGCCCTACGCCCGCGCCTTCACCACGCCGGGCTGGCACTTCGAGGCTCCGCCCCTGGCCGCGGTGGAGAAAGCGCGCATTAAGCGGCGGCGGATCTTCTCTGAAGCTTTCTTCGCCGAGCGGCGGGTGATCGTCTACGAGCCCCCGGCCCCGCCCAAAGCGGCGATCGTGGTTCAGGACGGGGTGGCCTTTTTTCGGCTCGGCCGGATGGCCGAGGTCGCCGAGGCGCTGATCCAAGAAGGCGCCATCCACCCGGTGCGGCTCATCTTCCTGGAGCCCGAGGACCGCGACCGCGAGTACCGCATGGACCCCCGCTACCGGGACTTCGTCGTCCGGGAGGTGGTGCCCGAGCTCGCCGAGGGCCTCGTTTGGGGGAGCTTTGGGGCCTCGCTCGGGGGCCTCGCGGCGCTTTGGCTCTGGCAGGACGGCGAGGCTGCCTTCGCCCTGGCCCACTCGCCCGCCTTAAAGGCGCTCCCCGGCGGCCAGGACGCCTATACCGAGCCCGAGTGGTTGACCGAACGGCTAGAAGCGCGCCCGGGCCGGGTCTACCTGGAGGCGGGTCGGCTCGAGTGGCTGCTCGCCCCCGTCCGGCGCTTGGCCGCCCGGCTCGCCGAGCTTGGCGTGCCCCACGGCTACGCGGAGCGGCCCTCAGGCCACAACTGGGTCACCTGGCGGCAGGGGATCGCCCCGGGACTTCGCTACCTGGTGGGGAAGGACCTTCCGCTTTAGGCTCTAGGCATGGGACCGCTTACCGGGGTCCGGGTGCTCGACCTCTCCCGCATCCTCGCCGGGCCCTTCGCTACCCAGGTGCTCTCCGACCTCGGCGCCGAGGTCTGGAAGGTGGAAAGCCCGGCGGGCGACGACACCCGGCGCTGGGGCCCGCCCTTCGTCGGGGGCGAGAGCGCCTACTACCTTTCCGCCAACCGGGGCAAAAAGAGCCTCGCCATCAACTTGAAAGATCCCCGGGGCGCGGCGATCGTTCGCGAGCTCGCCAAACGGGCCGACGTCCTGATCGAGAACTTCAAGGCCGGCGGGCTTAAGAAGTACGGCCTCGACTACGAAAGCCTCCGCCTGCTGAACCCGAGGCTGGTCTACGTCTCCATCACCGGCTTCGGTCAGACGGGACCGCGGGCGAGTGAGCCCGGCTACGACGCTGCCCTGCAGGGGATCACCGGGTTGATGAGCATCACCGGCGAGCCCGACGGCCCGCCGATGAAGGTGGGGGTGGCGCTCATTGACGTGCTCACCGGCTGGGCGGCGGCGACGGGGATCCTTGCCGCCCTCTGGGAGCGGGAAAAAAGCGGCCAGGGGCAGCACCTCGACCTCTCGCTTTTTGAGGTGGGGCTGATGGGCCTCGTCAACCAGGCCCAGCGCTACCTGGTGACCGGCGTGCCGCCGAAGCGGCTCGGCAACGCCCACCCCCAGATCGTGCCCTACCAGGCCTTCGCGGCCGCGGACGGCTGGTTCATCCTGGCGGTGGGGAACGACGCGCAGTTTGCCCGTATGGCCCGGGCGATCGGGCGGCCGGAGCTTGCCCGCGACCCCCGCTTTCGGACCAACGAGGACCGGGTGCAAAACCGCGCGGCGCTCATCCCGATCCTTGAGGCGGTCTTCCGTGCCCGCCCCCGGGACGTCTGGCTCCGGCTTTTTAAGGAGGCGGGGGTGCCGGCGACCCCGGTGAACGACCTCAAGGAGGCCTTCGCCGATCCCCAGGCCGAGGCCCGGGGAGTGGTCTGGACGCTTTCCCACCCCACGATCGGGGCGCTGAAGACGGTAGCCAACGCCCTCCAGCACTTCTCCCGCACCCCCGCCGTCCCCGCCGGGCCGCCACCGCGTCTCGGCGAGCACACCCGCGAGGTGCTGGGGCAGGTGCTGGGGCTCGGGGAGGAAACGCTCGAAAAGCTCCTTGAAGAAGGCGTGGTTGCCGAGGGGGCTTCGCGCTAGTCCTCGGCTAAAAAGGCGTAGACCCGGACCGGGCGCCGGCCGGGGGCTGGCGTTTGCCTGGCGGCGTAGCGCTGCCAGAGCGCGGTGAGCTCGGCCTTTAGGCGCTCGCTTTCCTGGGGTGTCAGGTAGAGCGTCGCCGCCACGCCGAAGGGGGCAAGGGGTGCTGGGTCCCGGGGGCTGCGGGCGAGGGCGCTGGTTACCGTGCCCTCGGGGTTGCGAAAGACCAAGAGGCCCTGGTAGCCCTCCCGTTCCAGCCGCCGGCCGAGGGCCGCGAGCAGCCCCCGGTGGGCCTCGGCGAGCTCGGCCAAAAGCCAGCTTTCAAGGTCTTTTGCCGGACTTTCCGCAAAGGGCACGAAGTAGGCAGGGGCCGTGCTCACGTAGCGCGGCCCTTCCCGGGTCAATAGCCCAAGCGCTAGAAACCGCCGGGTCCAGTAGGCAAGCCCGGAGGGCGAGACCCCAAGCTCCCGGGCGGCCTCACTCAGCCGCCGGGGTCGGCCCAGGAAGGGGCTCAAGTAGCGGCGCTTTTTCGCGTCGGCGAGGATGCGGGCGGCGGGATCGCCGGCCTTCAGGACCCGGATCATTCAAAAACACCCCTTTCTTTTAAACGAGCTTAGGGCCGAGGCTCGTTCCATGCAAGGCTTGCTCTACGGACAGGTCCTGGGTCAGCTGGGCTTCGTGGCGGCGCTGGCGGCGGCGCCCTTTTTGGCCCCGGACCCTAGGGCGGTGGCGCTCGGGGTGGGGCTTTGGCAGCTATCCCGGCTCTTTCCGCTTTGGCTCAGCTGGCGGCCCCTGGCGGCGCGAAGGGTTCTTCTCGGGGTGCACCTATTGGCGGGCCTTGGGCTTTTGCTGGCGCTCGTTTTGCGTTCGGTGCCCCTTGCCTACCTGGCCGCCGGGGGTGCGGGGGCGGTTGAGGGCTGGCTCATGCCGGTGTTAAACACGAGGCTTTTTGACGGCCCCCGCGCGGCGCGGGCGAATGCGATCTACGTCGCCAGCTCCACGGGATTGCCCCTTCTTGCCTGGCCCTTCTTTGGCGCTTTGGTGGAGCGGGTCGGGCCGGTCGGGGTGCTCGGGGTGGCGGGGGTACTCTTTCTCCTCCGGGCGCTCAGCCTCATCCGCATGCCCCCCCTCTTGCTGCCGCCGGCGGCGGCGGGGGTAGGGGGGCTTTTACCCGTTCTTCTCGCCATGGCGCTGTTGATCCTGCCCCTCGGGTTTTTCTCCGCCTTTTTGCCGGTGCGCCTCGGGCCCCTTGGCTACGCTTTGTATAGCGAGCTTTTTGGAATGGGGACGGTGCTCGGGGCGCTGCTCGCGGCGAGGTGGGCGGGGCTCGGCCTTGCCGTCCTCGGCCTGGCGCTCGGGCTCTTGGGCTACGGGATCGGAGCTTTTGGCCTCGGCGCGTTTCTCTATGGCCTGGGCCTAGGCGCCCTGCAGGTGGCGGGGCTTGGGTGGCTGGGCCGGCGCCATGCCGGGGCCTTTTCCGCCGTGCTCGCGGCGCTGGCCGCGGCGAGCGCCCTCGGGGGCGTGCTCGGGGCGCTGCTGGCGGCCCTTGCCAGCCCTTTGGCGGCAGTTTTGTTAAGCCTCTTCGGGCTTATCCTCGGGGGCTTTAGCCTTCGCTGGGAAAGGCGGC
>Ga0256832_1001510_pt1 | contig 15771 bp, 10 predicted proteins | sample 134614metaG_FD_190534 | JGI IMG/M metagenome (GOLD analysis project Ga0256832, IMG submission 190534) | Hydrothermal vent microbial communities from Lau Basin, Pacific Ocean - 134-614 | ecosystem: Environmental > Aquatic > Marine > Hydrothermal vents | place: Pacific Ocean: Lau Basin | collected...
GGGCCAGATGCCGCCGAATGGCACCGGTGGCTGCGAGGCGCAGATCGGTGTCGATATTGACCTTGCGCACGCCATGCTTGATCCCCTCCTGGATCTCCTCCACGGGCACCCCATAGGTCTCGCCGATGTCCCCGCCGTACTCGTGGATGATCGCCAGCCACTCCTGAGGCACCGAGGAGGAGCCGTGCATGACCAGGTGCGTGTCGGGGATCCGTGCGTGAATCTCCTTGACACGTTCGATGGCCAGGATGTCGCCCGTGGGTGGGCGGGTGAACTTGTAGGCGCCGTGCGAGGTGCCGATGGCGATGGCCAAGGCGTCCACCTTGGTCTGCTTGACGAAATCGGCGGCCTGATCGGGATCGGTGAGGAGCTGCTCCTTGCTCAGCTTGCCCTCGGCGCCCGAGCCGTCCTCCTCACCCGCCATGCCGGTCTCCAGCGAGCCAAGGCAGCCCAGCTCGCCTTCGACGGAAACACCGCCGGCATGGGCCATCTCACTGACCTTGCGCGTGACGTCCACGTTGTACTCATAGCTGGACGGGGTCTTCATGTCGGGCATGAGCGACCCGTCCATCATCACCGAGGTGAAGCCGAGCTGGATGGACCTCAGGCAGACACCCGGGTCGGCACCGTGATCCTGGTGGACGCAGATGGGAATGTCCGGCCACTGCTCCACCGCCGCCTGCATGAGGTGGCGCAGGAAGGGGGCTCCGGCGTAGGCGCGTGCGCCGGCCGAGGCCTGCATGATGACCGGACTGTCGGTCTCGGCGGCCGCCTCCATGATGGCGTGCACCTGTTCCAGGTTGTTGACGTTGAAGGCCGGCACGCCGTAGCCGTGTTCGGCTGCATGGTCCAGCAACTGTCGTAGCGTGATCAGGGCCATGATGCTCTCCTCTTCTGGTTGATCGTGAAACATGGGCGCGGCACCGGCCCACCAGGGACCAACGCGCCCGACCGTGGGCGACTATTGCTCGGCATCGACCAGCTCACCCACGCGCACGATCTTCATGGCGTTGGTGCCTCCGTCGACGCCCATCAGGTCGCCCTTGGTAATGATGACCAGGTCGCCGTCCTGGACCACGCCGCGCTCCTTGAGCAGCTCGATGGCATCGCGGTTGGCCTGGGCATGGCTGGTGTGCACGGTCTGCATGTTGGCGGGATAGACCCCGCGATACAGGGTCACCTTGCGGCTGGTGTGCACGTGCCGGGTCAGTGCGTAGATGGGAATGCCCGAGCTGATGCGCGACATCCACAGGGGCGTGGAACCCGACTCGGTCAGGGCCGCAATGGCGCGCACGCCCAGGTGATTGGCCGTATACATGGTGGCCATGGCGATGGCCTCGTCCACCCGCTGGAAGCGGGTGTGGATGCGGTGGTCCGAGCGCGTGGCCACGGGCTGGGCCTCGGCGGCCCGGCAGATGCGGCCCATGGCTTTCACCACCTCCACCGGATATTCGCCGGTGGCCGTCTCGGCCGAGAGCATGACCGCATCGGTCCCGTCCAGGACCGCGTTGGCCACGTCGAACACCTCGGCGCGCGTGGGAATGGGGCTGTGGATCATGCTCTCCATCATCTGCGTGGCGGTGATCGCCACGCGGTTCAACGTGCGTGCCTTGTGGATCAGGCGTTTTTGCACCGCCGGCAGCTCCGCATCACCGATCTCCACGCCCAGGTCGCCACGGGCGATCATGATCCCGTCGGAGGCGATGATGATCTCCTCGACCACCTCCAAGGCCTCGGGCCGCTCGATCTTGGCGATGATGCCGCCGGTGCCGCCAGCGGAGCGCAGGAGCAGGCGCGCCTCGCGCACGTCCTCCGCATCACGCGGAAAGGACACGGCCAGATAGTCCACCCCCAGCTCGGCGGCCAGCTCGATGTCGGCCCGGTCCTTGTCCGTGAGTGAGGGGGCCGAGAGCCCCCCACCGAAACGGTTGATCCCCTTGCTGTCACTGAGGGGTCCGCCCACGCGCACCCGGGTGGCGATCTCGTCGCGGGAGACCTGCTCCACATCCAGCACCAAACGCCCGTCGTCCAGCAGCAGCACGTCGCCGGGGCGCACGTCGTCCGGGAGCTGTTTGTAGGCGACCCCTACACGCTCGGCTGTACCTGCGTCGGGTGCCAAGCGCGTGTCCAGTACGAACAGCGCACCCTCCTCCAGGAACACCGGGCCTCCGGCGAACCGTTCGATCCGGATCTTGGGTCCCTGCAGGTCCCCGAGGACACCGATGTGGCACTGCCGGGACTCGCAGAAGGCACGCACGCGCCGCACCCGTTCCCGGTGGGCGTCGGGCGAACCGTGGGAGAAATTGATCCGCACCACATCGACACCGGCAGCCAGCACCGCCTCGAGCACACCATCGGCGTCGGTCGCGGGCCCGATGGTGGCGATGATCTTGGTGCGTCGGTGATCGGGCGCACGCTGCTGAACGTTGGACTCCGACACGGCTCCGGGCATGCGGAACGCCTAACCCATCTCGGCCGCGCGCTGTTCGAGAATCGCCACGGCCGGCAGCTTCTTGCCTTCCAGGAACTCGAGGAACGCGCCGCCCCCGGTGGAGATGTAGGAGATCCGGTCGGCCAGCCCGTACTTGTCCACCGCAGCCAGCGTATCCCCGCCGCCGGCGATGGAGAACGCCTTGGACTCGGCAATGGCCTCGCCCACGACACGCGTACCCTCGCCGAACTGATCGAACTCGAACACGCCCAATGGGCCGTTCCAGACGATGGTACCGGCCGCCTTCATCATCTCCGCGTAACGGGCTGCGGTCTCGGGACCGATGTCGAGTATCATCTCGTCGTCGGCCACCTGATCCACCTTGCGCGTCACCGCCTCGGCCTGCTCCGAGAACTCCTTGGCGACCACCACGTCACTGGGCACCGGTATCTCGCCGCCCTGGGCTCGGGCGGCCTCCATGAGGCGCTGGGCCTCGTCCACCAGATCCGGCTCGTAGAGCGACTTGCCCACGTTGTAACCCAGAGCGGCGATGAAGGTGTTGGCGATACCACCACCCGGGATGAGCTGATCGACCACCTTGGACAAGGACTCGAGTACGGTCAGCTTGGTGGACACCTTGGAGCCGCCGACGATGGCCACCATGGGTCGGGCCGGGTCGTGGAGCGCCTTGCCCAAGGCTTCCAGCTCCGCCGCCAGCAGCGGTCCCGCACAAGCGATCGGCGCGTACTTGGCCACGCCATGGGTGGAGGCCTGGGCGCGATGCGCGGTGCCGAAGGCATCCATCACGTACACGTCGCACAGCGCCGCATACTTGCGAGCCAGGCCATCGTCGTTCTTCTTCTCGCCCTTGTTGAAGCGCACGTTCTCCAGGAGGACCACCTCGCCTTCATCCACCTCGGGCGCATGCTCCAGATAGTCCTGCACGAGCCGCACCTCCCGTCCCAATAGCGTCGAGAGATGCTCGGCCACCGGGCGCAACGAATACTGCTCATCGTAGACCCCCTCCGTGGGCCGCCCCAGATGCGACATGAGCATCAGGCGCGCACCCTGTTCCGTGGCACGTCGAATGGTCGGCAGGCTGGCGCGGATACGCTTGTCGCTGGCGACCTTGCCGTCCTTGATGGGCACGTTCAGATCCTCGCGGGAAAGCACGCGCTTTCCGGAGAGGTCCAGATCGGTCATCTTGATGATGGACATGGGGTATTCCTCTGACTTCGCGATACGAAACCGGACCGGCTGTCGAGCGGGCAGCACACCGCCGGCCGCCTGCAGGCGGCCGGCGGCACCGGGGCCGTCTGCCCCCCGGCCCTGCTGCCGAAATGCTCAGCCCGCCACGTGGCGCACGAGCCGCAGCATGTTGCAGGTGTAGCCGTACTCGTTGTCGTACCAGGAGACCACCTTGACGAAGGTGTCGTCCAGCTGAATGCCGGCACCGGCATCGAACACGGATGGCGTGCTGCAGCCGCGAAAGTCGGTGGAGACCACCTTCTCCTCCGTGTAGTCCAGCACCCCGGCCAGGCTGCCTTCCTGCGAGGCCTTCTTCATGGCCGCGCAGATGTCTTCATACTTGGCCGGCCGATCCAGCTCCACCGTGAGATCGACCACGGAGACGTCCGAAGTGGGCACGCGGAAGGCCATCCCGGTGAGTTTGCCGTTCAGCTCGGGCAGGACCTTGCCCACGGCCTTGGCCGCGCCCGTGGAGGAGGGGATGATGTTCTCCAGGATCCCGCGCCCACCGCGCCAGTCCTTCTGGGAGGGACCGTCGACCGTCTTTTGCGTGGCGGTGGCGGCATGCACGGTGCTCATGAGCCCCCGTTTGATGCCCCAATTGTCATGGAGCACCTTGGCGACCGGGGCGAGACAGTTGGTGGTGCAGGAGGCCGCGGAGATGATCTGCTGTCCGGCATACGTGTCGTGATTCACACCGTAGACGAACATGGGCGTGGCGTCCTTGGACGGTGCACTCTGCACCACCTTCTTGGCGCCGGCCTGGATGTGTTTCTGGCAGGTCTCCTCGGTGAGGAAGAAGCCCGTGGACTCGATCACCACATCCACGTCCACCTCGTTCCAGCGCAGGTTGGCCGGGTCGCGCTCGGCGGTGACGCGGATGCGCTTCCCGTCGACGACCAGATTGCCGTCCTCTACGGAGATCTCACCGGGAAACCGCCCGTGCACCGAATCGTACTTCAGCATGTAGGCCAGATAATCCGGGTCCAGCAGATCGTTGATCCCGACGACTTCCAGCTCCGGAAATTCTTTGACGATCCCACGCAGCGCCATGCGGCCGATGCGGCCGAACCCGTTGATACCGACTTTGATGGTCATTCCGACTCCTCCAGACGTATTGCGAATCTTCCAAAATGTCCACGCCACCCATCCGGGCGGCGTAATCTCGATCTCACAGGACGCTCTCCACCGCCCTGGCCACGTTCTCCGGCGTGAATCCGAAGTGCTTCATGAGCTGGCCCCCGGGTGCCGACTCGCCGAACCGGTCCAGCCCCACGATGGCACCCTCCAGGCCTACGTACTTGCGCCACCCGTCGGTCACGCCGGCCTCCACCGCCACGCGGGCCCTCACGTCCGAAGGGAGCACCGACTCCCGATAGGCCTCGTCCTGGGCATCGAACGTGTCGGTGGAGGGCATGGAGACCACACGCACCTTGATTCCCTTCTCAGCGAGGGACTTGGCGGCCTCCACGGAGATGAACACCTCCGAACCGGTGGCGATGATCACGGCGTCCGGCGTACCGTCCGTGTCATGGATCACGTATCCGCCGCGGGCGATGTTGGCCACCTGCTCCGCAGTCCGCTCCATGTGTGGCAGACCCTGGCGCGAGAGGATCAGACTGGTGGGGGCGTTGCGCCGCTCGATGGCGGCCTTCCAGGCCACGGCGGTCTCCACTGCGTCACAGGGCCGCCACACGCTCATGCGCGGAAGCAGGCGCAGGGTGGCCGTCTGCTCCACCGGCTGGTGGGTGGGACCGTCCTCGCCGAGACCGATGGAGTCGTGAGTGAACACCCAGATGGGCGCCACCTGCATCAGTGCAGCCATGCGCAGGGCGTTGCGGGCGTACTCGGAGAACATCAGGAAGGTGCCGCCGTAGGGAATGAAGCCCCCGTGCAGGGCGATGCCGTTCATGATGGCCGACATGGCGAACTCGCGCACCCCGTAGAAGATATAGTTGCCGTCGGCATCGTTGGCACCGATGGGCTTGGACCCCTTCCACATGGTCAGGTTGGAACCGGTGAGATCGGCGGAGCCGCCCAGCAGCTCCGGCACGTGGGGCGCATAGCCGTTGATGGCGTTCTGCGAGGCCTTGCGGGTGGCCACACTCTCCCCCTTCTCGACGGCCTCGCGCACATAGGCCGCCGCCTTCGCCTCCCAGTCGGCGGGCAACTCACCCCGCATCCGACGCTCGAACTCGGCGGCCAGATCCGGATACTCGGCGCGATAGGCGGCGAAACGTTCGTTCCAGTCGCGCTCCAGCTCGGCACCCTTTTCGCGCGCGTCCCAGCCGGCGTAGATCTCGTCGGGGATCACGAACGGCGGATAGTTCCAGCCCAATGCCTCGCGAGCGAGCTGAACCTCGTCCTCGCCCAGGGGTGCACCATGGCATTCCTCCCGCCCCTGCTTGTTGGGAGCACCATAGCCGATGATGGTCTTGCAGCAGATCAGGGAGGGTTTGTCGGTGACGCCACGGGCCTCCTCCACCGCCCGTCTGACGGCCTCCGCATCGTGGCCGTCCACGTCACGCACCACGTGCCAACCGTAGGCCTCGAATCGACCCGGCACGTCCTCGGTGAACCATCCGGGAACACCGTTGTGACCCCGTACCTCACCGTCGATGGAGATCCCGTTGTCGTCGTAGAAGCAGACCAGCTTGCCCAGACCCAGCGTGCCGGCCAGGGAACACGCCTCGTGGGAGATCCCCTCCATGAGGCAGCCATCGCCCAGGAAGACATAGGTGTGATGATCGACGATCTCGTGACCCGGGCGGTTGAAGTGCGCAGCGAGGACCTTCTCGGCGATAGCCATGCCCACCGCATTGGTAACCCCCTGCCCCAGGGGACCCGTGGTGGTCTCCACGCCGGGGGTGTATCCGTACTCCGGATGACCCGGCGTCTTGGAGTGCAGCTGGCGGAAATTCTTGAGATCCTCCATGGAGAGGTCGTATCCGGTCAAATGCAGCAGGGCATACAACAGCATGGACCCATGACCGTTGGAGAGGACGAACCGGTCGCGGTCCGCCCACTTGGGATTGGCCGGATTGTGTCGCAGGTAGTCGTTCCACAGCACCTCGGCGATGTCCGCCATGCCCATGGGTGCACCCGGATGGCCCGAGTTGGCCTTCTGCACGGCATCCATGCTGAGGGCACGGATGGCGTTGGCGAGTTCTCTTCTCGACGGCATGGGAGAAGCCTCCTGACTCATTGCAAAACGAAAGCGGTATTCGCCTCCTCACCCGGCCGATCACCGCAAGGAAGGGCGCACTGCGCACACGAAACCCCGGATTATCGGGCAGCACAAGCCGCCGGGCAATGCCGAGGATCTAATGCGGGATTAGAAAATCCTTATGGGAGAGGCCGCGCGGCACATTGGCCGGGGCTGCCGCTCCGGGACCACCCGGTCGGTGCAGGCCTGGGCCCGCCCCCTTCAGGCCGCCTCGTCCTTCCACTTGATGGAGCAGCCCATACTCGGGATCTGCTCCTGGGGGCCGCGGCCCGTGCGGGCGATCTGTACCATGGCTTCGAACAGCTCCCGGCGTGCATCCGGCGGTGCGGCCTGCTTGCGGCTGGCATCCAACCGGCCCCGGTACTGCAGCTCGAGCTCGCGGTTGTAACCGAAGAAATCGGGCGTGCAGACGGCCCCGTAGGCCCGGGCCACTTCCTGGGTCTCGTCGAGCAGGTACGGGAAGGGAAAGCGATGGGTCTCGGCCACCCGCTTCATGTTCTCGAACGAGTCCTCCGGATAGTCGGTGGGGTCGTTGGACATGATGGCCACGCTCCCGACACCGTATTCCAGGAGCTCCCGCGTGTCGCGCACGATCCGGTCGAGCACGGCCTTGACGTAGGGACAATGATTGCAGATGAACATGACCAGCAGCCCGTTCTCGCCCCGGCAGTCCTCCAGGGTCCAGATCCTGCCGTCCACCCCGGGCAGGGCAAAGTCCACGGCGGGCCTCCCGAAATCGCAGACCGGTGTCTCCAGACTCACCATCGCTGAATGCCTCCCCTTCCGTATCGTCGTGACCAACGACCCCGAGTCTAGCCCATCCCCGATGCGAACCGAACCTGCCTGAATGGGGAGGAGATGGGGTATCATCGCCTGTCCATCGAATCACCCGGACCCCTGCTGCGTCATGTCCAAAAACTATCTGTTCACCTCCGAATCCGTCTCGGAGGGACATCCGGACAAGATCGCCGATCAAATCTCCGATGCGGTGCTCGACGCCATCCTGGCCCAGGACCCGAATCCCGAGCACGCAAGGGTCGCCTGCGAGACCCTCATCAAGACCGGCGCCGTGATCGTGGCCGGCGAGATCACCACCGAGGCCTGGGTGGACTTGGACGAGCTGGTGCGCCAGGTGGTTCGCGACATCGGCTACACCAGCTCGGACGTGGGGTTCGACGGCTCCACCTGCGCGGTCATGTCACTGATCGGCAAGCAGTCAGGAGACATCGCCCAGGGCGTGGACCGCGGCCGACCCGAGGAGCAGGGCGCCGGAGACCAGGGGCTCATGTTCGGCTATGCGAACAATGAGACCGACGTGCTCATGCCCGCGGCCATCACCTATGCCCATCGTCTGGTCCAGCGCCAGGCCGAGATGCGCCGCACGCGTGTCCTCCCCTGGCTGCGCCCCGACGCCAAGAGCCAGGTGACCCTGCGTTACGAGGACGGGCGCATCGCCGGCGTCGACGCCGTGGTGCTCTCCACTCAGCACGACCCGGACATCGACTACGGCCATCTGCGCGAGGCCGTGATGGAGAACATCATCCTCCCGGTACTGCCCGAGGACTGGATCCATGGGGACACCAAGTTCCACATCAACCCCACCGGGCAGTTCGTCATCGGCGGACCGGTGGGCGACTGCGGGCTGACCGGACGCAAGATCATCGTCGACACCTATGGCGGAGCGGCACGTCACGGGGGCGGTGCCTTCTCGGGAAAGGACCCCTCCAAGGTGGACCGTTCTGCCGCCTATGCGGCCCGCTACGTGGCCAAGAACGTGGTGGCGGCGGGACTGGCCGACCGCTGCGAGATCCAGGTCTCCTATGCCATCGGCGTGGCCGAGCCCACCTCCATCTCGGTGGAGACCTTCGGCACCGGGAAGGTCCCGGACGAGCGCATCGTGCAGCTCATCCGTGCCCACTTCGACCTGCGGCCCTACGGGCTCATCCAGATGCTGGACCTGATCCGGCCCATTTACCGAAAGACGGCCGCCTACGGGCACTTCGGGCGCGAGGAGCCGGAGTTCACCTGGGAACGGACGGACCGCGCCGAGGAGCTGCGCGACGCCGCCGGTCTGCGTCAGCTGCGCGAAGTCTGATGCCGACGGTAAGGCAGCGCACACATCTTTTTTCTCCCCGCGGGCGAGGAGCGCTGCAACGGGCCCGACCCGCCAGGCTCGACACGGGGACGTACACTCCAACGGCGCTCATACTTTTCTATTCCGACGAGGAGTATGAGACATGACCCAGACCGCACGCTTCACCGACAATCCGGACTCCGTGATCGCCGATCCCTCGCTGGCCGAGTGGGGTCGCAAGGAGATCGCCATCGCCGAGACCGAGATGCCGGGCCTGATGGCCACCCGGGAGAAATATGCAGCCGCCAAGCCGTTGAGCGGTGCCCGCATCGCCGGCAGTCTGCACATGACCATTCAGACCGCCGTGTTGATCGAAACGCTTACGGCGCTGGGTGCCGAGGTGCGCTGGGCCTCCTGCAACATCTTCTCCACCCAGGACCACGCCGCAGCCGCCATCGCCGCCGACGGCATCCCGGTGTTCGCCTACAAAGGCGAGACGCTGGAGGAGTACTGGGAATTCACCCACCGCATCATGGAGTGGGGCGACGGGGGCACGCCCAATCTGATCCTGGACGACGGTGGTGACGCGACCCTGCTGGTGCGGTTGGGGGCCAAGGCCGAGGCGGACCCCTCGGTCCTGGAGCGTCCCCAGAGCGAAGAAGAGGAGGTCCTGTTCGCAGCCATCCGCAAGCGTCTGACCACCCGGCCCGGCTATTATCGGCGGCTCAGAGAGAACATCCGCGGCATCTCCGAGGAGACCACCACGGGCGTGCACCGGCTCTACGAGATGGAGAAGGCCGGGGAGCTGTGGTGTCCGGCCTTCAACGTCAACGATTCGGTGACCAAGAGCAAGTTCGACAACATCTACGGGTGCCGCGAGTCGCTCATCGACGGCATCAAGCGTGGGACCGACGTGATGATCGCCGGCAAGATCTGTGTGGTCTGCGGCTATGGCGAGGTGGGCAAGGGCTGCGCGCAGGCCCTCAAGGGGATGGGGGCGACGGTCTGGGTCACGGAGATCGACCCCATCTGCGCCCTGCAGGCGGCCATGGAGGGCTACCGCGTGGTGACCATGGAGGAGGCCGCACCGCTCGGCGACATCTTCGTCACCGCCACCGGTAACTATCACGTGATCACCCACGATCACATGGCCGTCATGAAGGATCAGGCCATCGTCTGCAACATCGGGCACTTCGACAACGAGATCGACGTGGCCAGCCTGCGCCGGTACCGCTGGGAGAACATCAAGCCCCAGGTGGACCACGTGATCTTCCCCGACGGCAAGCGCATCACGCTGCTGGCCGAAGGGCGACTGGTGAACCTGGGCCTGGCCACCGGTCACCCGAGCTTCGTCATGTCCAATTCCTTCACCAACCAGACGTTGGCTCAGATCGAGCTCTGGAGGCATGGCGACCGGTACGAGAACCGCGTCTACATGCTGCCCAAGCGTCTGGACGAGGAGGTGGCGCGCCTGCACTTGGACAAGCTCGGCGTACACCTCACGCGCCTCACCCCAGAGCAGGCCGAGTACATCGGGGTGCCCGTCGAGGGCCCCTACAAGCCCGATCACTACCGGTATTGAACGGCCATGGCGCGTTGGGGGTTCGACGGCCGCAGCCTGAGCTTCGAGTTCTTCCCGCCGAAGACGGATACGGGCCGCGAAAAACTGCGGCGCACACACGCGCGCCTGGCGCAACTGCGGCCCGAGTTCTTCAGCGTCACCTTCGGCGCGGGGGGCAGCACTCGGGAAGGCACCTACGAGACCGTGCGCGAGATCCAGGCGAGCGGCGACGCCCCCGCCGCGCCGCACATCTCCTGCATCGGTGCGAGCCGGGAGAGCATTCGCGAACTGCTCCAAGCCTATCGCGCCATCGGCGTGCGGCGCATCGTTGCCCTGCGCGGTGACCTCCCCTCCGGTATGGTGGAACGCGGTGAATTCGCCCACGCCGACGAATTGGTGGCCTTCATCCGCGAGGAGACCGGTGACTGGTTCTACATCGAAGTGGCCGCCTACCCCGAGTTCCACCCGGAGGCCCCCAGCGCCTCCGCCGACCTGCGCAACTTCGCTCGGAAGGTGGCCGCCGGGGCCAACCGCGCCATCACACAGTACTTCTTCAACCCCGATGCCTACTTCCGCTTCGTGGACTGGTGCCAGGCATTTGGGATCGGGATCGACGTGGTACCGGGCATCATGCCCATCGTCAACTACCGCCAGCTGGCACGTTTCTCCGAGGGCTGCGGGGCAGAGATCCCGCGCTGGCTGCGCTGGCGGCTGGAAGAGCTGGTGGACGACGTGGAGGCCCTCCGGGCCTTCGGCACCGACGTGGTCTCGGCGATGTGCGAGCGGTTGCTCGCTGGCGGCGCACCCGGCCTGCATTTCTATACGTTGAACATGGCTGCACCCACCCTGGCCATCTGCGATCGTCTGGGGATCGACGTGCAGACCCCCGCTTAGGCGGACATGGGCACGCCCCGGATATACGTGCCCGACCTGGAGGCGACGGAAGGGGCGTTGGTCACCCTCGACGCGCGTGCCAGCCATCACCTGCGTACCGTGCTGCGCAAGACGCGCGGGGCAGCGGTGCGGCTGTTCAGCGGTGGGGACTGGGAGCAGGACGGAGTGCTGGTGGAGATCCCGCGGCGGGGACCAGTGCGCGTGCGGGTCGGCGCGAAACACCCGGTCTCTCGCGAATCTCCCCTGCGCACCGTCCTGTTTCAGGCCGTCTCGCGCGGTGAACGGATGGACTTCACCATCCAGAAGGCCGTGGAGCTGGGGGTGAGCCGGATCGTGCCGCTCTGGAGTGAACGCGGCGCCAGGCGACTGCCTCCGGATCGGCTGCAGCGACGCCTGGACCACTGGCGGGGCGTGGCCATCGCGGCATGCGAGCAGTGCGGAAGGACGCGGGTGCCCGAGATCGCCGAGCCCCGGGAGATCGGGCAGATTACCGTGTCCTCCGGAGCCCGGGCGCTGGCCCTGTTGCTGGACCCGAGCGCGCCCCAGGGCGTCCCCACCGCATCTCCAGCGCCGCGCGAGCTGTGGCTGGCCGCTGGTCCGGAGGGAGGATTCTCGGCGGCCGAGCGCGACCACCTGCGGGCGGCCGGCTTCGTGGGCGTGCGCCTGGGACCTCGCACCCTACGCACGGAGACTGCAGCCCTGGCCGCCATGGCGGCCGTACAAATCCTGTGGGGAGACCTGGGTGACGTGGATCTTCAGCAAGTGACCCCTTGCCCACGGCCAGCGGCTGGAGAGGTGGATGAGGATCCGCTCAGGCGCGTACCAGCCAGTCGCTGAGCGCCTGTTCGATGGCCACGAGATCGGGAATCATACCGGGCTGTCCACCCACCACCACTGCCCGGCCCACGGACATACCGGCCTGACGGATCTCTTCACCGAGGTCCTCCACCATCTCCCGACGCAACAGCACCGGGTGGGGGATCCCGTCCACCTCGATCCCGTAGTAGTCCACACCGCGAAATCCGCCCAAGCCATAGAGCACCACCGCACGCGACCGCGAGCGGGCCTTTGCCGGTTTCCGGCCGAGGAGGCGCTCCAAGGAGATCAGAGGTAGCTGTTCACCGCGCCAGGCGAACATGCCGGTGACCCAGTCGGGCGAGCCGGGAACGGGCTCCGCCTCCGGCGCGGCGATCACCTCCCCCACGGCCGCCTGTGCGACCACCAGGTTGAGGCCCTGCAGCGGCAGCAGAAGGGCGGCGACCGGCGCCTGATCCCCGGGGGTGGCTGCGGATTCCTTCATGGGGTGAGTCCTCCGTCAGCTCCCGGAGCCGCGCGCATTGCGCTGTGCGTGCAGCAACTCACGGATACTGGCGAGCAGTTCGGCATCCTGGTACGGCTTGCCAAGATAACGGTTCACGCCCAGCTCGAGCGCCCGCTCCCGATGCTTCTTGCCCACTCGTGAGGTGATCATGATGATCGGCAGATCCTTCAGCTGTGGGTTGTTGCGCACGTGCGAGGCCAGTTCGTACCCATCCATGCGCGGCATCTCGATGTCGAGGAGCATCAGATCCGGCCGCGTATCCTGCAACTTGCCCAGCGCGTCCATTCCGTCGCGCGCGGTCACCACCTGGAAATTGTTGCGTTCGAGCATGCGTGACGTCACCTTGCGAATGGTGATCGAGTCGTCGACCACCATGACCAGCGGCGGGCCGCTGCGCTCCACCTCGGGTTTGCGTTCCTCGGGGGCGCTGTAGACCAAGCGAATGCCCGAACGCGCCCGGACGAGCCCGGCCACGTCGAGGATGAGCACCACGCGCCCGTCGCCCAGAATGGTCGCCCCGGAGACCCCCCGCACCTTGCTGATCTGCGGACCCACCGGCTTGACCACGATCTCGCGATTGCCCACCACATGCTCCACCTGGAGGGCCGCCCGCAGCTCACCGGCGCGGACCAGGATCACTGGATACATGGTCCCGGGACTCTCTAGCGCCGGCTGGCCGATACCTAGCAGGACGCCCAGGTGCTTGAGCTCGTATTCGTGCCCGGCATACTCGTAGACCGGCCGCGATTCCCGGTAGCGCGCCTCCAGTTCACCGGCGCTCAGGCGCACGATGCCCTCGATGCTCGCCAGCGGAATGGCGTACAGGTCGTCACTGGACTCCACCAACAGGGCTTGCGAGATGGCCAGTGTGAACGGCAACCGGATCGTGAACGAGGTGCCGCGCCCACGGATCGAATCGATGCTCAGTGAACCACCGAGCTGCTTGATCTCGCTGGCCACCACGTCCATCCCCACGCCACGCCCTGCGATGTGGCTGACGTTCTCGGCGGTGCTGAAACCCGACTCGAGAATGAACTGCATGAGCTCCTCGTCCGGGAGCTGCTCGTCCTCCTTCAGCAGCCCGCAGGCGAGGGCCTTGCGACGCACCGCATCCAGATCGATGCCCATGCCGTCGTCGGCCACCTGGATCACCACCTCGGAGCCGTCCCGTTCCACCGCTACGGTGATGTGCCCCACAGGGGGCTTGCCCGCAGCGCTGCGCTCCTGGGGCGGCTCGATACCGTGGGAAATGGCGTTGCGCAGCATGTGTTCGAGCGGTGCGACCATGCGGTCCAGCACCGAGCGGTCCAGCTCCTGGGTCTCACCGCGCACTTTCAGCTCCACACGCTTACCGAGCGCTTCGGCCGTCTGCCGCGCGATCCGGCGCAGCCGCGGTGCCAGGCTGGTGAACTGCACCATGCGCGTGCGCATCAACCCCTCTTGGAGATCGGTGCTCACCCGCGACTGCTGCAAGAGCAGGGTTTCCGACTCGCGTACCCCGTCGACGAGCATGTCCTTGATGGAGATCAGGTCGTTGACACTCTCGCTGAGGGCGCGGGAAAGCTGTTGGATCGTCGAATAACGGTCCAACTCCAGCGGGTCGAAGTCCTCGAACGCGCCGCGCTCCCGGTCGGCCTCCCAGTGGGAGAGGATCTGCGCCTCCGTTTCCAGCTCGAGCTGACGCAACTGGTTGCGCAGACGGCCCACGGTATGCTCGAGCTCCTGCAGCCCCTGGCCAAAGGAGGAGATCTGCTGTTCCAGCCTGGAATGGTAGATGTTCACCTCGCCCGCATAATTGACCAGGCTGTCGAGCAGCTGGGCGCGCACACGCACCAGCTCCTGCTGCGCGGGTGCCGCCGGCTCGGGCTGAGGGGCGGCCTTTTCGGGGCGCGCTTCGGGAACTGCACTGGGGGCCGGGGTCAAGGCCGGCGCCTCCCCGTGCATTTCCTGTGCGGCACCCAGCAGATCCGCGGCGGCGTAGACCGGCTCGCCCTTTTCAGCATGCTGAACCATGGCGAGCAGGCGGTCCAGCGAGCGGTTGAGCATGTCGAACAGGTCCGGGCCGGCGCTGCGCTGCCCTTCGGCCACCTGGACGATCAACGACTCCAGGGCGTGGCTCAAGCTCCCGATGGTACGCGGATAGCCGGCCATCCGTGCGCCGCCCTTCAGAGTGTGCAACTGGCGCTGCAGGGCCTCCATGAGCCGCGTGTCCTCGGGGCGCTCCGACCATTCCTCCACCAGGCGTTCGGCGGAGTCGAGGATGTCCGTGGCCTCTTCCAGGAAGATCTCCACCAGCTCGCGGTCCTGCTCCCCAGGCTGTTCGGCCAGTGCCTCGGCCGCCTCCGCAGCCGGGGCCGCGGGCTTCGACTCCCCAGCCGGTTCTTCGGTGGTCTCGGGCGCGGAACCGGGCAAGGGGATCGCCGGCTTGCTCGGGCCGGGCTCCACGCGGGACGCCTCGATGGCCTCACGGAGACGATCCCGCAACCCACTCACCGAGTCCGCTGGCACGATCCTGTCCGGGAGTTCGGCGATGATGGCCTCGATTCGACGTGCTGCCTCGTGCAGGGGTTCCACCACGGCAAACGGCACCGTGCGGTGCGACTCGGCACGCTCGCGCAGATATCGTTCCAAGGGACCACAGAGCAGGGCAATGGCTTCGACCCCGGCCGTGCTGGAGCTGCCATTGAGGGTGTGCACGGCCCGCCGAAGCTCCTCTGTGATGGGGAGGTTCGCCCGGTTGCGCGCACTGGCTTCCACCGCCTGGACCAGCCGCCGTGCGTGCTCGCTGGCCTCGCTGGCGAAGATCTCCAGGAGCTCCCGATCCGGCGCCCCTTCGGCCGTTTCAACTTCGGCCGTTTCAACTTCGGCCGTTTCAACTTCGGCCGTTTCAACTTCGGCCGTTTCAACTTCGGCCGTTTCAGCCTCGGCCGTTTCAGCCTCGGCCGTTTCAGCCTCGGCCGTTTCAGCCTCGGCCGTTTCAGCCTCGGCCGTTTCAGCCTCGGCCGTTTCAGCCTCG
>Ga0256832_1001511_pt1 | contig 15765 bp, 26 predicted proteins | sample 134614metaG_FD_190534 | JGI IMG/M metagenome (GOLD analysis project Ga0256832, IMG submission 190534) | Hydrothermal vent microbial communities from Lau Basin, Pacific Ocean - 134-614 | ecosystem: Environmental > Aquatic > Marine > Hydrothermal vents | place: Pacific Ocean: Lau Basin | collected...
CTCTTGGGTTAGGCTTTTCTTCATACTTCCAGCCTTCTTTTTTGGCTCTTTTTTCTATTGCCTGTCTGCTTTTGCCTATAAGCTGTGCTATTTGTTTTGCGGTTATTAAGTTATGCATGGCTGTTGACCTCTTTTGTGGCAAGGTTGCCATTTGAATTTTCATAATCTTGTATCTTTACATTTGGAGTTTTAACTACAAGGAGGAACTTAAAACGATTGTCCAACTTGAATATTAGTAATAAGGTTCCTACAAAAACAGGAAGGAAAAGGGAATATAAAAGGGCTAATAAAAAGGCAAAAAGTAGTTTTAAAAACGAAAGTAAAACTACGCCTGTAAATTTTTTACAAATTGTGTTTGCTTTCTTAATTTTTGCTCTTATGTATGTTAAAGACTTACCAGAACCTATTAATAATTTTTCCTTAATTAGTTCTTTGTATATAGGTTTATTTCTTATAAATGATTTATTCTTTAAATCCTTATTTATAAAACTTATGCTAAGCTTACTTTTCATCATTAGTGTTCTTGTTCTCCTTAAGGATTTTGTCTAATCGAATATCAATCAAAACCAAATGGAAAACACACACAAAACCAAAAGCCAAAACCAAACCTATCAAAAGCATTAAAAGGCTTTTAATTTCTTCTATCATCTTTTCTGTTCTCCTGTTCCTGGTGCTTCAAGACCATTTACCTCAAATTCTTTCCCTTTTTCAAAAAGCTCACCAATAAAACAAGCTCTTTGAAAAAGGGTCTGCCCGAAGGCAGACCAGTTAATGGAGGGGGAGGAGGTACTCCAGAAAGAACCAGCAGCAGCACCAGAAAAATGGATGTTATATATAACAGGTAAGTTGATAGATCCTGATAGATTAATCAGAAAGTGTCCAACCTGTCCTAACTTTTTAGATGTAAGAGGAGTATATGTAATAGCTATGAGACTTAATTTTTTTGATATTTTTAAGGTATTTTTGCCATACGGATATTTTGCTGAATATTTTTTATTTTTAGTATTTCTTATATTATCTATTGTTTTTATTTCTTTTTTAAAAGAATATTTGCCTAAATACATTTTTCATTTACTCCTTAATTTTCTCGTCTTTGTCTTCGTGGTTTCCGTTCTGATAGGTCTGATTAGGTTTTCTTTCACAGTCTCTCCATAGCTTTATTAAATCTTCCGCTTTCCAAACAAGCACTAAAACAGCAAAGCCTATTAATGCAAATCCTGCGTCCATCACTTTCTCTCCTTCTCCAGCTTTAGCTTAAGCTGAATTAGAGCCTCTATTGCCTCATCTATTTCTTTTTCAATCATGTCTATTTCTGAATTTTCCAGAATTCCGTCTGATATGGCTTTTCCGAACTTTTCAATAACATCTGATGTTTCTTTCATTACTTGTCCGGTATGCTGTATTAGTTGTCCGAACCCTTCCTCTACTTCAGGAAGAGGAATAACTACGCAGTTTGACCACGAAGCAAGTTTTTTAAGTGTTCTTATAGGTCTTATCCTTTTCCAGGCACCTACGAATACAGCTAAACTTGGGGTAGAATCCCCATATCTGTAAGCTTTAATCGAACTTGGCTTTGATCCTATAAATTCAGCTAAATCGTTATCATCAAATCCCTTATCTTTTCCTTCCTGGAAGATCTCCATTCCAAGTTCAAGGGCAATGTCTTTAAAAGCAGGTTTACACATTGTTAATTTCCCCCTAATTTTTATTTGCGATTGGATTTTCAGTTTTTTCTTGTGAATCATTTGTGTTTTTCAATGTTTTTGTCAGGTTTTGTTCGGTATTGTTATTATCAAAATCACTATTACTGGAGGTATCCTGATGAGCGTAAGGGAACAGTTTAGAAACTCCGAGAAATTTCTCAATCTGGAGAGCTATTCTTTTGGAGCGGGTAGAACCGTTAAGGATTTTATAAATTGTGCTTGTATTTACTCCAAGCCTGCGAGCAAGGTCAATAGGTCTTATACCCTTCTCTAACAGTAGCTTACGAATATAGACTACTTCCTTATTGTCAAGATAGACTTTTTGTCTTATCATTATTTACAGCCCTTATGTGCAATTTTGCATATACGTGTAAATAAGTTTATATACGTTTTATGAAAAAGTCAAGCTTTTTTTACGTTTAGGGTATAAAAACGGAAAGCAGTGAAATGGTTGCTTTGGAAACAGGTGTTAGCGAAAGATTAAAGGAACTTATAAATAAGTTATCTATATCTCAAGCTGAATTTGGAAGAAAGATAGGTGTTAAACCTTCAACTGTAAGCGATTGGTTAAAAGGTAGGATAAATCCCTCTACCAGAACGCTGAAAATCATAGAGGATACTTTCAACGTCAACCCCGAATGGCTCCGAGAAGGCAAAGGGGAGATGTTTTTGCCAGCTATTGAGGAAGAAGAAGAAATAGTAGTTCCTCTTTATCCAGATGTGCAGGTATCTGCTGGGTTTGGTGTAGAGCCGGGGGAAGAAAGAAAAGTTTATGTTAAGTTTTCATACGAATTTGCCAGAAAATTCTTAAAGCTAACTTCACCAAACGGATTAGAATTAGTCCCAGTAATCGGAAACTCAATGGAACCTACAATTCCATCTGGAGTAATGGCAGTAATAAAACTTTACGAAAAAGAAGGCGTTATATATGATGGTGGTATATACATAATTCGTATTGACAACGAACTGTTTATTAAGCGAATAATTCGGGATCCTCTGAAAAATAGGCTAATTTTAAAAAGTGACAATCCAGACTATGAACCAATAGTAGTTGAGAAAGAGGATTTAGACAGAGTCCACATAATCGGCAGATTTATAACATACATACCACCACCGATTTAGCCATTAACTTTATAGGGGGAGAAAAATGGCTTTTCGTTTTCAAAAAAGAAAAAAAGCAGGCATATTCAACATCACATTTGGTAAAAAAGGTATCGGCATATCAGTTGGTAATAAGTGGCTTAGAGGCGGGATAACTTCTGATGGAAAGCTTTACTCTTCTTACAGAATACCAGAAACAGGATTAAGCAAGGTTGAATATCATACCGGTAAGAAAAAAAGTACATCAAAAGAAGAAACAAGCCAGTTAAAGAGCATTTCTTTAGACAATTTACCAGAGGAATTAGATATTAGCAGTATTGTAATGAAAAATGGTAGTCCTTATGAAGTAAAGAAAGCTGGGAAATTTACAAAATTTCTACTGGGATTTAATGTTTTTTTAGGAATAATATTAGCTCCTACAGTTCCTATTTTCGGAATACCTTTTTTAATTATAGTTCTATATGCAAATTACAGCTATTTCATAAAACCTAAAAGAGCATTTAAAGATTTACCAGAAGAAGGTATAAAAGGAACTTACTACTTAGCAGATGCAAAATACCCTGCTGTATTAGTTGAAAAAGATGGAAAAAAGATACTCCATTATAAGTTAGAAGGAGTTCCAACCAAAACAGAATTAGATGAAGGTTCTTATAAAGAAACCACATTTAAAATCTTTCCAATGGTTAGAAGACAAGGTCTTTTAATTAAAAGTAATACAGGATTAGAGGCATTTGTAAGGGGAGTTTAATCAAAGGCGGGGTAAAAATGGAGAGTAGTAGCGGAAAAAGAGTTAATATAGAAATAATAGAAGAACAAATGAGAAAATATAGAGAAAAACTTAACAGTATTTTTGGAGTTATAGCCTTTACAGTTTCTCTGAGTATTTTAAGTACTTATAAAAGTTTGGATGACATTATGATACTATCTTTTGTTCTTCTATTAAGTTCACTTTTCATATTTGCTTTATTAAGGGAAATATTAGAAAAATATTATCCAAAAGAGCTAAAAGAATTGGAAGACAATAAAAAACATTTATCAAAAGAAGAATATTACAAATTTAAGGGATTAAAAAGTGAATATTTTAGTATGAAGGCAATGTTTAAGTTTACACCACTGTATGTTATAGGATTTTTATCTTATGGTTTTGCTTTTGCAGTTTCTTTTGAGAAATTATTAAGTAAAATTCTTCAATAATTGGGGGATAACTAATGAGAACAAAACTTATTAAATTATTGCAATATGAATTTAAAATTTACAAACCGTTTTTAGAAAGAGTTGATAATAGAAACAAAAAACACAATATTCCTATTTCTTCACATTTAACTGTGGAAGGCTTTATAGAAGAATTATATAACTGCTATGAGCAATGTGAACCTATATATGAGGAGCCGGCTGAGAACAAAAGGAGATACTTGGAATTATTAGATACTGATAATCCTCAAATAAAGTTTGATAATATTCAGAACGGGCTGATATATGGAACATTAAAAAGAGGTTCTTTCCCTTATAAACCAGAATTAATTGATGCAGAAACACATGAAAAGAAAAGAAATCCCAAAGGAGAAAAAGACATAGAGCCTTATATTGGACATTTTTTCCTAATTATAGAAGATACAGATCCTATAATTGGAAAGCTCTTTTTGCAGGCAACTTTTAAAAATGCTTTTAAAAAATTATTCGCTAAGCTCTTAGAATGTAAATTTACTGATTTCGGATTAAAGCTATATTCTGGATACATAGAAGAACATATAAACGATAGAAGTTCTATAAATGATATAAAAATTGAAAGTATTGAGAACATTTTTATTTCTGTAGAAGAATTGGTTGACCAAGATGTTTTTAGAAAGATATTAGAAGCTGATAGAGTTGTCCAAATCGAAATTAAAGGGGTTAATGGTAATTTAGATACTATAGAAAGAGAATATTATAAAGAAACAAAAAGGGAAATTACTAATATTAGTAAAGATTACATTTTAAAAATAGATAAGAAAGGTTCTTCTTTAGATGAAGGTTTATTAAACTGGCTTTTAAATAAATTTCAAAGTAAAGAACTACCAGCTGGAAATTTAAAAATAAAAATTGTCGATGAAGGTATTCCTGATATTATTAATTTATCTCAACTTCAACCTAAAATCTCTTTAGAAATAGAAGTTGATAACGAAACTGGTATAATATCTTCTCAAGACTTAGTGAGGAAATTTAAAAATAGCTTAATACTATGAAAAAAATAATATTTAATTATTTTGCTTTATTTATAGATGGATTAATTATAGAAAAACAAGAAAACAAATTTAAATTAATAATATTTTTACTTCTTATATCTATACCTTTAGCCTATTTTAGTTTACAAAAAGAATTTTGTAAAACATCTGAGATATTAAACGGTATACTGACCTTTGATAGTATCATTATAGGTTTTTTAATAAATTTTTTAATTTTATATGTTTCATTAGGAAACACAAAATATTTAAAAAAATTAAAAAATCAGGAATATAAACTTCCACATAACAATAAAAAACTCATTGTAGGGAAAAAACCTATATCTATATATCAGTATATACTTTCAAAAATATTTTTTACGATTGGAATTGGATTGTTTTTGGCATTATTAATATTTTTTTCTTATATATATTGTTACACAAACTTATCTATAGTATTTAATGATTTTGTCAGAATATTTGCCAAATTCTCCCTTTCAGAGCTGGTTATTGCTACATCCTTATATTTTATTTTCTATACATATAGACTGATAAATAAATTTTACATGCTACTTTTTGTTTATGTTAAAGAATAATTTTAAGCCACACTAACCCCTACCACTCTCCCCACTCCCACCTCATTTCTGTTAATCTCTGTATAAGCAGGACTTATAACATCAACCTTAAATACCCCTTTTATATCCATTAGCTTATAAACAAGAACATCGGGATTTATTGCTCTTCCTATTTTGCTTCTTGTTTCAAGGATAAATTCTTCTACTCTTTTGTTTGCTTCTTCCAAAATCTGACTTGTCATAGGAACATAATCTGGAAGCAAGGTAAGCCCTACTTCAACATCATAAGGAACCTCTGTCACAGCATTAATATGGACTAAATCTGTTAAAGGTCTAACATCTTCGGCTGACAGTATTTGACTAACCTTATCTAAAACCGTTTGTGGAACCGGCAGGTCTTTTGTTAAAACAATAACAAAAACTTCTCCCGGTGTAGTAGAATCAGAATAAACATTTACATCAATAATAGAGCTATCTGCCGTCATAGCCCAGAATATATAACCTTTTTTGCTTCCTGCAGTGTTAAATCTCCAGGGTGCAAGTCTAATCCTATCCCGTAAGTGATCATCATCTTCGGCTTCTGTTCCTCCAGTGGAGACTGTTATATTTTCTGCTTTTAGAATATAAGAAACAGGGCTTACAAGCTGGTTTATCTCCCCAGCAACAAATCCATTACCAACTGTTCCAGCTGTTTCACATTCGTAAACCACATCAGAAGTTTGGACATCTGCAGGAACTATAACTGTTTCAGATGGTTTGAAAATAGTTCTACCATCTTTTGCAACTAATTTTATATTCTCATCAATAATAACTTGTGGATGTGGCGTTTCAAAGGTGAATCTAACAGTAGTTTTTGCTGGCTGTGGTGGAAGTCTAACAACACCAAACCATTCCCCTAAAAGGTCTAAAGCCTCTCCAGATGCATATCTTAAAAAGTTTTGTTTTCTATAGTAGTTAATCTTTCCTTCAAGCTGGGTTTGGTTGTAGGCTATAAGGTCTATAATAAAACTTTCTACATCTGAAGGATTAACCCATACTCCAGTCATATTATAGTAGTCTTCCCTGAGCTTAGATATGATTTCGTCTGGAGGTGTTATTGTAAACATATCTTATCTCCTTACAAAATCTTTTCTTTATCTACTGAAGTTTCAGCATTTTGCTGTATTTCATCTATAACTGCATTGGCAATAGCCTGTGCAAACTTATCTATCCAGTTTATGTTGTCCCTGCCTTTCCCATTTATATTAAATCCCTGAGCCTGAAGCTCATTTATTATTCTGTTTTTTAAACTTACTTTATCTAAAGCCATCTTTTACCCCTTTGATATTTTTACGTTAACCGAATAGTCCGAGTGTGGATTTCCTGTGAAAGGACAAACACAATTCTGAGTAACTACTCCAGATAGATCTGCAGATCCTCCGTCTATATCTACTCCACCTTTTGAGATAAGTGTTGTTTTTCCATTTACAGTTATCTCTGCAGTTCCTTTTATATCTACAAAAAGTTTGTGAGCTTCCCTGTCATATTTAATCACAGTGCCATCTTTGAATTTTTTTATCCATTTTTCTCTTGTAGCCTCTGGAGGAGTATCTTCCTGTGTGTAAAAACTTCCTAAAACAAATCCCCTTTCAAAAGCTGGAGGGGTAAAAACGCATAAAACCATTTCATCTATATCAGGTAGCCAGTATTCTTTGTCATATTGGGTTTTTGTAAACAAAACAGGTAGCCAGTAGGTTGTGAGACTGTCGTGTTCTTCAAGTTTTACTCTAACAAAGCCCCTTTCTTCATCAATGGCAACTACTTTACCAAGAGCAAAAATCCTATTAAGCATTGCATATATATGCTCTACCTGTTCTTTTAGCTCTCTAATATCGTTAAACAATTGTTTTCCTCCTGAAAAATCTTGAAACAAAAGACTTCGTATCCGTAGCGACCTCAAAACCACTAATTGCCATTTCTAATGCGTCAATCAGGTCATCGTGTGAGCCTTTTGGAAACTCAAGTAATTGTTGGATTAACAGCTTTTGATTTTCTTTAAACTTGATTAAGCCATTTTCAATTAATGGTGATAGTTTTTGAATTCTAACTTCTTTTTGGACTTTAGGTTTTATTGGTTTTACAGGCAGATGTATTCCCCTTTTAGAAGCTTCCCTCATAACTTGATTTTTGTATATTTCCTGAAAAGCAACTGCTTCAAAGATTATAGATTTAGGTTTAAAAATCTGAAATTTTTCTATTATTTTTTCTATTAGTTTTAAATCTGAAATCTTATCTGCATACGCATCTAAAACATAATAAATTCCTGTATCTTTATCTTTTCCAACTGTAACAATTGCAGAATAATCACCTTTAGCCTTACCTGTTGCAGGGTCAACTGCAGTAATTATTTCAAGTTTTTTGTTTGCTATTTCTAAGGATTGATAGTATTCAATCCAGTCAGGTTTAAATACCATGTCTTCTTCACTTAAAGGCTCGTTCATATACTCAGTAGAAAATGCTATAGAACCTAAAGCCATTTTTTTCTTTTCAAGGTCTTTTAAGCTCCATCTTTTTTCCCATAGGGGTTTGCCATTTTCTAAAATTGCAGAAAATCTAAGTCCAAGCCAGTTTTTAAGTTTTTCTTCTTCTATTTCTTTCAGTAGCCTTGAAGGTAAATCATCGTTATGAAAAATAGTATTAACAACCACAATAAAGGCATCTTTACCAAGAGCCATAACAACTCGTCTAAACCATCTGTCTAATTTTTCTCTTTGAGTAGGAGAATTAACTAAATCATCTTTCATGATATCATCAGCAATAATTAAATCTGGTCTATTTTCCCTGTATCTAATACCTCTCATAGAACTACCAGCACCTTTTGAAACAATTGCAGTATCATTTTTTAAAACAATAAAATCTGTTTTCCATTTTTCACCTTTTAGCTCCCCAAAATCTTCAAGTATAAGCTCGTTTTCCTCAAGCTCTGCTTTTATGTTTTCTAAAAATAGCTCTGCCATATCTTTAGAAGCAGAAATTAAAAGGATAAATTTAGATTTACCACTTAAAACTCGCCAAAGGGGATAAGCAAGGCTCATTCTTGTGGATTTTGCATGCTCTCTTGGTTCTACATCAACAATGCCTTCAAGGGTGTCTATTGGTTTTAGTAGGTTGTGGTATTTGGAGTTTATAAAAGGCTTTAGTTTTTCTATTTGCTCTTTTGATACTTTTTCTTGATTAATAATATCTACAAGGATTTTATGATACTCGGCAGGCTTTGTATTAAAGTAGTGGGGAAGGTAATAATAGCAAAAAAACCAAAAATCATCTTTAGCCTTTTTTACTCTTTCAGCTTTTTCTTTATCTACTGATACATCAACCTTTTCTAAAGCCTTTTTTAATGCTTTCTTCTTTAAGCTCATAGCGATTTTTTGATTACCTCAACAACCGCTTCTGCAAGCTGTGGATTATCTTTAAATCTTTCTTTTGCTTCTTTGGTAGCCTTTTCAAGGAAACTTTCAAACATTTTGCTGTATTTATCCTCAAGTTCTGTTTGAGTTTTTTCTGTATAAGCTGTGGCTCTCATAAAGTTAGAAAGGGTGTTCATTGCATCTTTTATAATGGATAAATGCTTCTCCAAACTATCTATATCTGCAGTTTTTGATACATTATCAAGAACATAAATCAGCTGTTGATAGATACCAACCAGAGCAAAGGACAAACCTTTAGTAGCAGATAAAAGCTCTCCATTTTCAAGTGTTTCACCAAACATTAAAGCTATATCAAACATATCTTGCTTATCTTTAAACCAGTTCCAGAGGGATTTATAGCTAATCTCTATTCCGTATTTTTCCTCAAGATAGTTCTCCAGATATTCAAAAGTTCTACCTTGTCTTCTAAGCTGTATAATTTCCTGTTTTATATGCTCTGGTAGTTTGTCAAACTTTTTTAATCTTGTTTTTCTCATTTTAAATCCCTTGGAAGGTCTATAGTTTCATCAATTCTTTTTTTGTCTATAAGTAGATATGCTTTTTCTGTAGCAAATAAAATCGTATCTGCATCAAGATAAAGAGCTTCTTTCCTTAAATATCCATCATTTATAAGGTCAAGAATTATATCTTTTAAAATAGACAGCTCAATCGCAGCAGGTTCATAGTATCTAAGCAAAAGTGCATAAATTTCTCCAAGAGTAAGCCCAGATAAAGGCTTAACATTCCTGTAAAATCCAAGTATTCTGCCTTTTATTCTCGCTTTTTCTATCATTTTCCAGCTCCGTTATTGTTGTTTTTCAAAGCAATATGAAAAAGTTCTTTAATTTCAGCTCTAAATTTTTCATCTCTTTCTATAAGTGTTTTGTGAAGTACTTCAAATCTTCTGTTTGTATCATTTATAAGTGATATAAAATCCAGCTTTTCTACATAGTTGTTTTCCTGTTTCAGTATTTTTTTATCAAGCTCGTGATACTTTTCTTTTTGTTCTGTTTCAAGCTGATGATAAATTTCATAAAGCTTTTTTATTTCATCTGAAACTTGATTGAATTTTTCTTCTACAGATTTAAATCGCTTATCTATGAATTGTTTAATTTCTTCTGCTTCTTTAGCACGATTTTTGTTCTGGAAGTACAAATATACTAAAACACCTATAAAAATCGCTGCTGGAGGTAAGTAATCCTTCAAAGCCGAGATAAATAGACTTTCCACCTGCTATCTCTCCCAATCAGATTATTTCTTATCAATATAGCAGGTGGATAAGATTAAGATGTTATATATAACATATAATTTCCGAAAAAAATGGGACATCCCCACATTCGCAAATCCTTTAATATCAATAACTGTAGAGCTGTCCCAGACACATTAAAATGGCACTTTCAGTTTGTCTAAAAAAATGGGACAGTTTGAAAATTTCTGATTTATTTTGAGATTATTCTCTGAAGTTTTAAGCCCAGCTTTCTGAAGCAATTTCTACAAATGTGAAGGTGGTTTTTGAGTTCTCCGTCAACATAACCACTGGAGTGGAAAATATCTCTGCCTTTATGGCTCTTTTGGCAAAAATCACATTTGATAATAATATCTGGCTTATTGTTCATTTTTTAAATTCTCTTTCAGACTCTCACACCAGTTTTTATACTTCAACCAGTTCTCAGATATTATCTTTGCATTCTCCATATCCGCACAATAATAATACTTTCCTCCAAATTTAACACGGAAAATCTGATATTTTTGGAATTCAGGTTTTTCAGGAACAACAGGCTTCTCACATTTCATATATACGGGCTTTTCTATGTACTTGTAAATTACTTTAGGTTCTTGTTTCGTTGCACAGCTACTTGCCAATATGGCTGAGAGTATCAAATATAAAGTCCTTTTCATGGAGCTGTTCTCCTGTTTCAATCTTAAGTTTGCAGTTTTGTTTAGTAATAACAGTTGGCTTTATATCTTTTGGTTTGGTAGTTTTTATCTTTTGTAAGTTAGATATTAGTTTTTCTTTATCTTTTAACAGTTTCCTGCAAAGTCTTTGATTATCTTTCAGGTTCTGCTGCAAATTCTTAATTACTTTATCTTTTGCTTCTATGTTTTCTAAAAAAGTTTTACTGTTTGATTTGCAGAGTTTTAAGCTGTGTTCTTTTTCTCGTAGTTGTAATCTGATTTCCGCTAATTCTTTATTTAGTTTCTCAATTTTCAACTTTTGATATACAAAACCACCCACCATCAGCGAAGCTAAAACCACATAAACAAAAATTCTCTTATTTGGAAGCAAAAGACTTAAGAGCTGTAGCAAATTTATTCACCCCGTATAAACTTAATAAAAGTAAATAAAGATTGTCTGGTAAATCTGGTATTTTCTTCTCGGTTATTGCTATGTATCCAGAAAAACTAATATAAAAAAGCAAAATAACAGCTGTTGAAATTCTACTAAAAGACCATTTTCCGTTTTCCTCTTGAAACATCTGCTTTATTATTTCCATCCTTTCTTCTCCAATAGATGGTAAACATGCAGAAAATCAATTCCAGATAATTCTGTTTCCTTCCACTCGTTCCAATCCATTGCTTTCTCCCACTGGTAGTCGTTCTTGCGGGCTCTTGGTGGCAGGATTTCTTCAAATTCTTCATATTCTGCAGGTCTTCTTCTGAGAATGTCTTTGATGTTTTTTACTTTTCTTTTTCTAAATTGCACATTGGCTTTTTTGTTTTCTGCCTCAGACTGATATGTATAGTCAAATAGATGTAATTCATGAATGTCTATAGCTCCCATAATTGCTGCAAATTCAGGATTAAACCAGAACCGTTCATGAATAAACTTCATTGCATATTTATAAACAGGATTAGAAGTAAGTTTATAAAGAGTATAGTAGTATAGGAAGTTTGAATGAACATAATACCACTGCATATATCTGTAATTTTTAATCCGAACAGTAAATGTCGGATTAACCAGGATATCAACAAAAGCTATCGGAAAAACAATATAGTAAAGAGCTAAATATTTCTTTTCTTTTGTAAGTCTATATTGAAGTTGTAAAAGTGTCAGCAAGGGCAAAAAGTGTCCTGCATTTGCGAAAAACCAGCGTAACAAATATCCCCTATCAGAAGTTTCACTGTAGCTCTTGAATTGAAGATAAGGCTTTTCAAAAATGGCACTTTGAAAAGCTTTTATTAGTTCTTCCTTAAACTCTGCATCTTCGTCAATTTTTCTTCTATAGAGCAAATGAAGTAAAGCGTAAGAATATCCAGCGAACATATCACCGCTGAAATTTTTTCTTGTGATTATTCCGGGTTTTCTGTAAAACTTACCGTCTTTTATATACGATTTAAAAGCCTGGCAAACCTTATCACTATCTGTTGCAACCAGAAGTATAGATACGAACTTTGCACTATCCCCGGCGTAAATGATTTTGTCAATATTTGATATAAGCCTTTCTTTTGTCTGTTCTGCAAAGTCCGATAAGTTTGTTTTTGGGGAGTGTTTCAGGTTTGAAATATTGAAAGTAAAGCCTGTCCAGAGAAACCTAACTGCAAAATTCAGGCTCCACCTAATTGGTGATAGTAATAGGATTCCCAAATATTGTAGAAAAAAATACAAATAAAACATCTCTAAATCTCCCCTGTTTCTGTTTTCATGCACTTTCTATACGTTTCTTTAAACACTTCAATTTTTTCTTTTTCATTTTCTGCAGTTGCTTCTGCTTTTACAGAAGCGAGTTCTTTGCAAAGCTCAAATCGTGTCTTCGGGAAAGTATCTTTTGTATAGGTATGAACCTCAAAAGTCTGTGCCTGGGCGGCAATTGCCAGCCCAAGCAGAAATGAAAGTGTTTTCATATCATCTACCTCTCATTTTTTTCCATGTAGCACTGTCCTGGAAATGTGGCATTTCACGGAACCTTTTCCATTCGCCCGCCCATTCGAGTTCGAGTTTTTTTGCTATCTCACCAAGTTTTCTGTATGTTTCAGTAGCATTCCAGGCGGGTTTCCCTCCCTGGAGGGGCACCAAATCTACCGCTACAGAGTATTGATGAGCGGACTGCCAGGGTTTGGCATTTGTAACCACTCTTTTAGCCTCGGATGGTGAAAGTGTCCATAGACCAAGTTTTTTTCTTTTCTCGTTGAGTTCTTCAAGTGTAATGCCAAACTTTTCCAATCTTCCCTGCATATACAAGACCTGTTGTTCTTCTTCGGAACGGTATGTGCAGTATACAAGGACGTCTATACCTTCAGATTTTGCTTTTTTCAAAAACTCTGTGAACTTTTTTCTTGATTCAGGATGTAAGTCTTCAATTTTCCTTGATGCCATGGTTGCTACTCCTCAGAAGGTAATGGTGATTGCTGAATAGACTGCTGATATATCTGCTGTTCAATGTTTTTCATATCAACTGCAAGTAGTTCCTGGATATCTGTAAATGCTGAAAGGTCGTTGTCTATGTATGACCAGATCAGATTATCGTATGTTTGATACCAAGACAGTAATGCCTGTGCTTCCGCATCGTTTAGATTTGCATAAAACTGAACATCTGCAAGTCCGTTGTAGCTGTATTGGTCAAGGATATCATTCAACCTTTGTTTTTCAAGCCGCAACAATTCTTTTTGTTTTTGAGCTTTCAACTCATTGAGTGATGGTGGAGGTGGCTCATATACTACAACAACTTTCTCATCAAAGTCCCATTTTCTTTTGCCTTGATTGTTTACAAACTCAAGCCACTGCTGTTCTGTGATTTGTATTGCTTCCTTTGGGATATCTGTGTGAATTTGATCATCATAGAAAGCTTTCGGAAAACCTTGTTCATCAAATATCGCGTATTTCATTTGTTCCTCCTTAATAGCCTATTGCTAAAAACCACAAAATAGGTTGTCCATCTATATCATCATCTCTATCAATTGTGAAAGAACTTGTAGAAAAAGATGTTATAGAAAATGGATTTCCGATACCAGCTGCTCCAAGATCTGAACCGTTAAGATTCTTAACTTGAACCGTTAGAGCAAGAACTGCATTTGGAAACGTTATGGGGAAATTAAATGTTTCCTCTGTATCAGATGTTGAAGTGATAGTTCCCCATTGAATTATCAACCCTGACGGAAGCTTTTGATAACCATTTGTTCCAAAGTTTTTTTCTGCTCCCCAGTCTGTCCAGACTTTGTACTGATTAGTCCCATCTGGACTATATTGAAAATCACTGCTTTTTAGAACGAATTTTTCTCCATATGTATCAATAGTGCCCGCTACTTCAGATGCATCCATGCCAAGATAAAGTAGCATTGAGCCGTCATTATTTTTAATACGAATGCAAGGTCTATTGTTTGATACATCAGAGTAATAGTCTCCAGTTGGCTGAATAGCAAGACTATCTACATTTTTGACAATTGTTAATCTTCCAGTTATAGTATCGTCAACATCACTTCTAACAAATTGGGATGCATTAAGTCCATCGAGTTTGTCAGCATCAAGCCCAGAGCCTGACCCATCTAAATCTAAAATTTTTCCGAGCGAATTTATATTGCTTAAATCAATAGTTGCTTTATTATTCTGCAAATCTGTTATCGCATTTCTCATATCATTATGAGCTGTTGCATCCGTGTTGTGATTATTTATCTCATCATCTACATATTTGCGAGAAGCTAAAACTATAGCAGGATCTATTTTCAGCTGAACGCTGTCAACATTCTCAACTTCCATAATAAAGCGTATATACATATCATTTCCAGCACCCTGGCTTAAAACGGGCTTGTATGTTTCAGGATAGTTTCCAATAGCAATCAGTTTATTTTGATCATCAAATATCCCAACCTCTCTGATTGTGAAACCTCCCTGATCTGCAGGAATAATTCCTTCTACGATTATCCAGTTTGGATTGTCAGAGTCAGTAGTTATTCTGTTTATCTGTGCCCTGTAAACTTCATTTTTGAGAGCTGTTTGAGTTTCGTTCGGTGTGTAATAACTACCGTTTCCATCTCCAACGGCAAACTCTGTGATATTTACTGCTGTTCCGCTTGCCTGTGCGTTTGCAAGTGCTTGTTTTCCGTATGAAGTTAGTATCGTATAGTAATTCTCATTTGTAGCCATTTATAGCCTCCTATGCTGCTTGTGTTACTTGCTGAGGATAAACTGTTGTTGTGTGAACTGCTTGATATCCAATAGCCCTGTAATCTTTGAAAGCTGTTTGAATTTCTTTAACCTGATATGGATAAACTGTCATGTCGTGTCCTGATAAACAGGCTGTTGCTCTGTTTTGTTTGAAGTCTGAGGTGAGGTAGATGTTCAAAACTTCAAGTTTAGAACGCAGATTTTTATATTCTTCAATTAGATTTAAAAGTTTGTCGTATGTATCAGATTGTAAACCTTGATATTTTAGATTTATATCAACTTTGAAATAATATGGATTCCCTCCATACTCAAACCATTCGTTTATTTGTCCTTGTAAATCCAGTAAGTCTAAGATCCTTTTTATTGCCCAGGGGGTTCCCCTTTTTGCTTTTAACAAAATGTTGTTTTTTATTAGCTCTTCCTTTTGCTTTCTGTCAGTGGCAAGCTCCCACTCTGTTTGTGAAATATCAAACTGCCAAGCAAGATCCTCAAGCTCACTATTAGATAAACTTTCAAGTTTATAAACAAGTAGATAAGGCACTTTTGCAGATAGTTGCTGGAAAGATTTCCTTTCAAGCTCTGCAAAAGCTTTTAACCTATTATCTTTTCTTAAGATGTCTGGTAGTAATTTTTCACTCATAC
>Ga0256832_1001512_pt1 | contig 15762 bp, 9 predicted proteins | sample 134614metaG_FD_190534 | JGI IMG/M metagenome (GOLD analysis project Ga0256832, IMG submission 190534) | Hydrothermal vent microbial communities from Lau Basin, Pacific Ocean - 134-614 | ecosystem: Environmental > Aquatic > Marine > Hydrothermal vents | place: Pacific Ocean: Lau Basin | collected...
ACGTGAGAAAATTTTAGCAAAAACAGGCGCAAAAAGGGCATTTTTTGAACAAAATAGTGGGTACCTAAATAGTTACAATTTTTCTTAAGTCAAGTCACTGCGGTATTTATCGAAAAGTAAGGGACAAAACCCGACTGAGCCCTTACTGAATTTTTATCTTCTAAAACATATAACCGGCTGAATATCAATTGCTTATTGATTAGAATGGCGCTTGTCTAACTATATGGTTCGTGGATAAAATTGCTCAGGAAATAGTAAAAACCATTTCCCGAGCTGAAGGAATAAATAAAAATCTGGTGTTAGGGTTATGCAGGGGCGTTCACTTAAATTTTTGAAAAACGGACTATTTGGTTTTGGTTGATTCGGAGATAGTATATCCCTGTGTTTAACATAGAGACATTCAAATGGCGAAGATTATCCCCTGTTTTTTTCGCAAGAATACGTCCAAAAACATCTATAATTTCAACTTGATGTATCACCTGCTTAGTATCTAATCGAACTTCATCCTTGGTAGGATTTGGGGTCAATACCACGCCCGTTTGATGGGTATTTGATACGGCTATTATCTGGGAGTAATCCGTTTTTCCATCGAAGTCCACCATCTTGAGCCGGTAATAACTAAGTTGGGTGGGGGGGCGATGACTAAAATGATAGGTCTGCTCTAGCCGGGTATGGCCATGAGCTTGACGCTGGCCTATCCATTCCCACCTTAATCCGTCGGTGCTGTATTCAATGTCGAAGTGGGACGTATTTTCTTCGCTTGCTGTGACCCATTGGAGTCGATTGGTTGCTCCGGACGATTCTCCTGCAAATCGAACCAACTCAACAGGCAACGGAGCCAAACTTACACTACTCGGAAAAAAACTGGAGAAACTATTGACATCAAATTGAAGCGAATAATCACTACCATAAGCTTGTCCGGCAGTTAATAGAAAGTCACCCGTACCGTCATAGGTTGTCGAACATCCCGACTGACTATTTTTGACTACTTCCAGTTCTGAGATATTGTTTAGATTGCCATCTGCGTTTACCAAATCATCCAACTCGTTTTGCAAAAGATATAATCTGACAGACACGTTGTTGGCCGGCTGATTGGTGGGAGTGATGATGATTTTTCGACGTAAGTAAGGTTGCCCCAAGTAAGTACTTACGGGATTAGCCCCTATATAAACTTCTGCTGTAGTCGCCCCTAGATCTTCCCCGTTTGCCCGGAGCGATGCGATGAGTTTACCGCTTCCGTCTAATATAGGCACCCATTGATTATGGTTTGTATTGTCGATGGTTACGGTTCCGCTTGCGCAAGTCTCTGCGCCGGGGTCGGCAACAGCATAAGCCCCTTCAAGGCAAAAAGAAGCTTGACCGGGATATTGTTGCTTTCTAAAGACTTGAAGGTATATAGTTTGCCCAAATGTAACTCCGGATAGGGTGCCATTGGATGAGAAGCAGGCCAATGGGTTGGCTAGGTCAGCCGGGGTTTGTGGACATCCATCATAAAAGGCAAACTTATCAAAGAAGTCTGCATTTTTGACTAAAATATCTCCATCTATCGGGGAGTCAAAAACAAACCACGCATCTGTAAAGGGACTATTTTCACAATTCGGTGTGCTACTGCTTTGGGTGGCACCCCTGAGCTCTACGCTTTGGGTAGCCCCTGTACAAGTGGTACTTATGGAAACGGGGGCAGCCGCCGCACAATCATCATTCAAAATCTGCGCAAAAGGTTGGATAGTAAAATTGACACTACCCGGATAGGCATTTCTTCGCCAAGCCCTAAGCCGGTAGCTGGTTCCGTTCGTCAATGAAAATAGGAAGCCTTTATGGTTAAAACAGCTCAATTCTGTCCCTCCACACGCATCATATAAGGCAAAGCCATCAAGATAGTCTCCGGAGATATAGACATTGCCGTCCACCGGCATCGTAAAGCTATACCATACATCGTTAATCGCTCCGCCTTCACAGGAAGGATTGGTGGCACTTTGCGTTGCACCTTGAGTTTCTTGGGCAACCGAAGTGGCTGTGCCTACGGTCAAACTAATGGCCGTAGGATTGACGCACTCATCATTGGCCGCTTGCGCAAAAGGCCGGATAGTAAAATTGACACTACCCGGATAGGCATTTCTTCGCCAAGCCCTAAGCCGGTAGCTGGTTCCGCTTGTCAAGGAAAATAGGAAGCCTTTATGGTTAAAACAGCTCAATTCTGTCCCTCCACACGCATCATATAAGGCAAAGCCATCAAGATAGTCTCCGGAGATATAGACATTGCCATCCACCGGCATCGTAAAACTATACCACACATCGTTAATTGCTCCGCCTTCACAGGAAGGATTGTTGGCACTTTGCGTAGCACCTTGAGTTTCTTGGGCAACCGAAGTGGCTGTACCTTCTGCCAGACTAATAGGCGTAGCACTATTGCACTCATCATTGGCCGCTTGCGCAAAAGGCCGGATAGTAAAATTGACACTACCCGGATGGGCATTTTGTCGCCAAGCTCTAAGCCGGTAGCTGACTCCGTTTGTCAATGAAAATAGGAAGCCTTTGTTGTAAAAACAGCTCAATTCTGTCCCCCCACATGCATCATATAAGGCAAAGCCATCAAAATAGTCTCCGGAGATATAGACATTGCCGTCCACCGGCATCGTAAAGCTATACCACACATCGCTAATCGCTCCACTTTCACAAGAAGGAGCGGTCGCACTTTGCGTAGCACTTTGAATATCTTGGACAACCGAAGTGGCTGTGCCTACGATCAAACTAATGGCCGTAGGATTGACGCACTCATCATTGGCCGGTTGGGCAAATAAAAATAAGGGAAAGGAAAAAAGGAGGAATACAAGTTGAATTCGTAAGGTCATTCTCATATTTTATGTTTTTTGCGGTAATTAGATGAGTACAAAGATTGGCATTCCCAAGACCAAATAAATCCCAAAAAATATGTATTTCGCAATATCTATGTATTCACGTATTATGCGTGTGTGCTAAATAGTGGAGAATGTACCTGTTGCGATTGTTTTTTTGCCGCCAAAAAGCAAGCTTATAAGGGGCGTTAGCCCTATTGATTGACCGAAAGAAGAGTCTGCTCCGAAAAGTCCACGTTGCCAGAAATTAAAGCACGGAACAAAATTTTATTTGGTTACCATACTCCCGATAGCTATCGGGATTTTCGGAAAGCTACTGTACAAACACAAGTCGTATGAAAAAAAACAATATGTAGTCAGGTAGATTTTCACGGACAGGAAGCAAGCCTATAAGGGGCTTTAGCCCCATTGATTGACTAAACAAAAATAGAAAAAATGCGGCTAAAGCCGACTCCCTGCTTGGGTTTTTACACGAACATTGTCCGCCCCTAAACAGCACGTGCTCCGGTAGTGTGGATTGTGAAGGTGATGATTAATTTTAAACCCTGTCTTTAGGGGCATTGCAAGGAAGCCTTACAGGTGATGCTCCCCACATTACCATAATTCTTGCCGAAGCCTTAGTTAGGTCATTTGCTTAAAAATGGGGATAAGAATTAAGATGCCCAAAAGAATGGATAAAAACAAGCCAAGCAGTAGGAGCAAAGCCCATATCCACCAGTTTGAAGATTCCCACCATATTTTGTAGAGTCCTTTTTTTCTATGTTTGGAATGGGCATATTTTCGTTTGGCTATTTTTAATGCAAGTTTTTCCTTAAAAGACCATCTTTTTTGCCGAAAGGTATGGTTGCTTTCCTGTGCAAATTTACTAGCCACTACCGCACCCGCCCCTGTCGGAGCAAGCCATCCAATAAAAAATAGCAGGAACACTAAATAATTTGTTCGATGGAGAATGGATGAATTTCTCATGAAAATAGTTTTCCGGAAGGTACAAAAAAATGATGTAATCTACCCGTCAAAACCGAAGTTGGGGCTAAAAAAGAAGTATTGAATTTACGCCGTTTAATACTCTGATTTGTAATAGGATAGGCATTGCTTACACAAAGAAAGGAAAAAACGGACACCTAGCAAATAAGCTAAGTGTCCGTTAGGAAAGATGCCAGAATCTGTTATGTTATTGGCAAGAATCAGTCATCATTAAATATTATTCTTCTTTCCCAAAATAGTAAGTACCGGATATGGAGAATACTCGGTAATTCATTGTAATGTCAATGTCGAGATCCAAGGGGTCTCCAGTTTCTTCATATTTTGGCTGGATGTCGCCTAAGCCCAAGGAGTAGCTCGCATTTAGTAATACAGGACCAACTTGATACCCGACGCCAAAATCAAGCCCATAGTCGATGGCATTAAAATAATAAGTATCATCATCATCATCTAAATTGATGGTCTTTGTGGTAGGTTTTAAATCTTCTAATTCGACCTTGCCATCATATTTCCATTTATTAACACCGGATAGGCCGTAAGCAAGGTAGGGCCCCGCAAAGACTTGAAATTGATTCTTGTGGTAGATTAGGTGGAAAGGAGCTTCTAGGTAGGATAAGAAGTACCTATCATATTCACCGGGTTCCAAGTCTTCGCCTTCGGCAAAACCTTTTCTGCTGAATAATAATCCGGTCTCTAAATTCAAGTTTTCGGATAAAGGAAATGCGACAATTCCGCCAATGTGAAATGCAGTTATTTTTTTAGTTTTATAGTCACCTTCCAAAATATCTGAGTCTTCGCCTGTAATGTTAACGTGAATGTCAGATAAACCAACGCCCGCTTTTAGCCCAAATCGGGCTTGTGCTTTAGCCTGTTGATTAACAAAAAGGATGGTTGTGAAAAAAAATAATCTTAAAATGTTTTTCATGCTTTTCATGTTTTGTTTATTTATGAAGTTAGTTATGTCTAGCAAATACCTAAATGAATAGCTTTTATTTGAGCTATAGAAGTGTTTGGTTTATCTAATAACCACCTTCATTTTAAATGATTATCGATGCAAAAGTAAGCAAAAAAATATTCTTGGGGAGTGTTTTTTGCGAAAAGTTATGCAGCAATTTCTTATTTGGAAATCTAATGGCGAAGCCGCCTGACCACTAAGGTCACGCAGAAAACACTAAGACTGCACTAAGACGTCTAAGTGGTTCGGTGCATTTAAAGCTTAATCCTTGACCCAATTTGATGCTGGGAACTGCTGAACCGGAATGCCAAAGCCTTAGTGGCGTTTGCCAAAGACACGTTGCCACCATTTCGCTCGTTTCTTTTTCTTTTTACGTCGGTGTCCGGCTCTTTGCTTTCGCTTGGCTTTCCTTTTTTTGGCTCGTTCTCTTTGTTCGCGGAGTACTCTATCGAGAATCCCTTCATCTCCGGGCAGGAGTTCGACTTCCGGCTCTTCGACAATGAGCGATTCGACAAAAGAAGGACAATTGAGCATTTGCGCAAGCGAGTCGGGCAAAGGTGGAAAAGGCCTAGGGTGATATTTGCGTAAGCTCTTATCATTTACAATCTGCTTCATCGTCAGCCCCCAAATGGGAAGAGCTGTATTGGCTCCTTGCCCCAAAGCTAACGACCTGAAACGGACAGACGGGATTTCTCCTCCCACCCACACACCTAGTGCCAATCTCGGGGTGTAACCGATAAACCAACCGTCAGACTGCCCTTGTGTCGTTCCGGTTTTTCCTGCAATACCTTTGGGCAGGTTGTAGCGAGTATGTAGCCGCCGGGCAGTTCCACTATCCACAACCATTTCGAGCATATTGGTCATCAAGGCGGAGATGGAAGGTTTGAGTCCTTGGACAAAGTTCTTTTTTTGATCAAATTGAATCAATGTGTCGCCTTCCGCCGTCTCGATTCTAGTCAAGTAAAAGGGGGCTTTTACTTGACCCTTTCGGGCAAATGTAGAGTACAAGGTGACTAGGTCTTCCAAGGAGCCGTCCATCGAACCTAAAGCAATGGACGGTACTTTGGGGATGACACTCTTAAATCCATTGGTGTGTGCAAGCGAAATGACCGGTGCAATTCCTGCTTCTTGAACCATGCGTACTGCCGCCACATTGACGGAGTGAGCCAAAGCCCCGGACATAGAGTAGTAGCCGCCGTAGTGGCCTTCGGCATTGTTTGGCGTCCATAGCTTGTCATCATCCACGATGGTCAAAGAGTCATTGGAGATGTACTCACAAGGGCGGCGGCCTGCGCGCAGTGCTGCCGCATAGACTACAGGCTTAAATGTGGAGCCTACTTGCCGCTTGGCTTTGACATGGTCGTATTTTAGGTGGTGGAAATCAATTCCGCCAACCCAAGCTTTGACAGCACCCGATTGTACATCTAATGCCAAGACTCCGGTGTTCAATAGCGAAAGATAGTGTACAATTGAGTCCTTAGGGGAGATAAGCGTGTCTCTAACACCCCGCCAAGTAAAAACCTGCATCTGCGTAGAGTCTAAAAAACTGCTAAAAATGCGGTCTTTAGTCCAGCCGGCTTGCTTGAGTCTTTTATACCGTTCAGACTGCTTCATAAAAGGTAAGATGGCCTTTGATTTTTTCCAAGGTTTGCGTCGCTTACGCCAATGTTTGTTAAATATTTTTTGGAGCTTGCTCAGGTGAATGGCTACGGCTTTTTCGGCATAGCGCTGAATGCGTGAATCTATCGTTGTGTAAATTTTTAGTCCATCTGTGTAGAGATTATAAGTAGTACCGTCCTCTTTGTCAAATTGCTTCAGCAGTGCGTCCACATCTCGGCGCAATTGTTCTCTAAAATAAGTGGCTTCTCCTTCGTTACTGCCTTCTTTGTGGTATCGAATATCAAGTGGTTTGTCCTTCAATTTGGCCATTTGTTCCGGCGTTAGATAGCCGTTGCGCTCTAATTGGTGCAGTACGACATTTCGGCGTTTTATAGCCTTTTTGGGATGTCTGATAGGACTATAAGCACCGGTACCCTTGAGCATGCCTACGAGCAAAGCCGCTTCTTCTACCTTCAAATTCGCTGCATGTTTGCCAAAATATCGGTTCGCAGCGACTTCAATACCGAATATCCTGTTTCCGAAAGGAACGGTGTTGAGATAGAGCTCAAGCAATTCATCTTTGGAATAGACCTTCTCCAGTCGCCTAGAGATAAATATTTCCTTAAATTTGATGACGGGAATCGTCAAGAATCCATAGCTCTTTCGCTTAAAAATATTCTTGATGAGCTGTTGGCTAATGGTGCTTCCCCCACCGGTATTTTTGCCCATTAGGATGGTCTTGAAAAGGACTCGGCTCAGACTCCGGAAATCAACGCCTTTGTGCTTAAAAAAACGCTCATCTTCGGTGGCCACCAAAGCATGAATCACATGTGGAGAGATACTATCAATGTCCACGAAGATTCGGTTTTCCAAGTAGTATTTTCCGATTAGTTTGCCATCTGCCGTATAGACTTCGGAAGCGACGCGCGTATTGATTTTTTTTAGATCATCTTTGGAGGGTAAGTCCCCGAATGCCCCCCAATAGACAGCTGCCGCAAAACCTATCAAAAAGAGTACCAGCAAAACCCCCGCCCAAAAGCCTAGACGAAGTGTCCAAAATAAATAGGGGTGTTTTTCCCGAAAGGCGGCCTTCTTGTGGCGGAGACGATGTCTTGCTTGCGCAAAAAAAGACCGTTTGTTGGCGGGATCCTGATGGTTGTTGGCTGGGCTATTGGTCATGGTTTGGGCAAAAAATGAGAAAAAGGAATACGCAAAGATGAGCAAAAATACAACAACGCAAAAAAGTAATGAAATAGTGTTTAGCCCGTGTCGTTGATGGCTACATCCCAGTGATGCTCTAACAATTACAAAATGGACATCACTTTAAACGGGAATTAGGCCTGTTGTACGGGGAAAACGGCAAAATCGCCTCCCCAAAAGAGACTGCTCAATTCAGATTTTTTTTGGTAAAAATTAAAAAATTCCAAAAAAATGAAAAAAATGACAGCCTAAAACGCCAAAAAAGTACTTTTTTTAAGTATAAAGTGCTATTTTTCAACGGAAAACGGATTAAAATTCAAAAAATTCTGTATCTTTCGGCGAATTTATCATTCTTCACTTAGTAACACATCAAACTTTGAAGTGCTTTTTGTTTAAACGAAAAATCTAATCATGAGAATCAGGCTTTACCAAAAGACAGAGGACAATCTGTTTTATTTCCAATTTTTGACCAAAGAAGGGCAATTAATCTTGGACAGTCAGGGCTACCAATCAAAAGATGGTAGAAACAATGGCGTCAATTCCGTAAAAACCAATGCTGCGATTGCAGAGCGTTATGAGACGCATACGGACGGAGACAAACATTATTTTATCCTAAAAGCAGCCAATAACCAAGAAATCGCAAGAAGTGCCACCTTTGCTTCTTATGATGAAATGGTTGCAGCTATGAATACTTTGTACACCAAAGCCGGTGGCAAAGGCAATCCCCCGGCTCAAAAGAGCAGTAAAGAATATGCCGGTAAAAAAGGGGATGATAACTATCGCCCTTTAGCTTTTTATGAAAAGAATACCGCCAATGTCGAGCATGGATTTGGCTCTTTTGCGACGGACGATGGACATTATTTCTTTGCTTTTAATGTGGACGGTAAGTCTATTTTGATTAGTGAGTCTTATACTTCATCTAGTGGACGAAATAATGGCATTGAGTCGGTTACCAAAAATATGAAGATTGCTGATCGGTATGTCCGCAAGGTACATCCTAATGGAAAGCATTATTTTAACCTGTTAGCCGGTAATAAACAAGAGATTGCAACGAGCCGTTGGTTTGATAGTGAAGCGGAGATGAATGATGCGATTGCTACCTTAATGGGTGGAGGTCAAGGTAAAGGTACAGGGGAATTAGTTGCTAGAACGGGATATAAAGCTCATGTCTCTATCGAAGCTCCGGTAGTTACCGACGAAGCACCAAAAGAAAAGAAACCTAGAAAAAAACGGAAAAAGAGTACCAAGCCAAAGGTGGAGAAAGTCTATTTGAAGGATGGTAATTACATGTTTAATGATGTTACTTACCAAACCATGCGCAGTGGTAACGGAAAACACTATTTTTCCTTCAAAAATAAGGAAGGTAAGACAATCTTACTGAATGCGAATGTCCGCGGATTTGATACGGAAGCTGATGTAGATGCCGCCATCGACCGGGTGATGAAATATGCGCCTTACGAAAAGAATTATGAAGGTAAGACCACCAAAAATGGAAAGTACTACTACTACCTTAACGACGACGACGGTAATCACGTAGGAAAAAGCTTTTTCTTTAATACTCCCGATGAGATGCAAGCGGCTATCGGTCTCTTTATTGGGGATGTGAAAGCGGCTGCGGCACCGGAAGTCCCGGCCAAGAAGGAAGCTAAAGTGGATGATTATTTGCCTTGTGGGGATTACTCCGGTGGCGAGTGGTTTCATACTTTCTTTAGAGGGGATAGAGAAGAGTATTATTTTGCATTTAACAGCCCTGACGGAAAAACTTACTTGCGCTCCGAAGGATATACCACCGAAAAAGCTAGAGATAACGGTATCGAGTCTGTGAAGAAAAATGCACCTATCGAAGCCCGTTGGACGACCGGTACAGCAATGAACGATAAATATTATTACTATGCACTTAAAGCCGGTAATCACCAAGAGATTGCTCGTAGTTGTTACTATAACTCTAAGGCAGAAATGGAATCTGCTTTTGCTTGGGTAACCGGAGAGCAGTCTATCTTAGGAGCAGGTGCAAAATATGTCGATGGTAAATGGTGGACAGCTTACATGTTACGTATGAAGGCTGAAGAAGAAGCCGCTGCTGCTAAAAAACAAGAAGAATTGCGCTTAGCCGCTGCCGCCAAAGAAGAAGAAGAGAAAAAAGCTGCCGCTGCCGCTGCTGCTGCCTTGGCATTAAAACAGAAAGAAGAAGCCGAAGCCAAACGCAAAGCGGAAGCTGAAGCCGAGGCTAAACGCAAAGCCGAAGAAGAAGCTGCTCGCTTGAAAGCGGAAGCCGAAGCTGCTGCTAAAAAGCAGGAAGAATTGCGCTTGGCCAAAGAAGAAGAAGAGAAAAAAGCTGCTGCTGCCGCTGCTGCCGCCGCTGCTGCTGCCTTGGCACTAAAACAAAAAGAAGAAGCTGCCGCAAAATTAAAAGCGGAAGAAGAAGCTAAGCGCAAAGCAGAAGCAGAAGCCGCTCGCTTGAAAGCAGAAGCAGAAGCTAAACGCAAAGCCGAAGAAGAAAAGTTGAGATTAGCGGCTGTGAAGAAGGAAGAAGAAGCTAAAAAAGCGAAAGCTGCTGCCGCTGCTGCCGCTGCTGCTACCGCCGCATTCCTTTCTCGGAAGGTCAGTGATAACGACTACATGCACTGTAATGAATACAAAGGCCATGCCGTCAATGATAAACTGAACAGAGTGGCCATGTTTAAAAGAAATGGCAAATTCTACTTCGCTGTCTATGATACCGGTGGAAATGTCAAGCTTCGTAGTGAAGCCTTCGAATCGGTTAAGGATAGAGATACCATCTTAGAAGCGGTTCTTCGTTTGCTAAACAACAAAGACGCTTACCACAAAATTGAAAAGGGCGACAAATACTGGAGCATCCTAAAAGATAAGTCCGGTAGAGAATTGGGTCGTACTTGCGTAGAAAAAGTGAAGAAGGCGGCTGCTGTCGTCGCACCGGCTGCCGCTGCTGCCGCAACGGTTGCTGCTGCGCCCGTAGTGACCAAAGAAGTGGTTAAGGAAAAGAAGAAAGGAGGATTTGCATGGTTGTGGTGGTTGTTGATTCCTTTGCTATTGCTCGGAGCTTGGTTCTTGATTAAAGGATGTGATGGCTGTAATGCTAAACCAACGCCTCCGCCAATCAAGGAAGAAGTCAAGCACGAAGAGCCAAAAGTCGAAGAACCGGCTACAGTGCAAAAGTCTGAAGAAGAGTTGGCCGCAGAAAAAGAAGAGCAAGAAAAGGCAGATGCCGAAACACAACGTAGAATCGTCGAAGAAAAAGCGATTAGAGAGCGCGAAGCTAAAGAAGCGAGAGAAAGAGAGCGTAGAACTCCGGCTATCGGTGTTGAAGCAGGTTTTGAAAGAGTCAATGAACACAAATAAATTGATCTTTTAATCTTTTCGATGCCTTCGAAAATAATTGTGGACATTATGCGCTATTTTTGCATGATGTCCACTTTTTTTGTAAAAGCACATAATAATGGATTTTAGAAAATGGATTTTCTTACCGATTTTTTTGATTTTGGCTTTTTGCAATGCACCTGATACCAAAGGAAAACCAAATCAACACCCGGCGGTTAAAAAAATCAACTACAGACACCGCTCTATAACATTTGTTATTGGTGAAGACAAAAGCGCCAATAAATATTATACCAATGCCGCCCAATATTTTAGACAACATGATACCGGGGAAAACAATCAAGTGATTATCTCCCCTTTGTCCCTAGTAGAAATCTTAAATTACTTAAATACCATTTCGGCAAATGAACGCTGGGATAAGATTAATATCGTCTCTCATGGAAATTCTTGGACCGGTCTAGCCATAAAGATTCTTCCTCATGGAAATCGAACCATGCTGGAAACCATACTGGATGCCCAAAAAGAAAATAAAATCCCACGACTTCGCACGGGCATTTATGATGAAAAGTCCCATGTAGTTTTATATGCTTGCGGCTTGGGGCTGGATAAACCATTAATGTACAAGCTCCAAGAGATTTTTTCGGCAGATAGGAGTCCGAAAATAACTTCTACCAAGTTATTTAATATTTTTTCGGTGGGGCCATCGACCTCTGCTCACTCCTTAGCCTATTTCTATAATTCTTTTTACAAACCCAATCACTATCTGGGAAAGCATAATTTGGCCAAGCAACTGACCCAACGCTATCCTGATGAAGACATTGATTGGTTGGCCGCACTTTCGCGAAAGCTACCCAAAGAACCGGGACAACCTTTTTCGTACAAGTACTATATCCCTATTCATTGGACTGAAGTCTATCAGGACAAACAAAATCGACCCCGGCTAAAAACGGAAGATGATATTATCAGTTGGATTTTGAATCAACCGGAATTTTTGCATTTGGTCGAAGATTATGGCATCCCACTAAATAAATATCAGTGGTCTGTTCGGTATATAAATTACACCAATGACTTAGGAGAAACCAAACCGGCGATGTCCATTAAAGGCAAAACCGTTGTGATGAGTGTGCTCAAAGAATTAATCGACCCGGAAACCAAAGAGCCCTATGTCCCGGCTCTCGACAATGAAGAATTTTTTATGTCCCTATGACCAATAAATCCTATCCCGCCAAATTACTCCTTTTTGGAGAATATACCGTACTCCATGGGGGCAGTGCGCTAGCGATTCCCTATTCGGACTATTCCGGGCAATGGGCTTTTTTGCCGCAAGGCCAAACGGCTTCGCACTCCTTAAAGCCATTTCTTCGATATCTCCAATCCATATCATTGGCGCACTTGGATTTAGCTGCTTTCGCAAAAGATGTAGCGCAGGGGCTGGCCTTTGTTTCTACGATTCCGGTAGGCTATGGGGCAGGGAGTTCCGGAAGTCTTTGTGCGGCTATTTGGGGGCGATATGGAGCAACCGTAGAAGATATTACTGAGCTAAAATCTATTTTTATCCAAATGGAATCCTTTTTTCATGGTGAAAGCTCGGGGCTGGATCCATTAGTCAGCTTTCTGAACCGGCCTGTTTTGCTGAGCCCCAAAGGTTTGGAAGTACTCGAAGCCGGGGAACTGCCACAAATGATAACGGTCTATGATTCTAAGATGGCCCGGAGTACGGCTCCTTTGGTTCAGTGGTATCATCAAGAAATAGCGGCGAATCCCCATTTTAAAGACCAAGTTGTCCACCGGCTTTTGCCCTTAAATACGCAAGCGATATCCGCATTTCTAAACCAAGATGAGCAAGCTCTAAAAAAAGCTTTTCAAGCCATTAGCTTATGGCAATTGGAGTATTTTCGCCCATTGATTCCGGATGCCATCTTCTCTATTTGGCAAGCCAAGCTGGAGCAGCAGCAGTATCTTAAAATCTGTGGAGCCGGTGGCGGTGGTTTTTTCTTTATGATGAACCCAAAAAACAATAATTCTGCAAAGAAAAATACTTAATAATTAGACTTATGCCCTATCTTGCAATCTTAAAAAACAAGTAACTGTTTAGGTGCTCCTATTTTAGGGCAAAAAATAGGCATTTTTGTGGATGTTGAAGCTACAATTTTTGAAGCGTAGCTGGGCTACGTGAAAAAATTTTAGCAAAAACAGGTGCAAAAAGGGCATTTTTTAACCAAAATAGTGGGTATCTAAACAGTTACCAAAACAAAGTCCATGCAACAACTCATAGAATGCGTCCCTAACTTTAGCGAAGGGCGCAATCCTGAAATCATTAAAGCCATAACGGAGGCTATTCAGTCCGTAGAATCCGTTCAATTACTCGATGTCGATCCCGGCAAAGCAACCAATAGAACCGTCGTTACTTTTGTCGGCGCACCGGATGATGTGGTTGAAGCAGCCTTTCGGGGTATTCAAAAAGCAGCCGAACTCATAGATATGCGGGCGCACAGCGGGGCACACCCGCGTATGGGGGCGACGGATGTTTGTCCTATGATACCCATTTCGGGCATAACCATTGAAGAAACGGTCGCTTACGCCAAAAAATTAGGAGAAAAAGTCGGCAAAGAGCTGCAAATTCCGGTTTACCTTTATGAATCCGCTGCGAGCACACCGGATCGACGGAATTTAGCGGTCATTAGAGCCGGAGAGTACGAAGGCTTTGGGAAGAAAATCAAAGAAAAAAAATGGAAGCCTGATTTTGGCCCCGCCAAGATTGGGGCGGCTGGTGCAACCGTGATAGGCGTCCGCGATTTTTTGATTGCCTATAACATCAATCTGAATACAACGTCTGTACGTCGAGCCAATTCGGTCGCCTTCGATATACGGGAAAAGGGTCGAATAAAAAGGAAAGGAAACCCCATTCTTGGCGAGATTGTCAAGGACAAAGAAGGCAATCCTTTGCGTACACCGGGGAGTTTGAAAGGAGTAAAAGCCATCGGTTGGTACATCGAAGAATATGGCATTGCGCAAGTGAGTATGAATATTACGGATATCCGGAGTGTACCCTTGCATATTGCTTTTGAAGAAAGTCAGAAAAGTGCCATTCGGCGGGGAATGGTGGTGTCCGGTTCTGAATTAGTCGGGATGGTTCCACTTAAAGTATTAACGGATGCCGGCAAGTATTTTTTGCGTAAGCAGAAACGATCTACCGGAGTGTCGGAAAAGGAACTGATTCATATTGCCGTAAAATCTATGGGCTTGGATGATTTAGTGCCGTTTGATCCTGCACAAAAAATTATTGAGTACAGCTTGCGCCAAAACGGGGGCAGATTGGTTGATATGAATTTGGTGGATTTTGCAGATTTGACAGCTTCAGAAGCACCGGCTCCCGGTGGGGGCTCTATTGCGGCTTATGTGGGGGCATTGGGCGCTTCTTTAGGCGCCATGGTGGGCAATCTGTCGGCCGGCAAACGGGGCTGGGAGAACCGGATTAATTATTTCTCATCTTATGCGGAGCAAGGGCAAGAAATAAAACGACAATTGCTACACCTTGTGGATGAAGATACCTTGGCTTTTACCCAAATCATGAATGCCTTTAGAATGCCAAAGGCAACTGATGAAGATAAAAAAGCCCGTAGCCAAGCCATTCAAGAAGCGACAATCTATGCTACCCAAATTCCATTAAAAACAATGGAAGTCGCTTTTGAGTCCATTGAGTTGTGCAAGGCGATGGCCAAAAAAGGCAATCCAAACTCTATCTCAGATGCCGCCGTAGGGGCACTCTGTACTAAGACCGCCATCCAAGGCGCTTGGCTCAACGTTCGCATTAATGCCAAAGACATCAAAGACGAAGTTATAAAAAATCAAATACTTGAAAAGGCAAAAGCCATAGCCAAAAAAACAGATTCTGCCGTGAATGGAATTCTCCGGACGGTGAATAATGTGATTGGGTAATGTGGGATGGGGCTGCAGGGTTGAATGGGTATTCATCCCTGCAGTGCCTTTGGTGAATTTTGAAAATCGGGGGCTTTTGTTTTGGGGCGTTCCGGTGCAAAGATAACCAATTGATTGTCAGGGGTGATAAATTCCAAATTCAGGGTGAACGCAAGAAAGTTTTTATAATATGTTAGTCTATGTGTGCATCATTTCTCACTCAAATTTTAGCAGTCCAATACCAAGAATTTGTAGAGTTTCTTAGTGTAAACTTAGTGTTATCTAAAGTGCTCTTAGTGGTAAGGAAAAATGTAATGTCTAACCACTAAGGACACGAAGTTGCCACTAAGAATTCACTAAGATATTGATTATCAATAAGTTAAATACCGCCTTTTTATATAATTTTTTATGGGCGCAGTCGGGTTTTGTCCCCTATATTTCGATAAATAACAAACTGATTTAACATAAAAAATTAGAATAAATCTTGATTGTAAAAAAAAAGAATCATTAATTATAACTAGATGATAATCAGCCCCTTATCGCGCTCTCGGGCTCAATTTTGTACTATTAAGGGGGAGTTCATGCGTTTTCCTTACCACTAAGGCCACTTTAGAATACACTAAGACTACACTAAGAAAAAAAGAAATCTGTTTAGGTTGAAATGCACTCAATTCAAATATGGCGAAACTGTGTCATTGTACTTTTGGCAAATTTGGGATACTTCCTCCCCAAAATTTGCTAAAAAAGCCTGTGGTTATTTTGGCAGTAGACCGGGCAAATTTGACCACTCCAAAGGGGGAAATACACGACTTACAACTGCAATATTCAATTAGAAGATTATTGAATATTTGGTGGTGGTACTAGATTTTCTGAAGTTTTGTTACGGTTCAATTAGATATTATAAGCCACTGATAACCA
>Ga0256832_1001513_pt1 | contig 15760 bp, 6 predicted proteins | sample 134614metaG_FD_190534 | JGI IMG/M metagenome (GOLD analysis project Ga0256832, IMG submission 190534) | Hydrothermal vent microbial communities from Lau Basin, Pacific Ocean - 134-614 | ecosystem: Environmental > Aquatic > Marine > Hydrothermal vents | place: Pacific Ocean: Lau Basin | collected...
CATTTGAATTATTGACTCTTCTATTGTTATTAGCGGCGATTGCCCTTGCTTTTGCGAGTTGTTGCTGTTTTCTGCGTTGTTGTTTCTGGGCTAACAACTGTTGTTGCCTTCTGGCTTGTTGCTGGGCGCGTTGCTGTTGTAGTCTTCTGGCTTGTTGCCTGTTTTGTGCAAGCTGGGCAGTTGAAGTGCCTCCTGTGTTTTGAGGAACTCTTGTACCAATCGTAGAGCGAGGTTTTTTGGCTGCTATACTTGCAGGTTTATGTTTGTCAGGACTGGATTTGACCAGCCGGAATACATCCCCTAACGGATTTTGTGCAGGCTTGGGAAGGCGAGCAATGCGTGCAGAGGCACACGCAGCCCACCAGCAGGGATTTCTTTTGGAGAAATTTAGAATGGCACGGTGCTTGGGAGCCTTTGATATGGGTTGGGAGATGTATTCCTTGGTTCCCCAGCTTCCAAACCATTGATAGGTTCTGGGTGCAGAGAAATTCACAAACAGCTTTCCACCGTTTGCTTTCCAACCTCTAAAGAAGACTGTATAAGCCTGAGCCATGCGCATATCTTTATTTGCTGCGATAAAGAGTCTGGTGGGGTGTGAATTAACACTGCGACTTTTCCAGTCAACCAGATGCTGTCCGCCTTCATAGGCAATGAGGTCAACGCCAAATCGTCTTGCCATCTCCGCATTTTTACGGATGTATTTCAGAACCGATGGAATGGAATATTTTTCTTTGGGGTCGTACATCATTTTAAACAGCTGTGAAACACTGCGCGCACGCCTGGCACTTGCGGTACTGGGAAAGAAGTAGGGTGCAATAGCGACGGCGTCGGTTTTTTTGTAGGCATTGCGATAGGAAAGCAGCATTTCAGATGCGCGCGTCCAGCCTGCCCAGCTTCCCATTACACGCACAATACGGGAGGTGCCGCCAAAGGTTTGCTCCCATATATCAAAAATTTGTACCGAACGCATAGAAAAGTATTTGTAGCCGGCTTTTTGCCTGTCCTCGTCAAGATGCAGACGTTGTCCCTGATCTCTTACATAGTGAGCCTGGTCAAAAATAGTGTTCCAGGCTTCATTGGTATATTCAACATAGGCTTTTAGACCGGGTTTTAGATAGCGTTTTACATATTGCGCGTAGCGGCGTACAAAATTATTGTCTGCCTTGTGTGGAATATTAAACCAGGGGTCAGCATTGAGCATATTGGCAAGGGCTACCATGATTTCCAGGGGCGCACCACGCCTGCCTTCCTTGCCTGCCCAGGTTGCATCGTCCAGCTTTGGACGTTGTTCCCAGTGAGAGATTGGATTGCGCGTAATGCCTGACATATTCATAAAACGAATGACTTTGAAGTCCTTCATATAATTCAGATAGTCAGGATTAAAAACCAGTTTGCTGTAGTATTTTTCAAAAGGAAGATACTTTCTGCCACGACACTGTTTTGCATTATCAACACGTTTAAATCTGTTGTTTTCACAAATGCCGCCAGGCAGCAATACACGAATATTGCGTAAATAATTAGCAGGGTTGCTGTGCTTGATGACCAGTTTGACCCGGAACTCTCTATCAGCTCCAGCCGTAATGCGGATAATATCTTTGCCTTTTTCACGGAAAATCAGTTTGGCATCATCACTGTAACTTAGTATGCCTTCGCCATCATACAAAACAGTATACAGACCTTCAGGTACTGTTCCCTTGGGCAGTTTATAAAGAAAACGTGTGCCTACCTGACCGCCGTTGAGATTTTTTGGCCAGCCATTTTTGTCATAAACAATTTTGCCTTTGGTCAACCAGGGGCGAGCTTCTTCAAATGGTAAAGACGTTTTGAAAATGTCAATGAAGGGAACGCTGGCATCATCATCCATGACTTCATTCGTATTGATTCCCATAGGAGAACGGGTATTTGGAGCTGCCATTACGATGTCATTGATAAACAAACTAAAAAGAAAGAACGCAACGAGACATATCTTTTTATGAAATTTATTATAATTCATTTAATTTTATAGCCCTTACTGGTTTTTATTGTGTCTTATTATTTATCAATCATCCCCATTGATATTATTAATGACGTATATGTTTCTTGTTTTTAAGTAACAACTTTAAAGTTTGTAAAATTAGCCTGTTCGTAAAAGTTGTACGTTATCCTGAAGCGGTGATTTTATTCCTATTGAAATTATCGATTCAGACTGGTGTTTATTTTTAATATACAGTAGCAAGGCTGAATATACGCTGACTGCTATATGTAAACGTAGCAAGGGGCGATGCCGCAGCAATCAACCCACCCCACTCTTTAACTTAGCCTGCTATGCTTACTACCCCATATTTATTTTTTATATCCGCATTTGCCTTCCGGATTCGGCGGATTGCAGGCAGCATTTTCCAGATTTAGAGTCTGTAAACTGCAAAAGTTCCAGAGTTCTCCCGAAATGGGGTCGCTAAATTCAAGAGATTTTGCCAGCAGTTGCAGTGGTTTATCATAATTTTCACCCTTGCAGGGCAGCAGTTTGGGGTAGAAAGGATCATTTAGAATAGGAATGCCGAGTGACATCATGTGAACCCGAAGTTGATGCTGCTTTCCTGTAACAGGCTTTAACTGATATTTACTTAACTGACCTCGTGTTTCGATGACATCCAGTGTCGTTTCTGAATTTATTTCGCCTTGCTGTTCTTTCATCAGAAAGAAGGGCTCGCCTTTTACCAGTCTGCTTCTATGGGTAATGGGAAACTTCAGGCTGGATGATGCAGCGATTGCTTCATAGACTTTTTTTACCTGCCTTTTTTGAAAGAGCGTCTGATAGATGCCTCGTACCTTGCTATTGCAGGTGAAAATCACAATTCCGGCGGTTTCCCGATCGAGGCGATGCACCGGGCTTATCTGTTCATTTTGGTAGTGATGTTTAAGGCGCGCCAGCAGACTTTCGCGTACATAACGCCCTGTTGGTGTGACCGGAATAAAATGTGGCTTATCGACAACAATGATATTTTCATTCTTGAACAGTATTTTCTCTTTAAAGGGAATTTTCGGTTCATCCGGAATTTCACGGTAGTAGAACAAAAACATTTCACCCTGATAGGGGCTTGAACGATGAAAGGGAATGCCTTCCTGATTGACAATATCACCCCGTTGCATACGCTCTTCAAGAACATCCGGGGGGATAAAAGGAAAACGCTGTTGCAGAAAGTCCAGAATGGTTTCCCAGTTCTGATCTGTTTTTTTAGGTAGCCACACGCGACTTGCGGATACACCCTGGCGCATTGCCAGCGGTGATTTGAGTTTTTCTTTTTTTGCCATGTATTATGCTCAGGAGTCAATATGGAAAAGCTGACGGCGATTAAAGGATCAATTTCACCGGGAAATATATCAAAAAAGAGGGGGATGGGGTACAGAGGACAGAGGGCAGAAGACAGCACCGTAGCCCGTATGAAGCCTGCGGAATACGGGGATTGCACATTGTTAATCAGTGCTCCTGTGTTTCGTTCCTCAACACAGACCACAAGCGCAATTACAAAAATATATAAAAAACAGGGGGGATGGGTGTGCTTGTGAAAAATGGAGGTCGGAATCAGAAATAAATCTGATTCTGACCTCAAGAGCTCTCTCCATATTTTGCCCAATAGCTCCTGAAGACAATAAAGGGCAGTTTTTAACTATCTTATTTTTAGAGTCATGGGAAGTTTTCCCTTGGGGCGCAGTGTCAGCCGACACTCATGTTTTACATCGGCATCTTTGGGTAATGTCAGGCGGAAGCGTTGTGCCACAATGGCAATGGCAAGCACGGATTCGGTGATGCCAAAGCTTTTGCCGATGCAGACTCTTGGTCCGGCACTAAAGGGCAGGTAGGTGAATTTCTTTGGTTTGTCTGCGCCGGGCATAAAGCGCTCTGGCATAAAGCTGTCAGGGTTTTTCCAGAACTTTTTGTGACGTTGCACCAGCCAGGGAACGACCAGCATTAAAGAACCCGCTGGTACTTTTCTGCCTCGTATCTCATCATCCTTGAGAGCTTGACGGGATAAGATCGGAACCGGCGGGTATAAACGCATTGTCTCATCAAGAATGGCACGAGTATAGTTCAATTTTTCAACATCTGCATATTCTGGTGTGCGACCACCCAGAACTTCTTCCAGTTCATCGTGCAGCTTCTTTTCTACATCAGGTGCCTGGGAAATCAGATACCATGTCCAGGCAAGTACATTGGCGGTGGTTTCATGACCTGCCATAAACAGTACAATAATTTCGTTGCGAATCTGTTCGCGTGTCATTAAGTCCTCGCCACTTTCAAGCTTGTTGGCTTTAAGCAGTTCGGCAACCATGGTGCCTTCGTGTCCGCCTTTTTCTGCCAGTGCAATAATGGCATCAACGGCATTATGAATGGTTTTACCTGCGACCTTTGCCTTGCCAATTTTGGCATTTACGTTTGGCATCCAGTCGGGTAATCCCAGAAAATTGGAAAGTGCCATTTGTTTGACAACTGCCTGATAGTCTGCAAAGGCACTTACTACGGCTTCACTGTTTTCTGCGCCCAGTTTTTCACCAAAGAGGGTGCGGGCGATAATTTCAGCCGCCAGTTTTGCCATTTCAGTATGTGCTTCAATGGTTGCGCCATCCCCCTGGGCTTGCCAGTTGTCAGCCATTTCTGTGATGGTTGAAACCATGGTTTTGCTGTACATCTGGATATGTGCATTGTCAAACATGGGTGTTTGAATCCTGCGTCTTGAAGCCCAGGTTTTGCCATCACTGATAAAAAGACCGTCCCCCAGAAGTGGTTCGAGCGCACGCCGCATCTGCGGGCTCTTGCGTTCATAATTATCTTTATTTTCAACCAGTACATAGCGAATAATATCAGGTGAATTAGCTACAAATACATGCTGTTTGAGTATCTTTTGAGACATAAACTCGTCTGAAAAGGCATCCTCGTCCCACATGGATAACAGATCTTTGCGTGCATAATAAAGTGCTTGAAAAGGATTGATTTCTTTTTTGTGTCTTTTAGGATAAGGCGGGATAAAAGCTGTCATATTTTCTTCCATAAGTTGTTACTTGTATTTTAAGTAATTATTATACATACCTGAGCAAAATAAAGATTTTAGCATAGCTATTCCTTGTCAGTTTTGATCTAGAACCTGTCTGAATATAAAAATTGACAAAAATCCGGTTAAATTCAGCTTCTTCGCAGTAGCTTCCCGGAGAGGTTCTAACTTCTGTCAGAACTATGGTGGACTTTGTCGTAAAATCTTTCTTTGTAAATATAGATCAAGTACATATATTCCGGCAAAAGCTATAATTACCAGCGTCATAATAGAAATTTAATGATTTAAAGACAATCAACCCAGGGGGTTGATTTTATAACTTTTATTGGATTACTGGCGATATACCGGGTCAAAATATGAATACTGTTTTGGATACTGCTTTGGTCGATAATGATTTGGGGGTTTGTGTAAAAGATTCTGAGGGTAAGGTGTTGCAGCAAAACAAGCTTTGTCTTGAAATTTGTGGCAATTGTCTGGGAAAGGTATGCAATGTCGCCTGTATGGAGTTATACGCAAAAGATAATACAAAGCAATGGAATAAGTGGGGGAGTCATGTGTATAAAAACAGTTATGCGCATAACGGCTTTTATGATATTACCCTGCTTTGCAGTCATACTCACATGATTACTTTTTTACAGCCTCTGGAAGAAAAGTACAGGAAAGCAATCGAGTATTACAAAAAGGGAATTGATTTGACTAAAAGGGAAATGGAGATATTATCTTATATTATTCAGGGGGCTTCCAATTCTGAAATATGTGATAAAATCTCAGTTTCCCGGGCGACTATCAGGACACATTTGAATAATGTTTACAAGAAAGCGAATGAAATGGGTCTGGAACTTAAATATTTGCCCAAAAAAAGGATGAGATTAGGATAACATCGAAAATACTGGATTACACTGGCTTATAATGTCGTTTACACTGGGTTATAGGATCGCTGTATTTCGCAGATTTTAATGCTTGTTTTAGTCTTGAAGCAACTTGGAGCAACTTGGAGCAACGAGTATAAATACAAAAATTTTTAGCCAGGAGAGTTTTAAGGTAGAATTTGTCCCGGTTAACCAGACTTAGAGATATTCTCAAGGATACTTCATTGACAAATGCAAAAAAGAAAATTGCCATTGTTGGCATGGCGTGTCGTTTTCCCGGCGAGGCAAATTCACCTGAGGCATTTTGGGATGTTTTAAAAAATGGCAAAGATGTTGTAACTGAGGTTAGCTCGGAACGCTGGGGAACCAACTTTTATCAGCATCCAAATAAAAAAGAACCAGGAAAAAGTTATACCTTTTCTGCGGGTGTATTACCTCATGTAGACGAATTTGATGCGAGTTTCTTTGGGATTTCTCCCCGTGAAGCGGCTCAAATGGATCCGCAACAAAGATTATTACTGGAGTTGACCTGGGAGGCACTGGAAGACGGGCAGCAAATTCCTGAATCTCTGGCGGGTTCACAATGTGCGGTCTACATTGGTATCGCAAGTACCGATTATGCCCACCGCCGTATGGATGATTTAAGCTCTCTCGATCCCTATTCAATGACGGGCAATACCGCCAGTATTGCATCCAACCGGATCTCCTATATTTATGATCTGCATGGTCCGAGTGTCTCTGTTGATACCGCCTGTTCTTCCTCACTGGTTGCCTTGCATCAGGCATGTAATGCGATATGGAGTGGCGATGCTCCAAGCGCAATTACGGGTGGTGTCAATATGCTATTGCATCCGTTTGGCTTTATTGGTTTTTCCAAGGCATCCATGTTGTCGCCGCGCGGACGCTGTCGGGCATTTGATGCGACAGGTGATGGTTATGTCAGGGCGGAAGGCTCGGCAATCCTGTTTCTGAAGCCGCTGGAAGATGCCGAGGCAGATGGCGATCCGGTGCATGCGGTAATCGTGGATACAGGAATTAACAGCGATGGACATACGAACGGGATTACCTTGCCAAGTGCAGAAGGTCAGGCAATGCTGTTACAAAAAGTTTATGACAGGGCAGAAATTGATCCCGATGATCTTTGCTATGTTGAAGCGCACGGCACCGGTACTGCCGTTGGTGATCCACTGGAAGCCGCAGCACTCGCCAAGGTGATTGCCCGCAAGCGTAGCCGACCGCTACCCATCGGTTCAGCCAAAACCAATCTGGGGCATCTCGAAACCGCTTCAGGCATGGCGGGTCTGCTTAAAGTCATCCTGAGCCTGAAAAATCGCGCGATTCCGCCTTCTTTACACTTTAATGAACCCAATCCCAATATTGATTTTGAAGCGGATCAACTATCTGTGGTGACTTCCTTAACTGCGCTTGAAGAATCCGCAAAACCGTTATTAATGGGGGTCAACTCGTTTGGTTTTGGTGGCGCGAATGCACACGCCATTATTGAAGAATACAAACCAGGAACACGGAAAAAATCAGGCAGGCGTAAAAATATGCAAAAAAAGGGGGGGATGGGTAGTCAAACTACCAGCCTGCCTCTATTTTTATCAGCACACAATAACACTGCGTTAAAGGCAATGGCTGGGCAATATCGTGATTTACTTCAGCATGACGGTATTAATTATGATGATGTCGCCTGGTCTGCGTATAAAAACAGGCAATTATTAAAACAGGGTCTTGCGGTTCATGCAGACAGGGTGGAAGATATTATTGAATGCCTGCATGCTTATTCACAGGGGGAGTTGCATACGGGGGCGACAACTGCCTCCCGCCTTGAATCAATTGATCAAAAACCAGTCAAAATGGCTTTGGTTTTTTCAGGAAATGGCTCTCAATGGCAGGGTATGGGTTGTGAATTGCTGGAAACAGAACCGCTATTTCTGGAAACAGTTAAAGAAGTTGACCAGCTCTTAAAAAAATATGATGACATTTCATTAATTGATGAGTTCAAGGCAAGTGAGGAACAAAGCCGCTTGCAGGAAACAGAAATTGCACAGCCACTGTTATTTGCACTGCAAGTGGGGCTGGTGCGTGTGCTTGAGTCCAAAGGACTTCATGCGGATGCGGTAGTCGGTCATAGTGTCGGTGAAGTAGCGGCAGCCTGGGCTGCGGGTGTGCTGACCCTGGAAGATGCGGTAAGGGTTATCTATCAGCGCAGTCACGCACAGGGCAAAACTCGTGGGGCAGGGCGCATGGCTGCTGCTGCCATGGGTGAAGTCGAAATGAAGTTGTTGCTTGAAGAACTGCAACTAAAAGATGAGGTTTGTATTGCAGGTATCAACAGTCCAAAGTCAGTGACCTTGTCTGGCTCGCTCAAGTCGCTTCAGATTATCGCTCAACACTTTGAAGAAAATGGCTTGTTTTACCGTATACTTGATCTTGATTATGCCTTTCATAGTCCTGCCATGGATGCGGTCGAAGATGATATTATTAATTCACTGCAGGGCTTGACCTTAAACAGGGTAAAACGCCGTTTTTATTCAACCGTTACAGGCAGGGTAGTTGCTTCCAAAAAGCTTGGCGCGGAGTACTGGTGGAAGAATATTCGTCAGCCTGTAATGTTTGCAGCCGCCATGGACAAGCTGCTTGTGGATGGCTATCAGGTTTTTCTTGAGATTGGACCGCATCCGGTATTGCGAACCTATGTGAATGAATGTGGCAGGGAATATGAAAACCAGATCCAGACCTTTCCGACGATTAAACGTCAGGCAGAATCAAAAAATGCGCTGCTAAATTCATTATATAACTGTTATCTGTGTGCCTGTAAAATCAAGGAAAAAGTTGTTTTTCCTGGTAAATACAATAGTTTGTCTCTACCTCATTATCCCTGGCAAAGAGAAAAGCACTGGTATACCCTAACCGCAGAAGGTTATGACCTGGTTAACCGTCGGCGTAACCATCCCCTGCTGGGTTATCGGCTTAAAGACCATGAATCAAGCTGGGAAAACCAGATAGATAGTGAGTTATTTTCTTACCTGAAGGATCATGTCGTCGATGGCGGTGCTGTTTTTCCCGCTGCTGCCTATGTAGAGATGGCGCTTGCTGCTTCTCTGGAATGGTTTGGTGATGAACCCGATATTGATAAAAATGATGAAAATAATAATGTAAACAAGACAACAACTCAGTGGGAAATAGAAAATCTTGAAATAAGAGCGCCTATTGTACTTGATCACAGTAAGGTGATTCGTTTTAAACTTTTTTCAAAAGATGGCAATTTTATCATCAGCAGCCGGGATCGACTCACTGATAATCCCTGGACTGAAAATGTAGTCGGTCGTCTGGTTGGAAAAACCAGCCGCAAAGCACCTCAAAAATTACATCTGGATTCTTTTATAAAGGCATCCAGAAAAGTGATATCTTCTGCGGGTCATTACAAGCTGACCGAAGCGGTCGGTTTATCCTATGGTTCGACGTTTCAGGGCGTTGATCGTGTCTGGGTGTCGGCATTAACCGGAACTGAAAAAAGTGCTCTGGCAAAACTGCTGCTACCGCAAGAGTTAGTGGGCAAAAGCAGTGATTACCTGCTCCATCCGGCAATGCTGGATGCGGGTTTCCAGGTACTCGTCGATATTTTTTCTGAAAAAATTGAAGAGGGACAGCAGGCGGCATTGATCCCTGTGCAAATAGGCAAGCTCTATTACTACCATGACATGAGTGAGTTGTCCTATCTGTCTGTCAGGATTATAAAACAAAGCCCTCAATCGGTACTCGCAGACTATATGTTGCTGGACTCTGCTGGCAATGTTCTTGCCGAGTTGAGAAATTGCCGCTTTAGAGGAGTACAGTTAAGTCGCAGCGTTCAGACTTTACCCGCTGCCTATGAATTTAAAGCCGTTGTAAAACCACATCTTTTGCCTGCAAGACAATCAGCTGTGGCAGAGCCCGTAGCGTTGGTATCGCGCGCTATTGAGTACCTGAAAGAGCATGAAAATGAATTTCAGCAGAGCAAGCATTATCAGGAAGTCTTGCCCCTGTTTGATGTTATGGTTTCCATGTTTGCATGGGAGGCAATTCAGAAACTCAACCCTAAAGGTGATGAATTTACTTTAGAATCTCTGGCGGAACAGGCGCATATTGAATCCTTAAAATTCCCCTTGTTATCACGTTTGCTGAATATCCTGGTTGAGGATGACCTTGCCACTTACGAAAATGGTCAATGGTTGCTGGCTACTGAAAGTGAACTTCCTGCGGCAGAAGACATCTGGTTGTCTGTACTCGGTGATTCTCCGGCCTACCTGCCCGAACTGATGTTGTTGGGACGTTGTGGCAAGCATCTGGCGGATGTTTTACAGCACAAGATTGAGCCAGAAAGCTTGCTGTTTTCAAGCAAAAGCAGTATTCAGGAACACTGGAGTGGAGCTTCTCCAAGTAATTTAAGCATGAATCTTGCCCTGCTTGATATGGTTCAGGAGATTGTAGCAGACTGGCCTGCCAATCAGCGTTTGCGCATTGTTGAAATTGGTGCAAATGATACCGAGATTAGCCGTCTGATTTTACCTGTTCTTCCCCAGGAACAATGCGATTATCTCTATCTTCACAATAATGAAGAAGCTCTGGTTAATGCCACATTTGATCTGGAAAACTGGTCTTTTGTCAAAACCCAATTAATTGATTTAAGTCTTGATCTGAACCTTGCTGAAAACCACATAGACTTTGCCAGTTATGATATTGTGATCGCTGCAAATACGCTCTACCATTCAGATGATTTATTAAAAGTACAGGCGAATATTAAAAAATTATTATCCCCCAAAGGTGTTTTATTACTGCTTGAAAGGCAGTCAGACCGCTTTATGGATATGACCTTTGGCTTGCAAACTGACTGGTGGAGCCACACTACAGATGTGCGAAATCCGGTACCACTTTTAATGACGGCAAATGAATGGCGCAATACATTAAGAGAAACCGGTTTTGATCAGGTTGAACTATTGATAGAGCCTGAAGCAACGGGCGATATTGGTGCCTTTCTGGTTGCCGCCAATCACGACAATGAAATAAAGCCGGAAGATCTGGATTCTGCTTTGACTGAGCAGCAATCAGAAGAAAAGCAGTCTGTAAAAACCTGGATGATTCTCAAGGATGATTCAGTTGTTTCAAATACACTTGCTCATGCATTTGAACAGGAGCTAAAAAATGCGGGTCAACAAATTGTCATCGTAGAACACGGACAAACCTATAAAAGGCTTGGACTAACCCATTTTGCGATCAATTTTGACGAGGACAAAAGAGATACAGAAGAACATTTTGATCACATTATCGAGACTTTGGACAAACTTGATTTGCACTGTGATCAGATAATCCATTTGATGGGAATACGCTGGCACGATGATACTTCCCCGGATTTTTCCGATCTGGGTTTGCAAAACCTGCGTTGCAGCAGCACCCTTGACCTGATTCAGGGGCTTGAAAAAAATTGTGCAGATTTTCCAGAGTTAACCCTGGTTACTTCTGGTGGAGCAACGGTTGCAGCAGATCAGAACATATTTAATTTCTCCAGCAATCCTTCTCAGGCGGCACTCTGGGGGCTGGGTCGGGTGATTATGAATGAACAGCCTGAACTGGGCTGTAAACTGATTGACCTGCAAGGTAAATTTGATGCTGATATAACAAGTCGTTTGCTCCTGGATGAATTTTTTAATAAAGACACTCAAGATAGCACTAGTCAGGATCCAGAAAAGAATCCTGAAAATGAAATTATCCTCTGCGAAAATGCGCGTCATGTCTTGCGTATGAAGCGCATATCACTTGCGAGTGAAGCGCAGCAACAGGAGAAAAAAAATCTGGATTACTGTCTCAAATTCAGTACACCCGGTCAGTTAAAAAATCTCTTCTGGCAGGAATTACCCGAGCAATTTTTGCAGGCAGATGAAATAGAAATAAAGCCTCACGCGGCAGGTCTCAATTTCAGGGATGTCATGTATGCCATGGGATTGCTGTCTGATGAAGCAGTGGAAAATGGCTTTGCCGGACCAACCCTGGGGATGGAGGTTTCAGGCACAGTCGTTAAAGTTGGTAGCGCCGTAACTGACTTTAAAAAAGGTGATGAGGTCGTGGGTTTTGCACCCGCCTGTTTTAGTTCCCGGGTTATCACCCAAACCACAGCAATTACACATAAACCCGCAAGCTGGAGTTTTGAAGAAGCAGCAACAATTCCGACCACCTTCTTTACTGTTTATTATGCCCTGAAACATCTGGCACAGATTCAGCCAGGTGAAAAAATACTGATTCATGGCGCCGCAGGGGGAGTGGGCATAGCCGCAATTCAGTATGCCCGTTATTGCGGTGCCGAGATTTTTGCCACAGCTGGCAGTGATGAAAAACGTGACTTTGTTCGGCTTCTTGGGGCTGATCATGTAATGGACTCGCGTTCACTGGCTTTTGCCGACGATATTATGCGTATCACGGAAGGTCAGGGTATTGATATTGTGCTTAACTCTCTGGCGGGAGAAGCGATTACGCGAAATCTTTCAGTATTAAAGCCTTTTGGACGTTTCCTGGAACTGGGTAAGCGTGATTTTTATGAAAACAGCAAGATTGGCTTAAGACCATTCAGAAATAATATTTCCTATTTTGGTATCGACGCGGATCAACTGTTGATAGAACGTCCTGAATTGGCAAATAGGCTTTTCAGGGAAGTGATGGAGCTGTTTGAAGATGGCTGCTTGCGACCTATGCCGTATCGCAGTTTCCCTGCCAGACGGGTAGAAGATGCTTTCCGTTATATGCAGCAGTCCCGCCAGATTGGTAAGGTTGTGCTGTCATTTATGCATGATAATGCGATCCCGGACGAGATGATACAACGATTGCATACCTCCAGTGATAATTTTTCCTGTGCAGACAAAGGCACTTACCTTGTTACCGGTGGTTTGAGTGGCTTTGGATTAAAAACAGCTACCTGGTTAGTCGAAAAGGGAGCAAAAACACTGGTTTTAATCAGCCGCAGCGCAAAACTAAGCGATGATGCCGAAGAGACAATAAACAGGCTGAAAAATCAGGGTGTCAAAGTTTATAAGCGTGCTTGTGATGTAACAGACAAGAAGGCTTTAACTGCACTCATAGCAGAAATACAACAGGTATTGCCTCCTCTAAAGGGAGTAGTCCATGCGGCAATGGTGTTAGACGACGCTCTGATTCGAAATATGACACAGCAACAACTTTTAAGTGTCATGGCTCCTAAAGTGACTGGCGCGTGGAACCTGCATGAGGCAACTCTGGAAACAGAACTGGACTTCTTTATTTTGTATTCTTCGGCAACCACATTTGTCGGTAATCCCGGACAGGCAAATTATGTTGCCGCCAATAGTTTTCTGGAGTCCCTGGCAAACTATCGTCGCAAACAGGGCTTGCCCGCGCATTATGCCGCCTGGGGTGCGATTTCTGATGTAGGTTTTCTGGCACGCAATGAAGAAATCAAGGATGCCTTGCAATCACGCCTGGGTGGAGAGGCATTGAGTTCAGATCAGGCACTAAAAATGCTGGACAAATTACTTCTTGGCGATAAGGCTGGTGCTGCCTTTATTGATCTTGACTGGGGCGTTATTCAAAGGGTTATGCCTGCTGCCAATAGCGCAAAATATGAAGAATTAAGACGTCAGGTTAAATCTTCCGATAATGATCAGCATGAAGATATTCAGACTTTAATTGCAAATCTTGGTCATGCAGAAATACAGGAACTTGTGATTGATTTATTGCTTGATGAAATTGAACATATTTTGCGTTTGCCACGTGAGAAACTTGATATTGAGCAGTCTGTTTTTGATCTGGGCATGGACTCACTCATGGGGATGGAACTGGTTCTGGCGATTGAAGAGCGCTTTGCCGTAAAATTGCCTGTTATGGCATTAACCGAAGGTGCAAATATCCAGAGAATTGCAGAACGCATAACAGAACAACTGGTGGGTACTGACAGTGGTGTCAGCAATGCCGATCAGCCAGATGAACATCGGGAAAGTATCAGCATAGCCGCCTCACGTCACGGTCATGCAGAACATATGACCGAAGAAGAATCAGCGAAATTATCCAGACAACTGATTGAGGATGCCATAAAATCTGGAGATAGCTCCGGAGATAACAAGGTGCAAGAAAAAAACAATGACAATGACTAAAAAAAGTAATCTGTTTGGACTTAGTGGCTCGGTAAAAGACCAGTTGGCACAAAAAATGCTGGAGAAACGCCTGAAAAAAGTCACTGAAGCAGAATTGAAGAAGGGAGATGTGGTGCGTCCACGCAAATCGTTGTCATTCAACTCCAAAATACCTGATGAATTTTACCGTTTTGACAAGTTTCCCGGTTATCAGCAAATTCGTATTCTGGAAACAGGTGGCAAGCAACTCGGTGTTGCCAGCCCTTTCTTTAAGACACATGAGGGAGTTGCGAGAAATACAACGCAAATCAATGGACATGACTACCTTAATTTTGCGAGCTACAACTACCTGGATTTATGTGGTCATCCTGAAGTCTCACAAGCAGCCAAAGATGCCATAGATCAATATGGCACCAGTGCCTCAGCGAGTCGTCCGGTGGCAGGAGAACGTCCTGTGCAGCGAGAGCTGGAGAAGGAGCTGGCAAAACTTTATGACGTGGATGATGCCATCGTTTTTGTTAGTGGGCATGCGACCAATGTCACCACGATTGGGTATTTGTTTGGACCCAAGGATTTAATTCTGCATGACTCCCTGATACATAACAGTATCGTTCAGGGAGGGCAGCTTTCCGGTGCGACACGTTTGCCATTTCCACATAATGACTGGCAAGCTCTGGATGAGTTACTGTTTCAGCAGCGAAAAAATTATGAGCGGGTTTTAATTGTTATAGAAGGAATCTATAGCATGGATGGTGACTATCCCGACTTAAAACGCTTTATTGAAATAAAAGAACGCCATAAAGCTTTTTTAATGGTAGATGAAGCCCATTCACTCGGAGTTTTGGGTGAACGTGGTCATGGCATTAAGGAACATGCAGGCGTTGATGGGCATGAAGTTGATATCTGGATGGGAACCCTGAGCAAGACACTGGCAAGTTGCGGTGGTTATATTGCAGGTGAAAAAGCATTGGTCGAACATTTAAAATATTCTGCCCCCGGCTTTTTATACAGCGTTGGCATGGCTCCACCGGTTGCCGCATCCGCCCTGGCAGCTCTCAAAATACTGGACAGGGAGCCACAACGAGTTCAGCATTTAAAAGAAAGAGGTCAGCAATTCCTCTCGCTTGCCCAGGAAAATGGCTTGAATGTTGGCTCAAGTGCCGGTTTATCTGTGATTCCTGTTATTACGGGAAGTTCTGCAACGGCCGGACGTCTGGCAAATGCCTGTTTTGAACGCAATATCAATGTGCAGCCCATCTTTTATCCTGCGGTACAGGAAGGCATGGCGCGCTTGCGCTTTTTTATTTGTTCTTCTCATACCGAAGAACAAATAGAACAAACAGTAAAGATACTGCTTGAAGAAATGAACAAGCTTAAATAAGAAGCTGTCTGGGAATAGTGAGCCTACTGCGGAAAAGCTGAATTTGGCTGAATTTTTCCTCAATTTTCGTTAAATAGAACAACTATTCGCCTCAAATTGATAAAAAATCCAGCTCAAATCAGCTTTCCCTCGCTACGACTCATATTTCCAGACAGCTTCTAAGTAGCAAAATATAGTAAAAACAGGGGGGATGGGTGATCAGAGGACAGAAGACAGAAAACAGAAGACAGGCTTACAATCAAAAATATGTAAAAAACAGGGGGGATGGGTAGTAGTTATACGCTATACGAGGCCTCCTTGCACAATAATTGCGCCGTCCCTAAAGAGACTGTTCCTGCATAAACT
>Ga0256832_1001514_pt1 | contig 15757 bp, 10 predicted proteins | sample 134614metaG_FD_190534 | JGI IMG/M metagenome (GOLD analysis project Ga0256832, IMG submission 190534) | Hydrothermal vent microbial communities from Lau Basin, Pacific Ocean - 134-614 | ecosystem: Environmental > Aquatic > Marine > Hydrothermal vents | place: Pacific Ocean: Lau Basin | collected...
AATCGGGGAAATCGGGGAAATAAAAAAATCTGTGTAATCCCATAATCCGTGTAATCTGTGATTCTGACGATGAGCGTAACGGACGTGATGAACGTGATGAACGTGATGAACGTGACGAACGTGACGAACGTGACGAACGTAGCCCAGCCATGCTGGGAAACGAGTTCAAGCCCGTAAGGGGCCGGCTGAGCAGGGCTGGTTGAGCGGGGAGGGGCGAAGCCCGATATATTCCGGCTCGCGGCGTAAGCCCGAGGTCGCGGAGACGGGCGTTTGTCAGTGGAATCGGCGAGATAAAAAATCTGTGTAATCCCATAATCCGTGTAATCTGTGATTCTGACGATGAACGTAACGAACGTGATGAACGTGATGAACGTGACGAACGTGATGCGTGACGGGCTTAGCCGGGGAAACTCACCACGGAGTTCACGGCGCCCACGGAGAGGTCATTCTCCATTATCAATTTTTCATTCTCCATTCTCCATTCTTTTTACCACGGAGTTCACGGAGCTCACGGAGTGTACACGGAGAGGTCATTCTCCATTTTCCATTTTCCATTCTCCATTATCCCCTATCTTTACCCCATGAAAAAAATCGAGCACATAGGCATAGCCGTAAGAGATTTGGCGAAAGCCAACGACTTATTTGCGCGTTTGTTGGGCAGGGAGCACTATAAGATTGAGGAGGTGGCTTCGGAGGGGGTGCGTACTTCTTTTTTTGAGTTGGGCGAGAGCAAGATTGAGTTGTTGGCGGCCAGTTCGGACGACAGTCCCATTGCTAAGTTTTTGGCGAAGCGGGGCGAGGGCATTCACCACATTGCCTTTGCGGTGGAGGACATTTGGGCGGAGATGAAGCGTCTGGAGGCTGAGGGTTTTCGGCCCTTGCAGGAGGAGCCGCGCGAGGGCGCCGATGGCAAGTTGGTGGCCTTTTTTCACCCGAAGACTGCGGGCGGGGTGTTGGTGGAAATTTGTCAGGATAAGCCCCTTGAGTGATGGAGTATTGGCCTTATTTCCTGGCCTTTGCGGGCAGCGTTCTTGCCGGAGGGATCAACACGCTGGCCGGAAATGGCTCTGCCATAACGCTGACCATACTGACCGATGTGTTGGGGCTGCCCGGCAACGTGGCGAACGGCACCAACCGTCTCGGTGTGTGGACGCAGGCGGCTGCGGGAAGTTTTGCCTTTTTCAGGGCCGGAAAGCTGGATTTCAGCAGGAGTAAGGGGCTGTTGAGCATGATTGTGTTGGGGGCGCTGGCGGGTGTGTGGGTGGCTACGCACATCTCGCACGAGGGGTTTGTGAAGGTGTTTCACTATCTGCTGTTGGTGTTTTTTTTCGTGATTTTGCTGAAGCCTGCCCGCTGGCTGAGGGAGACTGATTGGGCGTATCGCCCCAATCCGTGGGTGGCTATGCCTTTGGCGCTGGCATTGGGGTTTTACGGAGGCTTCATTCAGATGGGCATGGGCATTTTGTTTCTGGCACTGGCCGTGCTCGGTGCGCGTTACAGCCTGCTTGAGGCCAACGCGCTAAAGTTGTTTGTCATCGCGTTGTATATGCCGTTGGTGATATATGTTTTTCACCACTATGGTTTTGTGGACTGGAAAATAGGGGGCTTGATGGCGGCAGGGCAGACGCTGGGGGGGTATGCAACGGCGCGTTATGCCGCCCATTCGCCCCGTGCCAATACCATTGCCTGGTATGTGTTGCTGATTGCCGTGGGGGCCGCCATTGTGCGTTTTTTTTGGTTGTCTTGAAAGTTTCAGACGGGGCCGTAAATGGGCTTGGAAAGTTGTTTTATCTATGCGTGCGAAAAATTTTTGGGGGCTGTTGTTTTTCCTTGCCGGTTTGGGTGCCGGACCGCTTTGCGGGCAGGAAAATCCTTATGCCGACAGCCTGAAATCCACATTGACAGAAACTATGCCGGATACGCTGCGGGTGCTTACTCTCTGCGATCTGGCTTTTGCTTATTACAACAGCCGCCCCGAAGAGGCGGAGCAGTACGCGCGGCGGGCTGTTGAGCTGGCGCGCCAAATTTCCTATACGCGCGGCCTGATGAAGGCTTACTACAGCCTGGCCGCTTCGCTGCTCACTGAGGGGCGTTATGAAGAAGCCATAGAGGCCAGTGAGAAATCCCTGGAGGAGGCAAAACGGCTGGGCAGGTCTTCTGCCATTCGGGGGATTTACAATTTGCAGGGCGTCATTTACCGGCAATGGGGGCAACTCGAGGAAGCTCTGAAGCCACTGTTTGTGCTGTTGAAAATCAGCGAGGAGGAAGGCGATATGCTGGATGCCGGCCTGGCTGCCGAAAACATCTCTACCGTTTATCTGGACCTTCAGGATTCCCTTACTGCCCGGACTTATGCCTTGCGGGCAGAACAATACTTCATCAAGGCCGATGCTGCGGAATATTTGCCGGACCTCTATGTCAATTTGAGCAGCCTGACGAAAACGCTTTCAGACAAACTCGCTTACCTGAAGAAAGCCCAAAAACTTGGCATCTCCGGTGCAAATCCTTACATCTATCACAATCTCGGGGCATATTATCAGCATGCAGGGAGGCAGGATTCTGTGCTGTACTACTACCAAAAAGGCCTGGAGAGCGCCAGGGAAACGGGCGACCGCTACGAGGAGTTGCAGTTGTTGTTGGCGGTGTCAGAGGAGTATCGGAGGCAAAAAAACTACAGCAAGGCCCTGGCTTATGCCCGCGAGGGAATGGATTTGGCGAAAGCCTTAGATCAAAAGCAAACTCTTGGAGGGTTGTATGTTTTGTCGGGACAGGTGCAGGCGGCTTTGGGCCAATACGACTCGGCTTACTATTCTGCCAATCGCGCCCTGGGTATTTTGGACACCTTCTTTACGGCTGATCTGAAGCAGGCCCAGGCCGAGGCGCTGGCCCGCTACGAATACGAAAAGCAAAAAGCCCGCATCGCCGAACAGGATTTGGAAATTGAACGCAGCCGTCGCCGCCGCCAGGAACTGCTCTTTGTAGGACTTGCGCTTTTGCTGTTGCTCGGCGGCTTGAGCTATTTTTTTTGGATGCGCCAACGCATCAAAGCGGAAAAAGACAGATTATTGTTGAAGTCTAAACAGGAGGAGGCGCAACGCTTGCAGGAGTTGCACGAACTGAAAGCCCGCTTTTTCAACAACATTGCTCATGAATACAGGACGCCCCTGACGCTCATCCTCGCTCCTCTGGAAGATTTAATTGGAAAGCTCAAAGACCGCGATACCAAAGAGCGCTTGTTGGAGATCGAGGAGCAGGGCCGGCGCCTTTTGCAACTCACGGAGGAGATGCTCGAGTTGGCGCGTTTGGACAGCGGGAGCATTCCTTTGAAAGAACACCCCCTGCAATTGGCCGGCAGCCTGCAGCGCATCTGCACTTCTTACGAATCGGCTGCCCGTATGAAGGGCGTTTCCTGGCAATGCGAAATCCATTGTCCGCCCGGCCTGATCGTGCGTTTAGACGAAGGCAAGCTGGAAAAAATTCTGAATAACCTCCTCGGCAATGCCCTGAAATTTACGCCTTCCGGCAAATGCGTGCAATTGCAGGCAGAGGTGAAAGAGGGCTGTTTGAAAGTCGTGGTGCATAACGAAGGCCCGGGGATTTCCAAGGCCGATTTGCCGCATATTTTTGAGCGCTTTTACAGGGGCGGACAGAAGGAGTCGGGAGCCGGCATTGGCCTGGCTTTTGCGAAAGAGTTGTGCGATTTGATGGGTGGCAGCATTCGCGCAGAAAGCGAGGAGGGTGTTTTTGCGCGATTCGTGTTGGAGTTGCCTGTAAGAGAAGTTTCAGGCGCTGAGCTTGAGACAAAATCCCGCGCTCCATCCACCCGATGGGAGCCTCATTTGGGGCATGGCAAGGAGGCTGTGATTCTCATCGTCGAAGACCAGCCGGACATGGCGCGATTTCTCCAACAGCTTTTGTCGGAGGAGTACCACACTTTGCATGCGAGTGAGGGAAAGCAGGCTCTGGAGATTTTGCGGAAGCAAAAAGTGGATCTCATCATTTCAGATGTGATGATGCCCGGCGGGATGGACGGTTTTGCCTTTCGGCAAATGGTGGCCCGCGAAGAGGCCTGGAAGTTCATCCCCTTCGTCTTTCTGACGGCCCGCGCTGCGGAGAGCGACCGCCTGCGGGGCTTTCGTTTTGGCGCCGATGACTACATCGTCAAGCCCTTTAGCGTGCGGGAATTGAGGGCGCGTTTGCGCAGTTTGTTGGAAAAAAAGCGGGAGCGCGAAGCAGCTTTGCGCGAGCAGGGTTTGGTAGAGGATGGGCTGACTGCTGATGAGGAGTTTTTGGCGCAAGCCGAGCGTCTGGTCTTAGAGCATTTGGATGAGCCAGGCTTTGGCGTGGAAGAATTGGCGGCAGGCATGAATTACAGCAGCCGTCAACTGGCCCGCCTGTTGAAAGAACTGACGGGCTTGTCGCCGGTGCAGTTTTTGTTGGAAATTCGCCTGCAACGGGCGTATCAGCTTTTGAAATCGAAGCGTTACCGGACGGTCTCGGAAGTGCGTTATGCAGTGGGCATAGAAAGCGCTTCTTATTTCAGCAAAAAATTTTCGGAGCGTTTTGGGGTGAGGCCCAGCGAGTTGTGAAAAGAAAAAGCCCCCTGCCCGGCAGGGGGCTTTTTACTCAGGGTTTTTCTATGCGTTCAAAGCCCGTGTAGCTGTGCAGGACTTTGGGCAGCTCGATGCCGTTTTCGGTTTGGTTGTTTTCGAGCAGGGCGGCCACGATGCGGGCCAGTGCGAGGGCGCTGCCGTTGAGGGTATGTGCCAGGCGTTTTTTCTTGCCGTCTTTGAAGCGCAGTTGGAGGCGGTTGCTCTGGTAAGTCTCAAAATTAGAGACTGAGCTGACTTCCAACCAGCGCTTTTGTGCGGCTGAATAGACTTCAAAGTCGTAAGTGAGGGCCGAGGTGAAGCCGAGGTCGCCTCCGCAGAGGCGGACGATGCGGTAGGGCAGTTCCAGCTCGTCGAGCAGGGAGGAGACGTGCTCCAGCATTTCGTCTAAGGCGGCATAGGAGCGATCGGGATGTTCGATGCGCACGATCTCCACTTTGTCGAATTGGTGTACGCGGTTGAGCCCGCGCACGTGTGCGCCGTAGGAGCCGGCTTCGCGGCGGAAGCAGGGGGTATAGCCCGTGAGTTTGATGGGGAAGTCTTCTTCTTCGAGTATGGCGCCGCGGTAGATGTTGGTTACGGGCACTTCGGCGGTGGGGATGAGGTAGAAGCCATCGCGTTCGACGAAGTACATTTGGCCTTCTTTGTCGGGCAGTTGGCCGGTGGCGCGGGCGGTATCTGCGTTGACCAGCAGGGGCGGGGATACTTCGAGATATCCGGCCCTGTGGGCGCGGTCGAGGAAGTAGTTGATGAGGGCACGCTCTAAGCGGGCGCCCTGGCCGAGATAGACGGGAAAGCCTGCTCCGGTGAGTTTGGTGCCGAGTTCCAGGTCGAAGAGCTGATAGACTTTAGCCAGTTCCCAATGGGGCAGGGCATTTTCTCCGAGCTCCGGTAATTCGTCGGGCCAGGCTTTGTAGATTTCGTTGTCGTCTTCGGATTTGCCGAAAGGCACTAAATCATTGGGCACGTTGGGTACCTCCAGCAGCAGTTGTTCGAGCTCGGCTTTGACTTTTTTGAGCTGCTCTTCGGGCGTTTTCATCTGCTCTTTGAGGGAGCTGACTTCAGCTTTGGAGGCTTCGGCTTCTTCTCGTTTGCCCTGTTTGTAGAGCGCACCGATTTCGCCGGAGAGCTGCTTGAGGCGGGCTTGGAGTTGCTCGACTTCCTGCAGCAATTTGCGGCGGGAGCTGTCCAGTTCGAGGATGCGGTCAATGATTTGGAGGTCTTCCTCCTTCCAATTGCGTTTTCTCAGGCCGTTGAGCACGCGTTCTTTGTTTTCGCGTAGAAAAGGTACTTGTAACATGGGCAGTAAAACTGAACTTTAAGGGTCAAAAACCCGTTAAAATAGTGCCGGAGCGGCCATTTAGGCTGCTTGTGGATAAAAATTTTTGCAAAGGTAAGGCTTCAATTGCGAAAAAAGGTGTATTTTTGCGCAACCATTGAGAAGTTTTACCTGACTTCTTCGTGTTAGAGTCCCAAGAAGACTACCAATTTTTTCCTTCAAATACGCGGGTTCGTGATAGCAACCGAAGATTGTGGCATAGCAGAGGAGCATTGTGTTTTTATCATAGCCGGAGGCCATGTTAGCGCGCCCGCATATTCCCAGGCCGAAGAGAGAAGCAAACTATTTTCTATTAAAACCAAATAAAGACCATGTACGATATTGTTCAGCTCAATGATATGTTGGTGTCGGAATTGCGCGACCTGGCGGAGTCATTGGGCCTTAAGGGTTACAAGCGTTTGAATAAGCAAGACCTGATTTACAAGATTCTGGACCAGCAGGCTCTGGCATCCCGCAATGTAAAAACTGCTGAAAAAACGGTTGTTAGATCAAGCGCGAAGAGTGGAGTTAAGGAGAGGGAAAGCGCCGAAAAGCAAAAGCGCCCTCGAAAAAAACGCGTACTCATAGATTCTGCCTTGAAATCGCCCGGCCCTGTTATCGAGAAGAAGACCGCGAAGAAAGAAGAGCCGAAGAAGCAGGCAACGGAGAAATCTGTTTCTGCAGAGAAGAAAACAGTTGTAGGCAGCCTGCCTTTTCCGGAGGAGCGGCCTAAGGCCAAGTCCTCCAAAGAAGTTGCGGAGTCCGTGCAGCCCAAGCCACAACCGCAAACTCCTGCCCGCCCGCAAAGGCAGCAGCAAGAGCGTAAGCTGCAGAATACCAATCCGCAGCAGCGTTTCTCTCAGCCGTCTGCGCCGCAAACGGAGCAGGCCGCCCGCCCCCAGAAAAAATTTGAGCTTGATTTGGATGGCGTCATCGAAGGTGAGGGCGTATTGGAAATGATGCCCGACGGCTACGGCTTTTTGCGCTCGGCAGATTACAACTACCTCTCTTCTCCCGATGACATTTACGTGTCGCCTTCGCAGGTCAAGCTTTTTGGCTTGCGCACGGGAGATACGGTCATTGGCGCAATACGTCCGCCGAAAGAGGGAGAAAAATACTTTGCTCTGCTCAAAGTCTCCAGCATCAACGGCTTGTCGCCGACGGAAATGGCAGACCGCATTCCCTTTGACTACCTGACGCCGCTCTTCCCCGAAGAAAAGCTCAAGCTGACGACTTCGCCTACGGGCAGAGACCTCAGCACGCGCATCATAGACCTTTTCTCTCCCATTGGCAAGGGCCAGCGCGGCCTCATCGTCGCCCAGCCCAAAACGGGTAAGACCTTCCTGCTGAAGGACGTGGCCAATGCCGTGGCCAAAAACCATCCGGAAGTCTATCTCATCGTCTTGCTCGTTGACGAGCGCCCGGAGGAGGTTACGGATATGCGCCGCAGTGTGAAAGCCGAAGTCGTAGCCTCAACCTTCGATGAGCCGGCCGAAAACCACGTGCGCGTGGCGGGCATCGTGCTCGAAAAAGCCAAGCGCCTCGTAGAATCCGGCCACGATGTGATGATTCTGCTGGATTCCATCACCCGCCTGGCCCGTGCTTACAATACCGTAGCTCCTGCCAGCGGCAAGGTGCTTTCCGGCGGTGTGGAGGCCAATGCCCTGCACAAGCCCAAAAAATTCTTCGGCGCTGCCCGCAACATCGAAGGCGGCGGCTCGCTCACCATCCTCGCCACAGCCCTGATTGATACCGGCTCCAAGATGGATGGCGTCATCTTTGAAGAATTTAAAGGCACCGGCAACATGGAGCTCCAGCTCGACCGCAGCCTCGCCAACAAGCGCCTCTATCCGGCCGTGGACCTGACCAAGTCGGGCACGCGCCGCGAAGACCTGTTGTTGGAGCGAGATACCCTGCAGCGCATGTTCATCCTGCGCAAGCACCTGGCCGACATGAAGCCGGACGAAGCCATGGAGTTTATCCGCAAGCACATGCTCAGCACTTCCAGCAATGAGGAGTTTCTGGCTTCCATGAATGGATAAGGGGTACTGTTTGCTTATTTTAGCAGTCGGGAGATATCCCTGAGCAATTCTTTGTGCTTGATTTTTTCGGCAATTTTTTGGGCTTCGCGGGCGGTTTGGATGGCTTCGGTATTTTGATGGAGGGCCTGGAGCGTGAGGGCTTTTTCGCAGAGGCTGGAGGCGAGTACGAGCAGGTTGTTGATTTCGCGTGCAATGGCGATGGCGCGCTCATAGGCTTCGAGCGCCTGCTCGTATTTTTGCTGATGGTAAAAAACATCCCCCATGGTGTTGATGGCCCGCGCAATGCCTTTTTGGTAGTTGAGCTGTTGGCAAATTTTCAGAGATTCGCGCAGGTGCTGCAGGGCCTGTTCATATTCGCCGGTGAGGCTTTCGAGTTCGCCGAGGTAGAGCAGCACGATGGCGCGGCCCTGGCGGTCGCCCATCTCTTTGACCAGTTTGAGGTCGCGCAGATATAGCTCCCGGGCTTTGTTGTATTTTTTTTGTTTTTGGAATACGTTTCCCAGGCTGCCGAGGGCGATGGCCATGAGGAATTTGTTGCCCAGCTCTTCAGCCAGTTGGAGGCCTTCCTGAAATTGTTGTCCGGCCTGTTCGTAATCGCCTTTTTCGAAGAGGAGGATGCCGAGGTTGACGAGCAGGGTGGCCATGCCCTGGCGGTCTTTGGCCTTTCGGCAAATGTCGAGTTGTTCTTTGATCCAGCGGATGCCTTCGGTATAGCGGCCCTGGTTCATAAAAGCGAGGCCGAGATTGGCGACAACCTGGGCTGTGGCGGAGGAATAAGGGCGCTGTCTGCTGCCCTCAATGCTTTTGATGAAGTATTTTTTTGCCTTTTCGTAAGCGCCTTGTCGGAAGTAGAGATTTCCCAAATTCCCATAAGCGCGTATTTTCCCGTAGAGGTCATTTTCGGCTTCAAACAGCTTGCGGCTTTTCTGGAGATGTTTGTCGGCTTCGGCATATTTTCCCTGGAGCATGAGCAGTTTGCCGAGGGCATTGGCAGCGCGGGCTTTGACGATGGGGTTGGTTTCTTTTTTGGCGATTTTCAGAGCCTTTCGGCAAATGCCTTCTGCGTCTTGCCATTGCCCGAGGAGTTCGAGCATTTCGGCTTTGCGGAGCAGGAGGTTGAAATATTCGAGGGGGTTTTCTTCTGCGGAGCTCCAGTTGAGCAGCTTGTCGTAGTAGAGCAGGGCCTGGCGGTTTTGGTAGTTGTTTCGGAAGAAGTCGGCTGCCTGTTTGCCATAGATTTTGGCTTTCGCCAAATGGCCGGACTGCTCGTAGTGATAGACCAGGTCGGAGAGGTATTGCTCTGTTTCGTCGGCATGGATTTTTTCGATGGCCTGTGCGATGAGCAGGTGGAGATGTTTGAGGCGTGCGCGGAGTTGCATTTCATAGACGGCCTCGCGGAGCAGGGAGTGTTTGAAGATGTAGCGAAGCTCGTTGACGGCTCGCCAGATTTGCACTTTTTCGGCGGTGTGGACTTGTTCTTTGAGCAGAGTAGGAAGCGTTTGGCGGTTTTCGTACTCAAAGGACTCGTAGTTTTTCATCACCTCGGTGAGTACGGGCAGTTCGAATTCCCGTCCGATGACGGCGGCGGCTTTGACGGTTTCGCGCACCAGTTCGGAGAGGCGGTCGAGGCGGGCGGTAAGGATGGCGTGGATGGAGTGCGAGAGGCGGATGTTTTGGTCGAGGATATTCCAGTTGCCGTTTTCTTCGCGGGTGAGGAGTTGGCTTTCGCGGAAGTATTCCAAGAGTTGTTCTAAGTAGAAGGGGTTGCCGTTGGTAGTGCGTTCGAGCAGGCGCAGGAAGTCTTCGGCTATGGGGCCGCCCAGCTCGCTTTCCGCAAAGGAGCGCATGGCTTCTAAGGAGAGGTTTTCCAGGCGGATGAGGTGAAGTGGCAGGGGGAGTTTTTCGCTGAGCAGAGAAGGCAGGCTGCCGTCTTCTTCGTAGCGGGAAGTGAGCAGGAGCAACACGGGCTGTTCTTGGAGCAGTGGCATGAGCTGCCGGAGGAAGTCCTCCGATTCGGGGTCAAGGCTTTGGAGGTCTTCGAGTTCGAGCAGAAGGGGGCCGGTTTGGGCCTGAGAGAGAAAAAAGCTGCGCAGCGCGGCGAGGATGTTTTCGTGCCGGCTGCGGGAGTTGAGTTTTTCCCAGCTCTGGTCTTCCTGAGGGAGCTCTAAGAGTGCGAGAAAGGCGGGTTTGAGCTGTTGTAATTCCCATTGGGTCTGTTCCTGCTCTTTGGATGATACGGGCGTTTCTGCGGGCGAAGCAGGAGGGAAGACAGAGGCGAACCGGGCCGCTTGTTTTTCGGGAGGTTCTTCTGTGGGCAGTTGAAAAAATTTTTTCAGCATTTCCCGAAAGGGAAAAAAGGGTTTGCGCAGGATTTGGTCGGCAGGTGCAAATAGCCACCTGGCCTGGTTTTGCCCCTGGAGGTTTTGGCAGACTTCCCAGGCGAGGCGCGATTTGCCGGAGCCGGCTTCGCCTGTGATGGCGATGATGCTTCCCTTTTTTTCTTTGAGGCGCTTTCGCGCAAATTGGAGTAGGTCGTTGAGCTCTTCTTCGCGGCCTATGAGCGGGCCTTCAAACATGAGTTCGTCAATCGGATTTTTGCCCGTGAGTTGAAAGGTGGGCACGGGTTGCGGGATGCCTTTGTAGCTGATGTTGCCGCGGTCTTGAAAGAGGAAGAGTTTGTTTTTGGCGATGTTTTCATCGGTGAGGATTTCGCCCCATTTGGCTTCGGTCATGAGGCGGGCGGCGAGGTTGACGTGGCGCCCGACGGCGGCGTATTGGCAGCGCTTTTGCCCGCCGATGAGTCCTGTAAAGGCGATGCCGTTGGTGATGCCCATGCGAAAGCAATCGCTGCCGAATTCGGCTTCCCAGTCGCGGCGCAGGGTGAGGGCAAATTCAAGCGCCCGTTCCACATTGTTTTCGAAGGTTACGGGGGCGCCGAAGAAAGCCAGCATGAGGCCGCCCTTGTCGCCGTAGTCAATTTCTTTGAAGTAGGCCCGGAAGTGGCGCACGCGCCTGAGGAAAGTGGAGGCGAAGCGGTCCATTTGTTTGTTTTCTGCTGCCGGATTTCCCGAAAGGGTGGGCAAGCGGAATGCAGTGAAGACGGAGACTACGCTGCGGAATTCGCCTTCGCGCCTGACGTCTAAGAGGGCGTCGGGCAGGAAGAGGGGAGCTACTTCCTTGCGTTTTTCGGCGGGCAATTCCTTTTGGGGCAGTGGCGGGGCCTGCGGTGGCAGGGTTTGGTGTTCGAGCAGGAAGAGGTTTTCTTCTCCGTTTTTGGGGGTATATGAGAGGCTTGTTGCGGCAGTCAGAAAGTTGCGGTGAAAGACGATTTCGCGGCTGCCGGCCCGTGCCTGGCAATGGATGCTTTGTTGAATGGCCGGGCCACGGAAGTACCAGGCTTTGAGTTTGCCGCCTACGATGCCCCATTCTATTTGGCCGCAACCCAGCCCCATTTTAAAGCCTATTTCGAAGCGGTCGAAGCGGCAGTGGCGGTCGAAGAAAAAATGGCGCAACAGCAGGGCCGCCCGCAGGCTTCGCTGCATGGCTTCGCCTTCTTCTTCCGGAAAAATGGCCGTAAAGGCATCTCCGGCGAAGTAGGGGATGAAGCCGCCTTGTTGATAGACGATTTCGACCAGGGGGGCAAAGATGTCGTTGAGGATGCTGCTGAGCTTTTCCGCTCCGAGCTTGCCTTCGCGCATGAGGGTTTCCGTCAGAGCTGTGAAGCCGGAGAGGTCGAGAAAGAGCGTGCGAGCCCGGAAAGTGCCGTGCCTGCGCCCCTGCAACTGCTGCAGGGCGATGAAGTCGGGGAGCAAATGGCAGGGCAGACTCATCAACAGACGGCTTATTTTGGGAAATAAAATGCGAATTTAAAAATAAAAATGATGGTACAGAGCAAACCTGTTATCTTTGCTGCAACTCAGGCTGAGCCCGGCGGGCTAAAGCAGTTTTGGAAAATGCAGTATTATGCCGGTAAACGGCTGCCTTCGGGTGGCCGGAGTGGCCGGAATGCCAGAAAACGCACTTACTTATGTTTGTCCTTAACCAGACCACTTCTGTTGCCAATCACTTCATTGCCGAGCTGCGCGACAGCAAAATTCAACACGATCGCCTGCGCTTTCGACGGAATTTAGAGCGGGTGGGCGAAGTCTTGGCCTATGAGATCAGCAAGACGCTGAACTACGAGTTGAGCTCTGTGCAAACACCGCTTGGCGAGGCGCAGGAGTCTTTGCTGACGGATCGCATTGTGTTGGCTACCATTTTGCGTGCCGGGCTGCCCTTTCACCAGGGGATGCTGAATTTTTTTGACAAGGCAGACAGCGCTTTTGTCTCTGCTTATCGCCGGCATTATCAGAGCGGGGAGTTTGAGATCAAAATGGAATACGTCAGCGCTCCGAATTTAGACGAGGCTGTGCTCATCCTCACAGACCCCATGCTGGCTACGGGGGCATCTATGGAAATTGTGTTGAGGGAATTGCTGGACATGGGTAAGCCCCGGGAAGTGCATGTGGCGGCAGTCATCGCCTCAACAGATGGCGTAGATCGCATCCGCAGGATGTTTCCGGAAGTGAAGCTTTGGCTGGGAGCTTTAGACGAAGAACTCACGGCCAAGGCTTATATCGTTCCCGGCCTCGGAGATGCGGGAGACTTGGCTTATGGCGATAAGGATTGAGAAGACATGCAGCAATTAACACCTTCTGAGATTCTCCTTTTTATCGGAGCGTATTTTTTGTTTCTCATGATTGTGGCCTGGTGGACGGGCCGGCGGGCTGACAGCCGCGACTTTTACATCGCCGGGCGCAATGCCCCCTGGTTGTTGGTGGCCATAGGTATGATTGGCACTTCGCTTTCGGGCGTAACCTTTATTTCGATTCCGGGAAAGGTGGGCGTATCCGGAGCCAATGAGCATTTTGCCTATATGCAGATGGTTTTTGGCTATTTGCTGGGCTATCTGATCATCGGCACGGTGCTGTTGCCGCTGTATTATCGCTTAAATTTGATTTCCATTTACGGCTATCTCGGCAAGCGTTTCGGGCGTATGGCGCATTTGACCGGCTCGGGCTTTTTCCTGCTCTCGCGTCTGATTGGCTCGGCTTTCCGGCTCTTTCTGGTGGCTATGGTGTTGCAGGTTTTTGTGATGGACGCCTATGGCCTGCCTTTTTGGCTGACGGTAACCATAGCTGTGGCTTTAATTTGGGTATATACTTTCCGGGGAGGTATCAAGACCATTGTCTGGACGGACACCATTCAGACTCTTTCCATGCTGGCAGCGGTAGGTCTGACCATTTACGCCATTGGGCAGGCTATGGACAGGAATTTTTTGGAGTTGGTGGAGATGGTTAAGGAGAGCAGGTACAGCAAGATGTTTTACTTTGAAGGGGGCTGGAGCGATCCCAACAATTTTTTCAAGCAGTTTTTCAGCGGGGCCTTAATTGCCCTGGTGATGAGCGGTCTGGATCAGGACATGATGCAGAAGAACATCAGTTGTCGCAATTTGCGGGATGCGCAGAAGAATATGTTTACCTACAGCATCATCCTTGTTTTTGTAAATGTATTTTTTCTGACTTTGGGAGCTTTGCTTTACCTCTATGCCGAGCACATACAAATGCCTTTGCCGGACTCGAGCGATCAGCTTTATCCGGTGATTGCTCTTCAACATCTTTCGCCTTTGATCGGCCTGGTCTTTTTGACCGGCCTGTTGGCGGCGGCTTACTCCAGCGCCGACTCGGCTTTGGCTTCCCTGACTACAGCCTTCAGCGTGGATTTTCTAAATCTGGAGCAGCGCCCCTGGGAGGAAGGCAGGAAGCGCCGCGTGCGTATAGGCGTGCATCTCGGTTTTTCGCTTTTGCTGTTGTTGATCACGGTGGTCTTTCGTTCTTTTCACGATGAGGCGGTCATCAACACCTTGTTTAAGATGGCGGGTTACACTTACGGGCCCTTGTTGGGCTTGTTTGCCTTTGGCCTTTTTACGCGCCGACAGGTACCGGAAAGTCTGGTTTTGCCCATAGCGTTGATGGCGCCGGTACTGGCTTATGTGATCAATGACCACTCGGCCGAGTGGTTTCACGGTTTTCAGTTTGGCTTTCTCATCGTTTTGCTGAACGGAGTGCTGACTTTTGCGGGTTTGTGGCTGGTGTCTTCGTCTTCAAAGTAAAGTTTCCACTTCAAACTCGTCTATTTCCCGCTTTTCCGTAGAGAAATTGACGCCTACCAAAATGATTTTTTTTCCCGAATGGCGATATCGGTCTATATAACCTTTGCTTTTGATTTGCTCCAGAGCTTCTGCCGCAGAGCGATTTAACTTGAACTCAAAGCAATACACTTTGTCTTCTAACTCTACGATGGCATCGGCCCGGCCGCGAGCGGTGTTGACTTCGCTGTGTACGTCTAAGTCCATGTATTTGAAAAACAAGTGGATGATGGCGTGATAGAACTTTTCTTCTTCACTATGCAATTGATAGGGCAGGCTGTACAGCAGTTCATTAAGTATTTCTTTAACGAGCTCCGTGTCTTCGTCTTCAAGGGCTTTGATGACTTTCAGGGAATAAGCCCGCACCTCAGTATGAGATACTTTGCTGAAGGCATCTATTAAATACTCCAGCATGGCTTCCCTGACTTCCTGATTGGGATAGCCCAGGGTGTAGAGCCGTGTTTTGGGGTCGTATTTTTTTATCGTCAAATAGCCCGTTTGAAAGAGCAGGGCCACGAGTTCTAAGCGTTCGATATCAAAGGAGTCGAAGGCAGATTCTCCCGTTTCTTTGCCATCGAAATCATAAAAGACCTCTTTGCGAATCAACTTGATCAGGAAGGTGGGCGTAGCTGTTTTGAACCAGTAGTTCATGAAGACGCTCTTGGTGAAGAAGTTGAGTATGGAAAAAGGGTTGTAAACAAAATCCCGTCCGTTCCAACTATAGCCGTTGTACCAGTGTTGTATTTGTTCCAGCAATTCAGCTTCGGAAGTTTGCAGCGTTTTTGCCGTTGCCCGTATGTGTTCGGTAAAAAAATGCTCTAATTCTTCCTGCGTATAGCCGAGGATGGTGTTGCTGCGCGGGTCCTGCAGGCTTAGATCGTCTAAGTTGTTTAAATCGGAAAAAATGCTCACACGGCTGAACTTGGAAACGCCTGTAATGAAAGCCATGTGAATGTAAGGGTCGCAATCTTTGATGACGGAATAAAAGTTTTTGAGTACCTGCTGGTTTTCTCTGGCCTGTGCCACTTCCTCTCCGAGAAAATCTATGATGGGTTTGTCGTATTCGTCTATGAGCAGCACTACCCGCCCTTTGGATTCGGCCAGTTTCCTCAGAAGCTCCTCAAATTGATTTTTGAGACTATCGTCCTGCAAGGATATGCCGTGCATCCGTGCTGTCTCCTGAATGTGCTTCTGAAGCTCGCCATAAAGGCCTTTCATTTTGTAATCCAGCCCGGCAAAGGGGATATGTACAACCGGATTGGTCTTCTCCCAGTCCCAACGGTCTTCTATCCAAAGCCCCTCAAACAACTCTTTACTGCCCTCAAACAGCTCCTTAAACGTACTCACCAGCAAAGACTTGCCAAAGCGGCGGGGGCGGGAGAGGAAGTAATAGCCGCCCCGCATAGCCAATTCATAAACATAGCGGGTCTTGTCTATGTAAAGGTAGCCATCCTCACGAATCTTCCGGAAGTACTGTATGCCTACGGGTAGTTTTTGCATGGAACAAAGATAGGGAATAATGGGGAATGGAGAATGTGGAACGCTTTGCGTTCTAATGTGGAACGCAAGCGTTCTAATGTGATTTTACGCTCGCTTCGCA
>Ga0256832_1001515_pt1 | contig 15749 bp, 20 predicted proteins | sample 134614metaG_FD_190534 | JGI IMG/M metagenome (GOLD analysis project Ga0256832, IMG submission 190534) | Hydrothermal vent microbial communities from Lau Basin, Pacific Ocean - 134-614 | ecosystem: Environmental > Aquatic > Marine > Hydrothermal vents | place: Pacific Ocean: Lau Basin | collected...
CCCGCTCCGGCCATGCCGTCGATGTTGATTGTGCGGCCATCCGGGAGGAACATGCGGGTGAAGGCGACCATGATTCTGTTTTGCCCCCCCATGACGGCGGTGTTGTATGTGCCCACCAGCCGGGTTCCTTTGGGGAAGAACAGGGTGGTTCCCTCAACGCTGTCGTAAACATCTTGGGTTACGCGAGCCAGTATGGTTCCTGGCAGGTCGCTGTTGATGCCTGACAGCAGGATTGCCGGAATGATGGTGCCTTCCTGTAGCACGGGACGCCCCAGCGCTTTTCTGATGCCCAGGATGTATTCCCCTGTTGCCGTTTGCTTGGATTGCCACTCCAGGTTGTGATCGGCCAACCCGCGATGCCTCACAGGGTCGTTTTTCTGGTCGCTCAGGAGTTCCTTGAAGTCAGACATCCCTGAGATGTCGGACATGGCTTGTTTCTCGCGCAGTTCTGCGTCACGACGGTGAATCGCCATATAGTTCTGCTCGGACGCGGCGTTATAGGAGACACCGTTTCGTTCGCTTGTGTATTCGCTGCCAATGGCTTCGAGTTTGCTTGCTCGTGCGGCGGCCTCGGCTTCCTCGCGCTTCGCGGCGGCCAGTTCCGCTGCTTCCCGCAAGGCCCGTTCACGCTCAAGCCGTTCCCGTTCCAGCCGCAGCCGTTCAGATTCACTGAGAAGCCGCGCCTCGCGGGAACCCAGCTCTCCCTGCCTGCGTTCCAGTTCTCTGCGTTTTCTTTCGGCTTCCTTCCGTTGTTCCTCAAGCTCCCGGCGTAGCCGGTCGATTTCAGGCTTCGCGGTCAGTTCGGGTATTTCATCGCCCTTGTTCTTTTTCTCGAACTGGTCGCCACTGATGATGTATTGCACCACCAGACCCGCGATGATCAGCACCATGAGGACGAATCCGACGATGATGTGAAGGTTCTTGCGAACCCCCTGCTTTCCCTCGCCCATCAATCGTCTCCAAGCACAGACATTGCCCGGTCGAAGAAACCAGGTTGTTCCGGTATCACTTTCCGCAAGGAGCGCTTGTTGCGGTTGACGATGGTCGCTTCTCGTTTGCCACGCTTGAGAACCGCTCTGGAGAACAGGCGTTGAGCAACGAGGTAGTTGCCCTTGACCACATAGTTGACCAGGCTCATTTCGCCATCGTCCATAACGAACAATGCGGGCAGGGTTTGCAGGTCACGCATTTGAATCCAGGTAAACCTGCCGTCGTCAAAAACCTGTTCAGGGCGCAGCGCGTCATCGCCGGATATTTCATACCCGAAATTCAGGTTTTCCGGGGAGATACCGTTGCCAGCAACCTGTTGCTGCCGTTCTCTTTCCGCAGCGACCCGTGCCTTTTGTTTATCCCACTCCTGATTTCGCTCCATGGCGATCAGGCTGGGATATTGCCATGACACCTTCTGATACCAGACGCCACCGGATGCCGGTGATGACCTGAACTGCAACTCATAGGCTCGTTTGTTAGTGACGATGGTGCCAGCGGTGTACAGATTGGCGTTGATGGGCTTGATAAATATGTGGCCGGGCGCATCGGCCACAACCCAACGCACTGTGTCGCCGAGAATAAACTTGACCAGTTTTTCATCAGGCCCCAGTGTGATATTGGTCGGGTCGCCTTCGCGGGCAAGCACGGTATAGGTCTGATTGGGGTCATAACGGAACACCACAACGCGGGTATCCTGCGGCATAACATGGGGCGTGGCTTCAGAGTGTGCTGGGCTGGCCAGTATAAAGAGGGATGCCAGGATGCTCGCCAGCAGCAAATGTTTGGTGAATGACATGGTTTCGCGCTCCTTCGTTAATGAACTTCCCGTGACAGTGAGAAATTGACGATAAAGAGGCCAATCGGATTTTCGAGGATTTCCTTCTCCGTTTTCGGCGGGTCAATGATGAACCGTGTGGTCATGGCGTAGTAGGTGACAATCGGCGTGTCTTTTTCCATGCGGGTTCGCTCAGTCACATGAAAGCGGATCAGTGCTGTATCCTCTCGGATGAAATTGATTGAGCTTATGGAAGGTGTTGCAGTAAGGCTGGGATTTTCCGCCAGGCGTGCTGCCGGGCGGGAGGCTTCGATCAGTTCCCGAAATTCTGCGACGGCTTTATCTCGGGTCATGTTGTACGCTTTTTCCAGGTAGTCGGTAAGAAACCGGCTATCAATCGTCCACCCGTATTCCACCCATTTGCCGAGAAAATACTTTTTTTCCGCTTCTCCTGGTTCATACGCTTGGGTGCCTGCCGGATCGACAAAAACCTGCCCCGTATCAGCCACCTTGACGATGTAGGGCTGCACGGTCTTGAGGGGCGTTATTGCCGCCAGGGCCACCGCCATAGCAACAACGGCGGCAGCGAGGAAAGCCGAGAGGATGAAAAAACGGTTACGTCCTACGACGGATTTGCCCCATGCTTCGTACCACTGAACGACAGCTTTCGGGTCGGGTTCAGCAGCGGGCGGTGTATTGGAAAGGGTTTTGGATTTGAAGGTTTTGGCCATGCCATAGCGTCAATCGGTTGTTTGACGCTAATTTACGACATTGGCTGGGGCCGCGGGGCTGGTTAAATGGCGTAATACGGCAATTAGCGACACCAGCACAAGTAGAGCGCGAATACTGTTTGAGGGATGCGATTTTGTTGCTGCTACCTTGCCGCACTCACGGATTGGAATCATCCAGGTGGGTATGTTTTATATAAAGAAAAAGCAGACCAAATGGCGCAATGAATATGGCACCTACCCAGCATAGCAACATGAAAAACAGCTTCACAAATACCATTACGATTATTGATGCCAAGAAAATGTTGTCACCAATAATAAATCTAGTGATTCGCTCGTAGGCGTAGCGGGAGTAAGGATACAGCAGTGTATTGATAATAAAGAACGCGGCTGTAGAAGGTGTTGGTTTGGAATTTCCAAAAATAAACGATGCCCCTGGAAACAGGACTAATATCATAATTCCAAAAAAGAACTCACGAAAATAGTATTGTTTATTCAGCCCACCAAAGGTTTTGCTAATGATCGTAGTAGTCGAACTGTTATCATCCATCAAACAACCTCGATGATGCCATGATCTTCCGTACCAACGGAGACGGAATCACAGCCGACGACGGCCAGGCAAAGCAGGGCGGCGGTGATCTTTGGGGCGTTACTGACCATAGTGCTATCCTGGAAACAGGCGGTCATTCAGAAAAAAGGCGATCTATGCTTTCATTAGATATTTTCTGGGCCTTCTTTTCCCTTTCGACCAGTTGCTGTAATCGCCGCTGTTCATCCATCTTGACAGCTATCCCGGCATTGACGCAGTTTTGGTCGTTACGCGCAGGATATGACTGCTCACATTGCGCCTTGGTGGCTTTGGCCTCATCAAGATGGGCCTTGTAGTAGTCCACGCTTTTGGCAGAGCCGCTGGAATCACAGCCGACGACGGCCAGGCAAAGCAGAGCGGCGGTGATTTTTGGAGCGTTGCAGGGCATAGTGCTATCCTCGATAAATATCCTTATTCGCTGATTATCCGCATTTTATCCAGGGCCGGCAAAAATGCAACCGCGAAGAAGGCGGGAGGGCAAGCCGACCTCGCTACGCTGTTGTCCTTCCAACTATTTGGCAAATCGCCGCAACCCGTGGGTTACGAATCTGTTTGCTGTAGAACCGACCGCTCCGGTGCCCACCGTGCCATGCGGCATACCAGCGGCCAGCATCATGGAAATTTTAGGCAGCAGGTTGATGATGGGGATTAGTGCCGTTATATAGGCCGTGAGCATTAGCACATTGTCCCAATATATACCCCCTGTGGGTTGACCAGCCACTGTGATAACGTAATCCAAACTTGTGGCCGAACTTATGAAATACTCACCCATCACTGATACCAGAGTTAGACCAACCGGCGCGACCAAATAAAAAACGCAACTTCCCAGAAGGAATCGAAGCCACCCGGTAAACATAAACCGCGTTATAGGCATTATGCCAAACGGAATAAACATCGGCCCTATTGCTAACATTAACAATAAGCCGACCTTGCTGGCAACAAACATACCAATAAAGGCAAATGTTGCAAAAAGCACATAGATTGCCAATATCAGTAGAATAACGCTCAGTAAAATAAGTTTTGCAGCCAAACCAACGGAACCCGCAATGTCCTTCAAGCTGAAATCAAATACATCCCAGACAGCATTCATATCCTTCAAGATGTTTGAGACAAACTTTAAGAATACATCAATTCCGTCACTGAGCAACTGGTTTTCTCCGGTTCCTGCACCAACAATGATATTTGCGCCTACGGAGAATCCTTTTTGTAACTCCATTGTTAAGACTGTATAGTCCTTCAGTAGCCATAATAGAAGACCTATGATAAATCCCTGTATCAACAACTGTTTAATTATGCCTGGGGCATCCTCGCCGTCATCCATGATGAACCGAAAAGCGAGAAAAACGACTGATATAACAATAAATGTTTTCAGCAATGGCATTCCGATAAGCACAGACGCCTTATGTCCGTAAGACAAAGCCTGCGCTGTTATCATGTTCAGTGCGGATTCTATGGATGGGGAAATAAAATTAGCCATAAGTTGTGTCTAAGAAAAGCGCGACCGGGAAACAGGCGGTCATTCAGAAAAAAGGCGATCTATGCTTTCATTAGATATTTTCTGGGCCTTCTTTTCCCTTTCGATGATTTGAGAAAGGCGATCCCGCTCTGCCGCCTTAACAACCTTGTCACGGGATTCCGTCATTGCCTTGGTGGCCAACATCTCCACCAGGTAGGTGTTCTGCTCGGCGATCATGTTGAGATGTTGATTCATGGTTTGCAGGGATTGTTGTGCCCCCTCTGGCATGTCTATCTGGGACTGCATCTTTTGAATCAGCGTCCGCTGTTTCTGAATCCGCTGGAGTGCCTGTATTTCCTTCTCAAACGCCAATCTGGCATCCCCTTTTTCTTCCTTCGCCAGTTGTTTTTCCCTGGCCACCCAGGCTTCCCACGCAAGGTTCGAGGCGGCGTAGAGACGCATTCGGTCGTCGAATAGGGTTTCCGCGTCGTCGATGTTGCCGTACAGCTTTCGCAATTCGGCGACGAACAGGGCGAGGTCTGAAATATCCTCGGGGAGCGCTAGTTTTGCCAAAGCCCTGGGGTTGAACCGTGCCAGGTTGCGCAGACGGTGGTATTCCGCCGTTTGCGCAAGTACGGTTTGTAACAGGTTCTCTCCGGCGGTAATGGCGTCCTTGGCAAAATCCGCCGCATCGGTGAGTCCACGTTTTACGTTGAGCAGGATATGTACACGGTCGCGCACAGGTGTTACAGCCCAAACGGGAGACACCGCCGTAACCGCCAGCACAATCGCAACGACCAAGACGAGATGTTTGTTAAAGTTGAGATACTTCTTGTACATAGCGTTCTCTCCAGTCGGGGGTATGGTCTTTCTGTTCTTCCCATTTGTCGAATAACCGTTGGGCGCGTGCATCGGATCGCAGCCTGGCCAGGATTTCCGGGGGAAATGGCGCATCCACCAGCCGGGACATAGACGGGTTGACGCAGTAGTATTGGCGCTTCGGCTGGGCCGTGGCGATGCGCTCCACCTGAGCGTCATTGAGCAGGAACGCACCTTGATAGAGTTGTTTGGCTGCCAAGGCGTTCATGTTTGGCAGAAAGATGCGGGTCAACACGGATGACAGGATCGCTGAGAACACCTTGGATGTCGCCAATTCGTCCAACGACTGTGTAGCCATCATCAGCAGGCCATTGCGCTTGCGCAGGGTTCGCAGCCAGTCATTGATTTTGCTGGCAAACTGTGGGTCTTCGAGCATGAACCAGGCTTCCTCCACATAAATCAGTGTGGGGGTGCCATCCAACAGCTCATCTACGCGGTGAAAAGCGTACTCCATGAACGCCCGAGCGGTATGGGGCTGAGTGAGCAGGCCGCCCATCTCTATGCAGGTGTAGTCCGACAATGACAACGCATCGGCTTTGTTATCGAACAACACGCCCTGTGCGCCTTCTCCCGTCCATTCCGCCAGTTGTTCAGCGAGATTAGCGGGCAGCAGGGTCGCCAATGCGCCCAGTTGGCGATGGCTTGCCTCTAGTGCCGCCAGACCGTCCACGGCCTCCCAGATTGCCCTGGTGTCCCTGGCACTGATTTCATAGCCACGCGATCCAATCAGCATTTCCAGAAAACCGTGTGCCCATTCGTGGTCTTTGGGGGTGTCGAGCTTGGCCAGGGGATTCATTTGCACCCGCCTGTTGCCCACATCCAGATGTGAGCCGCCCTGGAGCAGCGTGGGAATACGGCAAGAATAATCCTTGTCAAAGATAACGATGCGGCAGGGCATGTATCTCCGCCACTGACTGATGAGGAAGTTGGCGAACACAGACTTCCCCGCGCCGGATGGGCCGACGATCAGGGTGTTGCCCAAGTCCTGATAATGCAGGTTGAAATGGTAGGGGGTCGCCCATTCGGTACGAAACGTCGTCAGGGCCGCCTGCGGTTTGTTGGTCTGTACCGACAAGTGTTTGTTTTCAGCCGACCCAGATGACACCGCGTGGATCAGAGCGATGTCGGCTGTGCTGCGTCCTACGAAAAACACCCAGCGTAGGGCCTCTGCCCACTGGCCATACAGGGTACTGGCCCAGGCAGACAGGGCGTGCAGGTTTTCCCGCAGGACGATGAATCCATGTCCTTGCAGGATTTTCGCCACCCCTGACACGGAATTTGCCAGCTCGTTTTCATCCGCGCCATACACCATGATGGTCAGGTTGTAGAATCCCGCAACCCTCTGGTGCGCCAGCATGTGCAGAGCATCCGTGGTTTCGTCAATGGCACCCTCTCGGGCCTCGTCGCCGCGTTCTTCTTCCTTGTTGGTAAGAATTTCCCGGAGCATGGTCAGAATACCCTTGCGCATGTTGAAGTGCATCCTGCGCACGTCCTTGACATGCGCTTTCGCTTCTTCGATGTTCAACAGCCGATAGGTCTGGGAGACCGTCAGCTCAAAGGGCGCGGCCAGGAGTCCATCAAGCAGTCCTGCCCAGCTTTCACTAGGCCAACTCTTGATGGAAAGTACCGCCATGAGGCGGGTGCTTTCTGTGCCGTGGAATTGCAGGTGCTTGCTGTGTGGCTCGATAACATCGCTGCCCAGGGTGGTGTCCAGATAGCGGTTGTTCGTGTCGAATGACACCGGCTGTCGGCCATAGTCATGGGATGCGCAGGATGCCGGTGATGTCATGCTGTGCAGATGCGCCAGGAGATCACCATCCGCCAGCCTCCGTAAATGAAGATCGCCCAGTCCATCGGCGAACCTGTCCAGGATTTCGTTGAACTGGGAGATGTTTTCTCCCATTTTGTCCACAATGGCCCGAAACGCGGCTGTTTCGGAATAGCTTTCACGCAGCGCATTAACCAGGCCCCTGATGACGGAGCCGCTTTCGTCGATGTGATGATACGCAGCGTCGATGAACTTTTCTGCGCCCTTGGGCGGAGAAAACATCACTGCCAGGTGGTGTTCGTTGGTATAGAAATGGCCACGCGACAAGGTTTCACACCAACTGTCCTCGATAGCCTGCGATACGGGATCAGGGAAATGGCCCGGTTTCAGCCTCGGGGCGCGTACCCGGCTCATTCGGATCGACAGGGTAATGCGGTCAGACAGCACGCGAAGGCTTCGCTCGAAAGTCTGTGCCAGATTTTCAACATAGACATCATCAAGCCCCTCGATGTCCACGCCATCAAACTCGAAGACCGCCACCAGCGTCCCGTCCTTGTTCAGCACAAGGTCGTTGGTAACGAGGGTCATCCATGGGATAAGTTCCGACAGTGGCCGGGATTCGTCACGGACTTTGACGATGTTTTCTCTGACTGGCAGCATCAACACAACTCCGAGGGCGCGAACCCTTCAGGCCGGGGGTAGCGTCCAGGTTCCGGGGAGGGCCAGGGGTCATAACGCCAGCCCTGGGTGATGTACTTCTGGTAGATTTTTCGTATGTGGGGATCTCTTTTGGTGATATGAGACAGCAGTACATGGATAATGATGCCCACGATGATGAACCAGGGCATGTTCATGCCCATGAGAAACACCATGGATACCGTGCCATTGAAGATGGCCAGCGGGTATTCCACGCCACCGAGGGTGGGCACCTCGGTGAGTGATGTGTGGATGGGGGTGGTGCTGCGAGCCATGATGTCTGGTTTACGCCGTGAATACAGCGACCCACTGGGTCGCCATCAGGGCCAGAGAGACACCGAAAATGACTTTCAGCACCAATGTAAACGCCCCCTTGGTTTCGCCGAACGCCAGCATGAGTCCAGCCAGCACGAATGCGACGATGGCCAGGCCGCGTGCCACCGGCCCTCGCAGGCTTTCCACGAAGTTGTCGAGCGGCCCTTCCCAGGGCATTGCAGCCATGGCATCCATGGGAATCAGAAACAGCAGCAGCAACAGCGCACCGAACATCAGCATTTGCTGGCGGGGCATGTTACGGGTGATACGGGGAAGGATGGATTCGTTCATGGTGATTCTCCATAATGGTTAAAGCAGGTCGGCGACCTTGACAATTTGAGCGATTTGGCGGCGACCCCGCCGCCGGATCAGGTGTACGATGTAGTCAACGGTGTGAATGACGGCGTGATGAATAGCCTCAATGGGCCAGCCTGTGTTGGCCGTCAGCACCAGGGTTTCCAAGCGGCGAATCGCGCCTTCGGGAGATGATGCGTGGATCGACGCGGCTCCGCCGTCGTGTCCGGTATTCCAGGCTTGCATCAGGTCGAACGCCTCTCCACCACGCACCTCGCCTACCACGATGCGGTCTGGGCGCATACGCAGGGCCAGCCGCAGCAGAATGCGGGCGTCTATGCCGATACGAGGATTGGCCACCAGTCTGATCTGGTTCGGTTGTTTGATGTTCAATTCGGCGGTGTCCTCGATGACCAGCAGGCGCTCGTCGTCCGGCACCTCGCGTAGCAGTGCGTTGAGGAATGTGGTTTTACCCGTGCTGGTGCCACCCGCGACGAGGATGTTCTTCTTTGCGCGAACCAGGGCCTTCAGGTATTCGAGCATGTCGTCTTGGGTGGTGTCGGTGAGGCTGCCTGGCTGACCGTCATTCCCGTCCGGGGCAAACGATGACAAGGGCGCATCTGAACGGCCATGCTTGCGGATCGCTACTGCGTCCCCGTTGTATGCCACCGGATGCAGCACCGCGCCCACGCGCAAGTCTCCCAGGTGTGCGTCAAGGATGGCGTTTTCCGAGTCTTCCTCCACGTCCCGATCTACCATGCGGCCCAATACCTTGATGGCACTTCGCAGGGAGCGCCGGTCGAAGGCTGCATCGACCTTCTGCACCACGCCATTTCGTTCCACCCAGATGTCGTCCGGGCGGTTGACCATGATTTCCTGCACCGCCCCATCGTCCATGTATGACGCGATGGGGTGGAGGTACTGGGATAAAATGGCTTTGGCATGAGATTCCATGGCCTGATTGTAGGGGCATGGATGTTATGGGACGGGCGGATAAATAATGAAGGACGTTATTTATTCTGGCGGCACTGGGGGTGCCGCTGCACCGGCGGGTCTAGCTCGTCCAGCGCGACCGGAGAGGGCCGCGCCCGATCCAGCTCCCGGCAAAACTGGCACTCCGCCAAGTGTCCCTCGCCGGAATAAAGGTAGGCCCCCCCGCAGGCCGGGCAGTCCCGCAACTCCAGTGCCCGCATTTCCATCGGTTTATCTGTGGAACGAAGCAGCGCGATGATGCGCCAACAGGTTGTGATGGGGAGCTTCGTGGATTCCGGGCAGTCAGTGAGGGAAAGATAGGTTTTGTGGAGGCCGACGATATTCTCCATGGCTTCACTAATTCCGTTCATTGTCAGGCCGTGCGTGGCGCGGACAAGCGCCGCGAACACAGCCCCTTCCCGTGCGCGATGCCGGGAGTTCAGCGCGTTCTCGATGGAGTGTTTTGTGCTTCCCGAGGGCGGGCGCTTGTCTCCATGGATGGACGCCCAAATCATGCGAATGGTGTACCTGGACAGGGATGACATGGACTGGACGTAGGAGGGGGTAAAGCCCGCTTCAAGTAGCTCCCGCACCCGAAGAATCTCTCCCAGGTCACTCAGGAGTTGACCGGCCTGTATCCGGTTTGCAGTCATTCCTGTAGCCCCAGGATGGCCCGGTATTGTTCCATGGCTGGGGTTTCCCGCAGGTCTCGTAACAGCTTCATCAGGTTTGCTTGCTGCGTCACGTTGGGCCGGAACTGGAACAGGGGTGTTTTCACCCTTGCCATCGTCTCTGCCTCGGCCCAGGACATGCGGGAGAACATATCCACATGCTCCTTACGCAAGCCCAGGTGCGCCCGTGCCGCTTCTGGGGCACGGCGGGATAACTCGCAAGCCACGGCGAGGTGGTGGCGGTTGAGGGAGACTATCAGTTCATGCAAATCGTCGTTATTCTGCATTGTTGTTCAATCTGCGTTGGGGTGTCGATGCGGCCAGATTTTTTCGGCGGGCACGCCGGTCATGGCCGCGATTGTTCGCTCGATCCGGGGATAGCGGCGACGGAACACCTGGGAGACACAGGCTGGCGTCACGCCCGCCCGCTGCGCCACGTCGCGGAGCCGGAATCCCCGCTGCGCCAGCAGCCGACGTGCCGTTTGGCGTGCCTGCTCGTCGTCCTGGTTGCGCTGAAGTTCGTTTGCCATAACGACATTTTGCCGGAACAGGTCAAAAAACCTGTGGCGATAAATGACGTTGTGCGGCAATTATCGCGGCACAGACCTGGAGCAAGTGCCCCGCCGCCCGGATGTTGCCCTGGGGCCTTGCGAACGCCCCCTCCCCAGGGCGGGTGCCCCGCCATGCTCCTGGACGTCCCCGGATGGGGCAGCAGGTGCCAGCTCACTGAACCGGAACGATGGCCCGTGGTACTGAAGCGCCAGGCGTACCCGTGGGCCATGCCTGTTTTTTTCCAATTCCAGTTCAGCCACGTCCGGCGTGTTGTCCTGGTCGCGGCGCAGAATGAAAACGGAATCCGCCTCCTGCTCGATGTCGCCGCTGCCCTTGAGGTTGTCCATGCCGCCGTTCGCGCCGCCCTCCCGGTTGATCTGCGCCAAGGCCACCACGGGAATGTCCAAGTCCAAGGCGAGGTCTTTAAGCCCCTGCGTCACCTGACTGACCTGCTCGTAAGGTTTGGCACGGGGATCATTGCCCCGCATCCGCTGGATGTAGTCCACGAACACGATGTCCGGGGCAGCCGAGGCCACCCAGTCCTGAACATGCCCAATGGACGGACGTGACTTGGAGAATATCTCGATGTCCCGCTCGGACAATCGCACAGCCGCGCTACCCAGCATTTCCCACTCCCTGTCCTCCAGCAGAGACGGATTGCGCATTCGCACCCCCGCCACATGCGACACAATCGAAATCATCCTTGCGGCAATTTGCTTGCGAGGCTGTTCGGCGGACACGAACGCAACCCGCGTTTCCGGCCCGGCAGCCAGCGCAAAGTTGCAGGCGAGCGCCGTTTTTCCCACGGATGGCCTTGCACCCACCACCGTCAGGTCTGAGCGGTGAAACCCGCCAGTTACCCTGTCCATCTGGTCGAACCCCGTGGAGATGCCAGGCAGGCCGCCGGAGTCCAGCAGTCGCTCGATTTCATCCAGCGCCTCCCGAACCGCGCTTTTTGCGGTGGTGTCCTGGTCGTCATCTGGCACGATCAAATCGCACTCCTTTGCGAGCGCCAGCAGCTTGTCCTTTTTCTCCGCTGCCGATGCACCGGATCGAGCAATGCTGGCCAGCCCGTTTTCGAGTTTGGCTTCCCAGCCCTGCCGATGCAGCAGCGCCGCATAATGCTTACCGCTTCGTGGCGGTATCACGCTGGCTGCCGCCAGGTCACGGATGTACGGCTCCAGGTCTTTGCCCGGCAGCCTGTGTTGCTCCAGGTAATTGACCAGCACATGCACATCCATGAACTCGCAATCGCGCTTGCAACACAACATTGCCGTCCACAATATCCGGTGGTTCTCATCAGCGAATGCAGACGGGGTGATGATGTCCAGCACGAACTCGGGATGGTTGAGCGCCAACCCCAGGAACTGTTGTTCCATGTCCAGGTTCAGTTTTCGATTCACAACACAAGCTCCGTAATGTCCGGGATGGATTTTTTCTTCGCCCCCGCCCTTGGCGGAGGGGCGGCCTTGGCTGCCGCGAGGTATTCGTCAAAATTCGACGGACGAAACAGCGTCGAAGGCCGCAGGTACTCGTACATCGTCTCATCGAACAGCCATAACGCAACTCTCGCGTCGATCACGTCGATCATGTCCTGCTCGGTGTAGCCGTCCTTGAGTCGCGCCGTCACAAGGCGCAGGTTCGTTTTCGTATGGCGAAACCGCTTACCCGTTTTGGCGTTCAAGTGGTCGATCACCGACTTGGCGATAAGCGCGTGTTGTTTCTGCTCGTGTTTCTTGGCCGATGGCGTGGTGTCGTCAGGCAGGCCGTCCGCCACTCCCACCGGCTCAAGGTCGGAAAACAGATCCCGTCCAGGGCTGGGCGTGTTAGCGGAGGCCGGAGCATCATTCTGGCCGCAGGCCACACCTCCCCCCTGGCCAGGGATGGAGATGGCGCGGGACGTGGGGGCAACGCCGGTGTCCGGTGCGCCACCCCCTGCGTTGGGGGCTGTGCCTTTTCTGCCAGGGGGGGGCGGGGACTTGGCGGGGGCGTTTGCGCCCAGGTGACAGGGGTCGAGTTCGCGTTTTGGCGAACTCGACAATATATCTTCCTGTGTTCCTTCCTGTGTTCTCCTTATAGGGGGGGTGTGGGGGGGAATGTCGATTTTTGCACGGGTTCGTGTCGATTTTTGCACGGGTTCGTGTCGATTTTTGCACCCCCCCTCCCCAGAAAGGGGTGCAATATCTGCACCCGGAGCAGTGTCGATTTTTGCACGGGTTTGCGCCTCAACGGGTGCAGAATCTGCACTGGTAGAGGCAGGGCAGGATGGCAACAGCAGAATGTAATCAGACCGGGTTCCTCGCTTTGGGCCACCACGTTTTTCCAGATACCCGGCATCCACCAGAGACTTGATGGCATATAAGGCCGCCCGCCGCGATACATTGGCGTTTTCCTGTATCGTTGCAATCGACGGATTGAGTTGGCCACGGGAGTGATTGTGCGCCCAGGCCAGATAGTTGCCCACGCGCACGGTTGAGGATGAGAGGCGCTTGTCTCCCGTGATGGCTCTGATCCAGTCCAGCCGGTCAGTAATCCGCATGTTGAGCCACAGGAACCAGTAAAACACGACAGGGACAACCGCTCCGCCGCACATATCCAGCGTTCTGCAATGCCGTGATGCTGAGACGGATAGCCTGGAGTGACAACCCAGCACGATCACGCAATGCGCAATAGGTTGACAGGAGCGGTTCCCCGGCATGATGGTGCATCCAGGCAAGCCGGACGGCCACCCTCAAGGTGGAGGCAGAAAGCCGCTTATCCGCTGCGATGACGGCCAACCAGTCGAAAGTGTCAGTGATGCTCATGGATGACCTCCGCGACGCACAGGTGTCGTGTTGTCGGTTCGGGCAAAATCCGAAGCAAAGCGTCAAGCTGACCAATAGCAGCTTCTTTCTCATCATTATCCAAATAAGATTTTGCCCTGAGAATCCGTGCGGCGATGCAACGCAGTGTTTCCCTTATTAGCGCCTGCTCGCCGCCTGGCGGCAGTTCCGGCGAGGCCGATGATGACACGCCTGCATTTCTGAGCAATTCGCGGCCCCGCCGGATGTCACTCTCCAACAGCGATTCCGCGCAGTGCGTGTACGCCAGGTCAGGCATTTTGCCGTAAAGCTGTTTCAGTCTGATAGTGTTGTCGAGCAACACCCTCAACAGTTCGTTTGGAATATCAGCCATAGAAATCCCTTGTCGCTTTTGTAGAGAATGGCCCGTGTCGTGGGCCGGACGGCGTGTTCCTGAATGGGAGATTCCTGCGTGCGCAAGAGATATGGAAATTCATAACACGCTGCCAGTGTTATTCCCCCGATGGAAGAAGGGCGGGACACCGCTGGCCGGCCCCGGCAGAATGTTTGCACTATCAGAATACGGCAAAAGAAATAAACGCAAGTTTCGGTAAATAACGCATAAGAACAGATACAAGCGCCGTGACTGCGGCTCATCCCCACTAATATGTCGTCTCCCTCAACAACACACACAGCACCATGTCCATCGCCGCTCGCTTTTCCACCATTGCACTTGTCGCAGTTCTTCTCACCGCCTGCTCAAAGCCGCCCGGAGATTGGGACATCAAAACGGCTTTGATGGAACACCACAAACTGTACGGCATTGGTTTCGTACTCGATCCGGTTGTGGAATCAGCAGTGTGGGAAAACGGCAAATACAAAGCCCGCATTACTTATCACATCTTGTTCAAAAAAGACATTGAACAGGTGGTAACGATACTGATGGAGCAAGAAGGCATGGATGCAGAAGCCAACGAAGAAGCACTCGCCCTTCGTCGCAAGGAACTCATGGCAACATACGGTATTCCGTATGGCGCGTTCAAACGCTGCCAGGTGCTTCGGATCACGGAAGAAGTGGTTATGGTGGAAAGGGAGAAAAATGCGCCGAACAAGAACAGGTTGATGAATGAGAACTGGAAGGTCATCGAAACCAAAATGCCACCAACCGGCATCCATGCAGCTCCGCCGGATCAGGCATGTCTGGATGAAAAACGCGAAGGCGTACAAAGGAGTACGCCGTGAGAGGGTGTTTGCCTACTAGGGAATCACCGTAATCTTTACCACCCCCGTATCCGACCGCCCAGTGCTGTCGGTGAGCCTGAAGCCAAAGCTGTCGGTGGTTGTGTCGGTGATGCTGCCCTTGGCCGGTGCATTGTACACAACGTCGTTCGGCGCTCTGACCTCCACGCTTGCACCAGGCAACGAAGGTAGGGGTGGCACAATCTCAACAGCAATGTTCCCTGGGCCGGTGACAATGGCTCCGTCGGTCGGGTCAACGCTGACAAAAGACCCTGCAACAACTGCACCCCCGGTAAATTCCTTGATTACAACCGGCGTGGTCAGCCCGGTATCGCCTCCGCCACAGTCTCCTGTAGTAACAATATCCACTTGAGTTTCGGTGGCGGTTATGGATTGTATCGCGCCGCAGTTGACACCCGTATCCGGTGGCGTGACGACCAGCTCCACAGCGGAAGCCTTGGCGATGAAGGCCGCAAAAAGAATGATGGTGCTAATAGGTTTTTTCACGAGCTTGTGTCCAGTGTTGGTTCAATGAGAGGCAGATATTGCCATCCCGGTTATCGGCGATGAGCCAGGAAAAAAAACACATTGCGACAAAAAACCGAAAAACCGGCGAGAAGGGAGAGAAAAAGCTAAGAAAAAAGTGAATAACGAAAGTTATCAAAAGAAAGTGGCTGGCGGTGGCAATTACACTGGCTCCACAAAATACCAATAGCGTCAAAAAACGCTCAACAACCAGGTATCGCTATGAAACACACATGGAAAGCCGCCTTGGCGGCAAGCGTGGTGGCAGTAGCATCCTATGATGCAAGTTCGGCATCATTTTATGACAGCGGCCAGGCCACGCTTACACCCACCAGCACCACTATTGAGCCTCACTCCCTGGAAGCGGCGTTTATTCGTAATGCGCCGCCGGGATGGAGTCTTCAAGCCCCCTCGTCCTTGAAGCGAATGAATGTTCGCTGGCCGCAGCACACCGGGCAATGGCTTACCGGATTGGATGCCGTAGGCCGACAGTACGGCATTGTATTCGATGTCAACACGC
>Ga0256832_1001516_pt1 | contig 15747 bp, 13 predicted proteins | sample 134614metaG_FD_190534 | JGI IMG/M metagenome (GOLD analysis project Ga0256832, IMG submission 190534) | Hydrothermal vent microbial communities from Lau Basin, Pacific Ocean - 134-614 | ecosystem: Environmental > Aquatic > Marine > Hydrothermal vents | place: Pacific Ocean: Lau Basin | collected...
AGCGGGTGAACAGCATACTGGCGCGCACCGTGCCCATCTCCCTGGCCCTGATCATTCCCGGCTTCGTCCTGGGCAATCTGCTGGGCATCGCCCTGGCCCTGGTCGCCGCCTACCACCGCGGCGGCTGGTGGGACAAGGTCATCATGGGCGGCTCGGTGGTGGGCATGAGCGTGAGTTTCCTCATCGTCATCATCGCTTTCCAGATTGTTTTCTCCTCCAACGATGGCCTGGGCTGGTTCCCCGTGCGGGGCTGGAACGTGTACAGCTTCTGGGACTATCTGCGCTATGTGACCGTGCCCACCCTGGCCACGGTGTTCGTGGCCCTGGGCTACAACACCCGTTTCTACCGGGCGGTGATCGTGGAGGAAATGGGCCGGGACCACGTGCGCACGGCCAAGGCCTTCGGCACGCCGCCGGGAGAACTGCTGTTCAAGCACATCCTGAAGAACGCCATGATCCCCATCATCACGCGCATCATGTTCTCCATTCCCCTGGTGGTGATTTCCGGCTCCCTGCTGCTGGAGAGCTATTTCGGCATTCCCGGCGTGGGGCTGGTGACCTACGACGCCATCACCACCGGCGACCAGCCCATACTCAAAGCCGTGGTGGGCATCACCGCCGTGCTTTTCGTGGTGGTGCTGATTCTCAACGACATCTTCTACAAACTGGTTGATCCGCGGGTATCCCTGAAATGAACACCATGACCGAAGAAGCCGGCCTGCCGAAGGAGAGCGAATCCCTCTGGGGCAAGGCCTGGTACAAGTTCCGCCGCGACCGTATCGGCATGATCTCCCTGGGCGTGGTGATCTTCTTCATGATCATCGCCCTGGGGGTCTGGGCCGGTTTGTGGGGCCAGGACTGGAGCAGCATCGAGGGCCCCATGTGGGCGCCGCCTTCCGCCGACTACTGGCTGGGCACCAACATCATCGGCCAGGACATCTTCGAGCGGGCCATCTACAGCACCAAGACCGCCTTCGAAGTGGGCATGGTGGTGGCCATACTGTCCACCATCCTCGGCGGCCTGCTGGGCGCCCTGTCCGGCTATTTCACCAACACCTGGGTGGATGAAGCGATTCTCTGGCTCATGGGGGTGCTGGACTCCATTCCCTTCTACCTGTTCGTGGCCGCCATCGCCTATTCCCTGCAGGGATACGCCTATTCCATGCACGTGGCCATGATCGCCACCTTCTGGACCACCACGGCGCGCCTGGTGCGCGGCGAGGTCATCAAGCTGAAGAACTTCGAATTCGTGGAAGCCGCCCGGGCCATCGGCCTGCCCCAGCGGCTGATCATCTTCCGCCACATCATGCCCAACACCTTCCACATCCTGCTGGTGCAGGCCACCATCGTGTTCGTGGGGGCCATCAAGTCTGAGGTTATTCTCAGCTTCCTGGGCCTGGGCGTGGTGGATGGCGTGTCCTGGGGACTGATGATCGCCGAGTCCACCCAGGAAGTGCAGGCAGGGCACTATTCCAACTTCATCACCGCCTCGGTGTTCCTGTTCGTGCTGGTGATGGCCTTCAACATGTTCTCCGATTCCCTGCAGGATGCCCTGGATCCGAAGAAGGTGAGCGCATGAGGACTATTGATTATCCCCCCCTCTCCCCAACCCTCTCCCCCCGGTGGGGGGAGAGGGAGCATTCTTGCCACCTTGGCCGATGGAGGGAAAGAGAGTTGATGTACCGTGTCCGTCCAGTGTTGGGTTCCCTCTCCCGCTTGCGGGAGAGGGACAGGGAGAGGGTATCAAACATCAGGAGCCGGCCATGACCCAGCCCTTGCTCAGCGTCAAAGACCTGGTTATCGAGTTCTCCACCCAACGGGGCATCGTGCGCGCCATCGACGGGGTGAGCTTCGACATCATGCCCGGCGAAACCCTGGGGCTGGTGGGTGAGTCCGGCTGCGGCAAGTCTGTCACCTCCCTGGCCATCCTGGGACTGATTCCCTCGCCTCCGGGGCGCATCGTCTCCGGCAGCATCAAGCTGGAAGGCCGGGAACTGGTGGGCCTGCCCGAATCCGAGTACCGGCATATCCGCGGCAAGGAGATCTCCATGATCTTCCAGGAGCCCATGACCGCCCTGAACCCGGTGTTCACCATCGCCACCCAGATGACCGACGTGCTCATGCGCCATCAGGGCATGACCCGCAGGCAGGCACGCAACCGCGCCGTGGAGATGCTGGCCCTGGTGGGGATTCCCTCGCCGGACAAGCGCATCGACGAGTATCCCCACCAAATGTCCGGCGGCATGCGTCAGCGGGTGATGATCGCCATGGCCTTGTCCTGCAACCCCAAGCTGCTGCTGGCCGATGAGCCCACCACGGCCCTGGACGTGACCACCCAGGCCCAGGTGCTGGAGCAGATGGTCAAGCTGCAGGACGAGCTGGGCACCTCCGTGGTGCTGGTCACCCACGACTTGGGCGTGGTGGCCCAGACCTGCAGCCGCGCCGTGGTCATGTACGCCGGGCGGGTGGCTGAGGAAGCACCCATACATCCGTTGTTCAACCACCCCCGGCATCCTTATTCCGAGGGGCTGCTCAAGTCCATTCCCCGCATCCGCGAGCAGAAGCTGGACGAGCTGCCCACCATCCCCGGCACCGTGCCCGACCTGCTGCACCTGCCCTCGGGCTGCCGTTTCGTGGATCGCTGTTACAAGGCCGACGAGGCCTGCCACCAGCAGGAGCCGCCCCTGCAATGGCAGGACGACCAGGCCGTGGCCTGTTTCCACCCCAACAACCCCGCGGGAGGTGAGGCGTGAACACCCTGCTGGAAGTAAGGAACCTGAAGAAATACTTCCCCATCAAGGGCGGTTTTTTCCGCCGTACCGTGGGCCATCTCAAGGCCGTGGATGACGTGAGCTTCAGCATCCCTGAAGGCCACACCTTTGGCCTGGTGGGTGAATCCGGCTGCGGCAAGTCCACCCTGGGACGCGCCATACTGCGCCTCCACGAGCCCACCAGCGGCGAAATCCGGCTGGCCGGCACGGACATCAGCCGCCTGGACGCAAAGCAGCTGGTGGCCCATCGCCGCCAGATGCAGATCATCTTCCAGGACCCCTACGCCTCCCTGTCGCCCCGGCGCACGGTGATGCAGACCCTCCTGGAACCCCTTGAGATCCACGGCATCGGCGACGCCGCCTCGCGCAAGGCCAAGGTGCTGGAACTGCTGGACATCGTGGGCATGCGCCCCAACGTCCTGCACCGCTATCCCCACGAGTTCTCCGGCGGTCAGCGCCAACGCATCGGCATCGCCCGGGCCCTGACCCTGGACCCCAAGTTCATCGTCGCCGACGAGGCGGTATCCGCCCTGGACGTATCCGTCCAGTCCCAGGTGCTCAACCTCATCGCCCGGCTGCAACGGGAACTGGGCATCTCTTTCCTGTTCATCTCCCACGACCTGGCCGTGGTGCAGCACATCAGCCACGAGATCGGCGTCATGTACCTGGGCAAGCTGGTAGAAGTGGCTTCTTCCACGGACCTGTACCGGGAACCCCGCCATCCCTACACCAAGGCCCTGCTGTCCGCCATTCCCATGCCCGACCCCGACGCCCGGGCTGAGCGCGTGATCCTTCAGGGTGACGTGCCATCCCCTCTTAATCCGCCTTCGGGATGCCCCTTCCGCACCCGTTGCCCGGAAGCCATGGACATATGCGCCCAGTCCATGCCAGCCCTCAAGAACATCAAGGATGAGGGCACACCGCACCAAGTGGCCTGCCACCTGTTCTGATCCCATGAGAGTCCTGGTCGGCGGCATCCTGCTATTTCTGCTCCTGACCAGCACCAATATCGGTTACCCTGGTGGCTCTTCAGACGCCGGAAACCTGGAAAAATTGCTCCGGGAAGTCGAAGGCGCTCTGAACGCCGGTGACATGAGCCTGGCCCAGCGGCTGAACGACCAGGCGCTGCAACTGTCCAGAAAGCTGGCCGATGATACCGCCCTGCTCAAGGCTCTGATGTTCTACAACGATATCCAGGGCAATAACGGCAATTATCCCGCCGTGCTGAACAATTCCCTGCAGGCCCTGCCCCTGGCAGAAAAATCAGGCAACAGCCGGGCCACGGCCCGCTTGCACACAGACATCGGCGCCGCCTATGGCATCCTTGGAGACAACCGGCAATCCATGGAGCACTATGCCGCCGCCCTGGAAATCTACCGCACGACAAACGACAACAAGGGAATAGGCGGTATCCTGAACAATATCGCTGTCATCTATGACAACATGGGAAACCCGGACAAGAGCCAGGAATACTTTCTCAAATCCCTGGATCTGGCCACTCGCATCGGCGACCGGGAAGGCATGGCTCTGGCCCTGGCCAATCTCGGCCAGCAGAAACGCACGGAAAAATACTTTGCGGAAGCCCGCGACATGCTGAGCAGGGCCATCAACATCCTGGAAAAAGATCCCAGCCTGTCCAGAGGAACCTACCTGTACGCCCTGACTGAGCTCGGACGCGTGCATTACGACAAGCAGGAATATGCCGAGGCTGCCCGGCTCGCCCAGCAAGTGCGGAAACTGGCAATGAAATACGGCCTGGCCCGTCCCCTGTTCCTGGCGCTGGAGCTGGAAGCCATGGCCGACATGGAACTGCGGGATTATGACAACGCCCGCAATGCCCTGAACCAGGCCGTGTCACTGGCGGAACGGGAAAACATGGAGCTGGAAAGAATCGACATCTACCGAACCCAGGCGGATCTCGAGAAACATCAGGGCAACTATCCTCAGGCACTGCAATACCTGAACACCTATGTCGAACTCATCGAGAAATTTGAGGAACAGGAAGACATTCAGCAGGCTCATGCCGCCCAGGCGCTGTTCGACAGCGGTGAAAAACAGCGGGAAATCATCAAGCTCAGGCAGGAACAGGAGCTGCAGAAATACAAGCTCAAGGAACAGCAGCGCAATCAACGCTGGCTATGGGGACTAATCAGCCTGGCAGTGTTGTTCATCGGGCTGCTGATACTGCTCCTGCAGCGCCTGAACCGTTCCCGGCAGCTGATCGCCGAGAAGAACGGGGCGCTGGCCCAGGCGGTGGAAAAAGCCGAGTCACTGGCCAGGCAGGATCACCTGACCCGGCTGCTAAACCGACGTGGTTTCCTCGAACTGCTGGAATACGAGAAACAGCGCCAGAAACGCCACCGCAGCCCAATCACCATCGTCCTTGCCGACATAGACCATTTCAAGAACATCAATGACCTTCATGGACACCAATGCGGGGACAAGATTCTCGTCTCCGTTGCCCGGCATCTCGCATCCGCCATACGGGAAGAGGACAGCCTGTGCCGCTGGGGAGGAGAAGAATTCCTCATGATGCTGCCCGACACAAGCGGCGAACAGGCCATGGCGCTGATCAAACGCATAGTCGAAAGCCTGAAATCACGCCATTTCAGCTGTGACGGAGAGACATTGACACTCACCCTGACGTTCGGCGCCACCACCTGCAAGCCGGAGGATTCCATCGACGCTTGCATTTCCTCCGCCGACAACGCCCTCTACGAAGGCAAGCGCCAGGGACGGGATACCGTGGTATTTGCCGGCAGAAAGGACACCTGAAATATAAGGATCCCCGTACCATCAGCCAATCAGGCTAAATAACCCATATCCATGCGTTCATCCGGGCATATGGATCAAACCCTTGTTCGTCCCGGCTTTGGTATCCTGCATCGCTCTGCCTCCTGCTCTGAGCTCACGGATTCGGGTTATAATCCCATGCCTGTTGCCAAGCCGTAAGCTGAAACCCCAATGCAAGAATATCCGACAGACAACCTGCGCATCCGCGCCACTCAGGAAGTGGTGCCCGCCGCCGTGTTGCATGAGCGCTACCCCATTTCCGACGAAGCCGCCAAAACCGTTTTCGAGACCCGCCAGCAGATTCACCGTATTCTTCATGGTGAGGACGACCGCCTGCTGGTGGTTATCGGCCCCTGCTCCGTGCACGACCCCGAGGCCGCCCTGGACTATGCCCGGCGCCTGATGGAAGTGAAGAAGCAGCTTGCCGACGACCTGCTCATCGTCATGCGCGTGTATTTCGAGAAACCGCGCACCACCGTGGGCTGGAAAGGGCTGATCAACGACCCTGACCTGGACAACTCCTTCAAAATCAACAAGGGCCTGGAACTGGCGCGCAGCCTGCTGCTGCAAATCAACAACATGGGCCTGCCCGCCGGCACCGAGTTCCTGGATCTCATTTCACCCCAGTACGTGGCGGACCTGGTGAGCTGGGGCGCCATCGGCGCGCGCACCACGGAAAGCCAGGGCCACCGGGAGCTGGCTTCCGGCTTGTCCTGTCCCGTGGGCTTCAAGAACGGCACCGATGGGACCATGCGGGTAGCGGTGGACGCCATGCGCGCCGCCGAGCGGCCCCACGTATTCATGTCCATGACCAAGGAGGGCCACTCCGCCATCTTCAGCACCACGGGCAACAACGATACCCACATCATCCTGCGCGGCGGCAAGCGCCCCAACTATGATGCCGAATCCGTCAACCTGGCGGCGGAGGAAATGGAAAAGGCTGGTCTCACGCCCCGCCTCATGGTGGACTTCAGCCACGCCAACAGCCACAAGCAATACGAAAAACAGCTGGACGTGGGACATGACGTGGCCGGACAAATCGCCCGTGGCGATATCCGTATCATCGGCGCCATGATCGAAAGCCACCTGGTCGGGGGAAACCAGCCCCTGGTGCCCGGCAAGCCCTTGGTCTACGGCCAAAGCATTACCGATGCCTGTCTCCCCTGGGAAGACAGCGTGCCCCTGCTGGAAACACTGGCAGAGGCGGTGAGGAAGCGGCGCGAGCACGACTGATTTTTTCTGCCCCCCTATGTGGCAGCTGTTGTCGGGCTGAAGCCCGACCTACGAAAAACCAAATATCAAGCATCAACAGAAACCGGCTGGCTCACATCTCCTCGAAACCGGCCTTGTGGAACCACTCCCGGGCCTTCTCCGGGTCCGCTTCCACGCCATTGCCCTCCTGGTACATCATGGCGATGGTGGTCATGGAACCCTGCAATCCCTGCTCGGCGCCCTTCATGAACCATTCCAGGGCTTTTTCCGCATTCTTGTCCACGCATTCCCCTTCCAGGTACATGAAACCCAGGCCATGCTGCGCCAGAGGCAGGCCGGCTTCCGCCGCCGCCTTCATGAACTTGTAGGCCTGCAGCTGGTTCTCCACCATGCCCAGGCCGTTCTGGGCCATGATGGCCACCCGGTACTGGGCCTCGGCATTGCCGGCTTCCGCCAGGGGCTCCAGCAGTTCCGCCGCGCGCACGAAATGCTTGGCTTCAAAGGCGGCGATGCCGCTGTTCAGGGTCATTTCCTCTTCCATATCCACGTTATTGTCTGCCATCTCACAACTCCAGAATACCGATTGCCTATAATGACAGGCATTGTAGCCCATTCCCTTTCCCGCTATTCACCGGTGGGCAAAGGGTAAACCCCAATTGCGGCCAGAATGCATAACACCTAATGTGAGCCCATGGATTCCCTTAGCAGACATTTACCGCGCCTGATCCTGCTGCTGGCCCTGATGGTCGCCGCGGCAGGAGCGCAGGCCAGTCTGGCGAACCAGGCGAAACGCAAGGCCTTTCAGGGCGCGGAAAAGCTCGCCCTGGCGGGAAAACCGGTTCCCCGTCAACTGGAGCGGCTGCTCAGAGGGTATGCACTCTTTCCCTACCTGGAATATGCACGACTGAAAAGCCGGCTTTCCCGGGCTTCCAGCACTGAAGTAGCACAATTTCTGCAGACCTACGCCGACACACCCCTGGCGCCCCTTTTGCGCAGCCGCTGGCTTTCCGTGCTGGCGAAACGCAAGGACTGGAAAAACTATCTGCGCTTCTACAAGGAGCAAAAGAGCGTGGAGCGCCAGTGCCATTATCTTCATGCCCTGATACAGACGGGGAAAAAGGAAATGGCCTTCTCCAGGGTCCAGCCTTTGTGGCTGTACGGAAAATCCCGCCCCAAGGCCTGCGACCCCGTTTTCAAGGCCTGGAGGAACGCCGGCAGGCTCACCCCGGATCTGCTTTGGCAACGCATCGCCCTGGCCATGGACAAGGGCAACCTTAGGCTCACCCGCTACCTGAAAAAGTCCCTGCCGGCAAAAGAGCGCCCCTGGGTAGACACCTGGATACGCATCCACAACAAGCCCAGGCTTGCCTTCAGTGAAAAGCGCCTGAAAAAACCGCATCCCCAGCGCTGGCACATGCTTCGGGACGCAGCCTACCGGCAGATACGCAAGGACCCACTGGCGGCCATCGACTACTGGAAGAAACTGCAGCAGCGCTACCGCTTCCCTCCCATGGAAAAACATCTGGTGGACCGCAAGCTGGCGCTCTGGCTGGTGCGCAAGGATGAACCCGAAGCCGTATCTTTCCTGGCCGACCTTCAACCCTGTGGTCACGACACCAAGCTTCAGGAAGCCCTGATACGTTCCGCCCTGCTGCACAACGACTGGCCACAGGTCGCCAGACGCATCCAGCACATGCCCCTGGAAGAACAGCAGACGGAACGCTGGCGATACTGGCTGGCCAGGGCCCTTGAACAGACAGGGAAACGCATGCAAGCCAAGGATATTTATGGGGAACTGGCCGGCGAGCGCAGTTACTACGGTTTCCTGGCCGCCGACCGGCTGAACCGGGATTACCACTTCGCGCCGCAAAAGACCCGGGTGGATCCGGCCGTCATCAGCAAGATCAGCAGCCACCCCGCCATTCCGCGCATCCGGGAACTTCTGGCCCTGGAACGCTGGGTGGATGCCCGCCGGGAATGGCAGCTGCTCACGGCAGAACTGGACACGGAGGAATACAAGGCCGCGGCCAGCCTGGCCGAGTCCTGGAACTGGCATGACCAGGCCATCTTCACCCTGGCCAAATCCGGTTACTGGGATGATCTCGAACTGCGCTTTCCCCTGGAGCACAGAAAACAGGTCAGCCGTTTTGCCGGTCGGAACGGACTCGACCTGTCCTGGGTATTCGGCGTGATTCGTCAGGAAAGCGCCTTCAACCCCAGCGTACGCTCCTACGCGGGCGCCGTGGGCCTGATGCAGCTGATGCCGGCAACGGCGCGCTACGTCTCCCGCAAGCTACTGAAGAGAAAGAAAAATCCCCGGCGCAAGGACCTCATCACCCCGGAAACCAACATCGAACTGGGCACCACCTACCTGGCGGACGTCCTGGCTTCTCTGGGAGACAATCCGGTGCTGGCCACCGCCGCCTACAATGCCGGGCCCCACAGGGTAAAACGCTGGTTACCGAAAAACCGCCTGCCGGCGGACGTCTGGGTGGAGCTGATTCCTTTCAGCGAAACCAGGAATTACGTGCAGCGAGTGTTTACCTATGCCGCCATCTACGACTACCGGCTGGGAAGGCAAATAACCCGTATTTCCGACAGGATGCTGCCGGTACAGGGAACCGAAACCGAGCGCACGGCCCAGTCGGATACGGGAGCAAACGCTACCTTATAGAGCTTTGCGAACAAAATCTTCCAGGATTTCCCGGTCGGTTTCGTCGAGCTGGTGGAATTCACAGCCAAAGCGATAACTGTCTTGGGACAAACGGTGGCAGAACAGCACCCGGCAACGGGTATGCAGCTCCCTGCTGGAATTCGGCAGGGTGAATATCATGTCCACGTACACCCCGAACACGGGACCGGGAACCTTGCGTCCCTCGGGCATGATACGGCACTGAGCGCCGCGGTCGCAGAGAAAATCCAGGCCAGCAGACGATATTTCCTCGATAAGAACAGGCTGGGGGCTCGCCCCGCGGACGCTCATGCGGGCACGCAACGCCGTCTTTACGCGATGCAGTCTAGGCTTACGGGCTAACAACATAGTCAGGGCAGTCCTCATACGCCAACTCTCCCCTGAATCGGCATATGCGTTGTCTTTGTCAACGACCGGACAATTTCTCCCGCGTCCGGTTCAAAATCTCTGGATCGGTCACCAGTTCATAGAAACTGTGGCCGTTCTCTTTCAGCGGCTGGAGCTTTTTGCCATCCCACCCCTTTATTATGCTCTGCCGTAACACCTGCCAGCGGGTCTTGCCCGCTGAATCCGGGAAGCGCCCCACATAGTAACGGTCGCCGTCCGATTTTCCAAGACTTTTGGCCTTGACTTTTCTGAGTACGATTTCCCCGTTCAGGTGCTCGAAAGCAGCAGCGTCCAGCTCGATTCCGTTCACATTATAGCGGCAATAGTCTACACCACCTGAGACTCCGTTGGCAGTCTCCAGATGCCGGATGACCTCCACGCCCTGAACCGTGGTGCGGCCAAAGACCTCCAGATTGCGATGAGAGCATGACGACAGACGATCCGCACGGTTGATGGCTGGGGAAATGGTGATTTTTCTTCCGGCATCAAAGAGATAACAGGGCGCCTCATCGACATAGGAGATGCCTATGCCCAGCTCCAGCTCCGGCAGTCCCAGATGCCGGCTTTCCGCGTTGCGGCTCAGCACCTGGTCGATGATGTCGTACGCCAGGCCACAGGCCCTGGCAACCACCTGGGAAGGTGGGCTGGCATATTCCAGCAGCATGAGGATGACGGCATCCCCTTCCACGAACACTTTCTCCGCGCCATATTTCTCCAGCAGACTGTTGATGGGATCAAACAGGTTCTGGCTGAAATAGGACGCCGGATTCAGGCCTTCCCGGATCATGGACGCCGTGAGCTCCGTGGAGCCCCGCAGGTCCGCCTTGAGGATGACGTGACCTATGACCTCGTTCTTCTGCGCTTGGGTGCCAAGGAAAAACTCCTGCAGCAACCGGTTGGCCCTGGACAGCTCCAGTTCATCCGGCCGGGATGGCAGGCGAATCAGGTCCATGGCCCGGTACATTTCCCAGGACAGTTTCAAATCCCTGCGCAAACTGGCATAACCTTCCATTACCTGAATCAGCCATTCCCTGCGCTGGCTGCTGCCCGCCTGCCGCAGACGCTTGTAGGCCGCCTCCATGCGATCCATGTAAAGCTCCAGGTCGCTGATATCCTTGAACTGCTGGAGAATGGGCAACAGCTCCTTGCGGCTGCGCCCGCCGGTAAGAAACTCGAAAAGCAGCCTGAGAGCGCCCTTGCGCCCCAGGTCACGGTACAGCTCCGGCATCAGGGCGCTGGCAAAGATCATATCCAGCAGCCCTGCCTTGCTGAAGGCCTTTTCCAGCTCCTGCAGCAGGTTGGCCTGAAATTCCCGCCAACGCTTCTTGTCCCAAAAGCCCGGCGTTCCCCGGTCCCTGTCGCTACCCAGTAGCCAGGACAGGTTGCCCGGGTTGTCCAGCCAGTTGGTTTCTCCCCGCTGATACTCGGTGCCGGACATGACCGCCCGCAGGTAACTCTCCACCTGGGCATAGCCCGGAAATTCACCTTCGTCCCGCCGGAGTTGCAATTCGTTGAAATCACTGTCCGCATTGCTGTTCAGGCGCCGCACCGGACAGTCGGGCAGCCAGCGGCAAAGCACATCCAGAAGCACGGTTTCGAAACGCCGGAAGATTTCCGGCTTGAGCAGCAGGAAAGGATAGACCTCCATGAAGGTGACTTCCTCGTCCAGCCTGCCCAGCTGCAAAAGAGGATTGAACAGCATGTCCTCGGCCACCGGCCAGGAAAGGGCCAGGATGCTTTTGCGCTGCTTGCGTCCCACCAGTTCCAGGCTGTGCACCAGCTCCACGGCCTCCCGGCTGATTTCATAGCGCAGCATGGCCTGGTGTCTGCCGAAGCGCCACAGTTTCTCATGACGGGATACGCTTTCCGTCGTGGACAGGGCGCCCAGCAGAGGCGCCGCATCAAAGCCATCCCTGTATTCCCGGATGCTCCGATCAACGGTGAGATAGATCTGCTTCATCACCGCCAGCACGAACAGCTGATAGACCTCACGGCGGGACGACTGCCTGGCCTGCTGGGCCACGGACAGGCTCAGGGGAACAAACACTTCCCGAAACCTGTCCACGGCTTCGGGGTCTTCGGCAAGGGGATTGTTACTGTCCAGCAGCCCGAGCTTACGCAGGCGACGCACCATGGATGATTTCACCAGGCCGTCGATGGCGGTATTCAGGGCGGGGTCCAGGCGGACATCGATACGCGCGTTGTCCATGCCGCGGGGAAAGGTGTCCAGGCGCAGGGACTTGCGCTTGGGAACAAGCAGCTCATCCTGCAGCAATGCGGCAGAGGACCTTATTCCACTGTGTCCCTTCAATGCCATGGATATCTCAAAGCGCCAGTATGACCCGGTCTTCCGCCTCAAAACGTTCCGCCAGCGCCTCCCCCAGGGAGGACAGGTGGGAATCGAGGTCCATCAGGCTTTCTTCCGCCAGGGCGGAATCCACCAGGTCGTTGAAATCGAGCATGGTGTTGGCTGTCTCCACCAGTATGGGCTGTACTCTCTCCAGCATCTCTGAACCCGCAGAGGAACGCCGCGCTTCCCGGGCCAGTTCATCATGAACCTCGAACTGCCACAGGGCCGCATAATCCATGAGCAGCTGGCACAGACGCAGCAGCAGGGATTTTTCATCTTCTCCCGCTGGCCCCGGCGCAATGCCTGCCGCCCGGCAAAACATCACCAGCAGCTGTTGTCGTTCCGCAAGCAGTTGCCTGATGGCGGATTCCAGATGTTCATTGAGTTCCCCGGCATCCATTACTAGAATGTTCTCCACGCAACTAGGACAAGGAACCCTGAATGTACTCCATCGTTGCAACACAGTCTAACCGCCTCGGACAAGCCGGGGTTGGATAGCCATCACAAAACGCCCATCCCTTCTCCCATGACGGGAAACAACACGCTGTCCTGCTATACTAAGGCAACCATAATCGAAGCCACGTTGAGCAGACTTCCGGACGTGCAGCCACAAGGCACACCGGTGTAGCGTCTCCATGAAACAGACCATTGTCACGATTGTTTTTCTCCTGGGCATGGGGCCGGCATCCGCTGGCAGCAGCTACAACAGCAATCCTTTCATCGAGATGATGCGCGCCATGCTCAACATGTTCGAAGCCATGCAGACCATGCAGAATCTTTCTGTCCATTCGGGTTATGGTTACGGACCGGCAGGCGGATACATCCCCTATGGGAACTGGCCGGCCTACCCGGACGACGGGGTTTCCCCGGAACAGTTGAAAAACCTGGAAGGCACCTGGGCCAGCCCCAACCGCCTCCTGCTGGTCATCAGGCGGAACTTTGCGCGCATGTACTGGTCGGCGGATCAGTACCGAAATTTCTATGTGGAAGCATTCCCCGAGCGACTGAGGCTCACGGATGCGGAAACCCGCCAGAGCCGGGAGTTCGAATACCGCCTGCAGGGCGCCCAACTGGCCCTTCGCGACCCCCGGGGACGGGTGATCCAGTTTTTCCGCGTGAACGAGGCGCTTCAGCCCATACCCGAACAACCCTCCATGGAAGAGTACAACTTTTGGGACCCCAACACGCCCTGATTCACCCCACTGACTCCGACCCCGTCCCAACCCAATCCCACTCCAGGGGTCGCTCCAGGGGTCGGAGTCAGATCGTCCCCCCCTAGCCCGAATATTTCACCCGGTCGCTGGAAAAATATTCCAGCTTACTGTATTCATGGAGAATATTTGGAATATTAGCAAAGTACAATATGTTACCGGGCATCGCTGAACGCGCCCTCGCACCGGTTTCGCCGTCCATCTGCGGTATTTGCTCAATCATCAATAGCTTGAGCTATTGATTCAATCGCAAATCCGCACCTGAACGCCGATCCCGGCACGATCATCGCGTTCCCGGGTGAAACATTCGGGCTAGCCGTTGCGGGAAACGGAATCAAACACTCCAAAGCCTTCTGATCCGACCATTTCACCCCGCTGACTCCGACCCCATCCAAACCGACGCCGTCCGAACATGATTCAGGCAAGCAGCAGCCGCAGCCCCACCAGCACCAGCAATAGGGCGAAGAAACGCTTGAGCAAAGGTATGGGAAGACTGTGGGCCAGGCGCGCCCCCAGGGGCGCCATGAGCACTGCGGAGACGCCGGTGAGCAGCACCGCCGGCCAATAGACGAAGCCCGTGGCGGCGGCGGATGTCTTTCCGGCCCCAGTGACCATGAACCCCAGGGCGCCGGCCAGGGCAATGGGCAGGCCGCAGGCCGCCGAGGTAGCCACGGCCCGGGGCAGGGCCTTGCCCTGCCAGAGCAGGAAGGGCACGGTCATGGTGCCTCCACCTATGCCCACCAGGCCGGAAACCGTGCCGATGACAGACCCCACGGACAGGAACAGCGCCGTCCCATGTTCCTTGGTCCGGCTGCGGGGCATGATGCCAGTGAGCATCTGCCAGGCCACCAGGAACAGGAACAAGGCGAACAGAATCTGTAGTCCCCGGGTGCTGAAGCGGGCCGCCAGCCAGGCCCCCAGGAGCGCTCCGGCAAGCAGGCCCGGCGTCAGACGCACCACCGCGTGCCAGTCCACGGCGCCCCGGCGGTGATGGGCCCACAAGGAAGAAAAAGCCGTGGGCACGATGAGGGCCAGGGAGGTTCCTATGGCCAGGTGGGACAGCCACTGGCCGTCGAAGTCCTGGAGATGAAACAGGAGCAGCAGCCCCGGCACGAAAACCAGCCCGCCGCCAACGCCCATGAGCCCGGCCAGCACCCCGGCTACGGCCCCCAGGGCGGCATAGGCCAGGTACCAGGTCACAGGACGACCAGGTTGTCCCGGTGAATGAGTTCCTGGTCGTCCATGTAGCCGAGGATCTCCTCGAAACGGCTGCTGGGCTGGCCGGCGATACGCCGGGTTTCGTCGGCGGAATAATTCACCAGGCCCCGGGCCACCTCTTCGCCTTCCGGACCCAGGCAGACCACCATTTCCCCCCGGGAAAAAGCACCTTCGACGTTCGTCACCCCCACCGCCAGCAGGCTGGAGCCGGACTTGCGCAGTACCTGCACGGCACCGGCATCCAGATGCAGACGACCCCGGGCCTGGAGCTGTCCGGCCAGCCAGCGCTTGCGCGCCGCGTCCGGCTCCTGGGCGGGCACCAGCAGGGTGCCCAGTTCATGACCGGCGGCAATCTCCCGCAGGGCATCCGGTCGCTTGCCCGAGGCGATGATGGTGGCAGTGCCGGAACGTGCCGCCAGCCGCGCGGCGCGCAGCTTGGTGTGCATGCCACCGCTGCCCAGGGTCCCCTTGCTGGCCCCGGCGTAGCGGTCCAGAGCCACATCGTCCACCCGGGCATGCTCGATGAGACGGGCATCGGGATTGCTTCGGGGATCGGCGTCGAACAGGCCGTCCTGGTCCGTGAGCAGGACGAGCAGCTCCGCTTCCACCAAGTTGGCCACCAGGGCCGCCAGAGTGTCATTGTCACCAAAACGAAGTTCGTCGTTGGCCACCACGTCGTTCTCGTTCACCACGGGAATCACGCCCAGGGACAGAAGGGTCTGCAAGGTGCTGCGGGCGTTGAGGTAACGCTTGCGGTCGGAAAGGTCGTCATGGGTGACCAGCACCTGAGCCGTATGACGGCCCCGGCGCTGGAAACAGCTTTCCCAGGCCTGCACCAGCCCCATCTGGCCAATGGCCGCCGCCGCCTGGAGTTCATGCAGGGTGTCCGGCCGCCGCGTCCAGCCCATGCGGCACATGCCCTCGGCCACGGCGCCGGAGGACACCAGCACCAGCTCATGGCCGGGTTGCAGCCAGTCGGCCATCTGGTCCACCCAGCCGCCCAGGGCCTGGCGGTCCAGCCCCGCGCCTTCGGCGGTGAGCAGGGCGCTGCCGATCTTCACCACCCAGCGGCGGGTCTTGGGAATGTTCTCGCGGCTGATCATCAGGATTGGG
>Ga0256832_1001517_pt1 | contig 15745 bp, 15 predicted proteins | sample 134614metaG_FD_190534 | JGI IMG/M metagenome (GOLD analysis project Ga0256832, IMG submission 190534) | Hydrothermal vent microbial communities from Lau Basin, Pacific Ocean - 134-614 | ecosystem: Environmental > Aquatic > Marine > Hydrothermal vents | place: Pacific Ocean: Lau Basin | collected...
TCTCTTATGTAATACATTTTAACCACGCTATTTTAAATTTATATTTTATTATAGCGTGGTTATTTTATAATAATATTAAATTTTAGTCTAAATTGGTTAAGTTTATACTCCAAGAAATTATGGTGCTATACTGACATAATTTCTTGGAATATAATCATGTACATATTGAGTACATAACGCTTGATGATACTACTTCTATTTTCTTTTGCTAAAAATGACTCTATTTTGGAGAGAGGCTAATCTGTTTTAAAGAGAAGTTTTGGGCTGTTCCTATAAGAGTCTTTTTTTAGTCTCTGTAAATATTAATTTTAGGTTTAAACTATATAATGTGAACAAAAAATGAACAGGTATTCACCATGCACGAATATAGCGTAGTACAAGCACTTCTAAACCAATGTGAAGAACATGCTAAACAAAATGGAGCAACAAAAGTAACAAAAGTTGTTTGTAAAATAGGGGTAATGAGTGGTATAGAGACGCATCTACTTCAAGTGGCATTTGATACTTTTAAAGAGGGGACAATATGTAGTGATGCTCTGTTGGTACTCAATACACAAAAGCTTAAGCTTGAATGTAAAGATTGTGGCCATGTTTTTGAAGTGGACGAGGTGCGTTACTTCTGTACAAAGTGTGAGAGTCTGCGTGTAAAGGTGCTTGATGGTGAGGATATGTATTTGATGAGCTTGGAGATGAATTAATGCAAGAGTATTGGGAACTATACATGAAAAATTTAGAGGGTAATCCTGCCTCTATACAGTTTAATGCAGGTATCTCTATGGAGATTGAGAAGTTAAAGTACATCTACCCTACCATTGCTTTTGTAAAAGCAAAACTAAAAGAGCCTAAAGAGAATGGACTGCTGTCTGAAAATGAAGAGCCTGAGATACTCTTTATGGAGGATAAGCTTGAAGCCTCTATGATAAAGTTTCGTATTGGTAAGTATGTGGGGCGAGTGATTTCTGATGGGTATGTTACTTTTTTGTACTATTTACAATTTACCTATAATTGGGAAGATTTTATAGAGTTTGCACTTAATGAACACCAAAACTATGAGATAACTCATGGTCATAGTGAAGATAGTGAGTGGAACTACTACAAAAATCTACTCTACCCAACAGCTAAAGAGTGGCAACTGATACAGAATCATAAAGTCTGTAAAGCCCTTAGTGAACAGGGCGATAACCTACACCTAAAACGAGCCATCTCTCATAAACTCTTTTTTGAGAAGCTTGATAAAAAAGAGGAGTTAAAAGAGGCTTTAGAGGAGAGGGGCTTTAAAATTCAGCAGAGCATTAAAAATGAAGAGGGTGTTGAGGGGTTAGAGTTTTATCGTATTGATAAACCTTTTTATTATGATATAGACGAGTTGACATTGGAGTTGATTGATTTATGTGAAGCGTTTGGAGCTTTGTATGATGGGTGGGAGACTTCGGTGGTTAAGTCATAGTCGCTTAACCTCATAGATAATCTCTTCGAGTTTTATAGTTTTTTCTTTTCGTTGGCATTCAATATTATGTTTTTGAAGATATTGCAGTACCACAGAGATATAACCCTCAAATGCCTCAGTAAGCTCGTTACTTAACCCAAACTCAAAAGTTACCTCAGCAGGGACAATACCAATAACAATGGCTTTTGGAACCTCTTTTCCTTGAAGCTCCATCATATCCATACATTGAATAATACCTATCTCATGAGCCCCACCACTGTTAAGACCATAACCACTTATCTCTTGAGCAGGAATAGCGTAGATAGAGGTGGGTTTATCGTTTAGCTCTAGGCTATCGAGTATAACAAGATGTTTTGTCTCTTCTAAAATATTAAGTAGATGGATACCTTCTACACCACCATTTATAATTTGTATATTTGGAGTAAAGGTGTAGTTTCTTTGAAGGTAGGTTGAGGCGTATACTCCTAAACCATCATCTTTTTCTAGTACGTTTCCTATGCCTATTATTTTCATTTTGCTTTCTTAATAGTTTTAGAGAGTGAGTTTAGAGTGATTAACGTTTATCTAGTTGATACTTTGTAGCCTCTGAAGCCTCAAATGGTTGAGTAACTTCAATTACTTCTATAGGTTTAACAAAAGGGAGCTCTTTTAACTCATCTGTAGTTGCTGTTGGAATATCGACTACTCCATCATTAGCAATCTCCTCTCTTTTATCCATAGCCAAATCATTAGCCTCATAAATCTCTGATTTTCCTACAACACCAAGAGTTCTAACAAAACCAATAGGTTCAGGTTCAGTTGATTGAACTATACTCTTCTTGTTGTGCTTATAATTATTTTTTTTGAAATCTACTTTTCTTATTTGTTTTACTACTTTTTTTACATCTTTTTTAGCAAATCTCTTTTCTATTTTTTTACTTTTAGCTATTTTTAAATTCTTTAATTTAACTACTTTTTTTACACCTTTTTTAGTAAATCTCTTTTCTATTTTTTTACTTTTAGCTATTTTAATTTTTCTCTTTTTAGCTATTTTTGAATTCTTTAATTTAACTACTTTTTTTACACTTTTTTTAGTAAATCTCTTTTTTGTATTCTTACTTTTAGATATTTTTGATTTTATATTTTTTTTAATTATGTTTTTTTTATATAAATATCTTTTAAGCATAGATTTTTTTTTCTTTTTATAAGGGTGTTTATGTGATACAGTAAGAATAGATTGTTTAAGTTGTTTTAAAATCTCTTCTGCCTCCTCTTTTTTAGAGAGTTTATGAGATTTTTGATTTTTATTAATAGCCCTTTTTAGGTTATATAATATACAACCAGTATCAGTATCATTATCATTAGTTTTCTTCTCTTGTTTTGACTTTATAACAATAGGTGGTATTTTAATTACCTCTGCATTTATAGTTGTATAGCTTAAAATAAGCAATAGAAAAACAAATAGTGCTCTTTTAAAATTTTTCAAAAATATCCTTATGTAATATTATATTTAATGTAATTATACACGATAATTTTTAATTATTTTTATATAAATCATCTTTCAGCAAACTCTTCTTTGAAATTTGGAATAATGTGATTATGAAAAGAGAGATATTTTTATGTGCCATTAATAACATATTGAGTGGTACCTGCCTAGAAGATTGTAAATTTTGTACCCAGAGTGTGCGTTATCATGCAGATATTGAACGCTATAACTATAAGTCTATAGAGACTATTGTAGATGAAGCTAAACAAGCTAAAGCGAATGGAGCATTGGGGTATTGTTTAGTCACAGCAGGAAAAGGGCTAGATGACAAAAAAGTAGAGTTTGTAGCACGTGCTGCCAAAGCTATTAAGGATAAAGTTGAAAATCTAAATCTTATTGCTTGTAATGGAACAGCATCTAAAGAGCAGTTACGTTACCTTAAAGAGCATGGTATTGATAGTTACAATCATAACTTAGAGAGTTCTGAACGATACTACTCAACTATCTGTACTACACATACTTGGGGTGAGCGTTATGAGACTTGCCAAAATGTAAAAGAGATAGGGTTACAGCTCTGCACAGGAGGTATATTTGGTATGGGTGAAGAGCAAGAGGATAGAGATGAACTTCTTAAAGCAATAGTATCACTTAATCCTGATTCTACTCCACTTAACTTTTACCACCCAAATAGAGCCTTGCCTATTAAGACAAGAAATATATCACGAGAGGAGGCTCTTGTTATTATTAAAAAAGCACGAAAACTTTTAGGAGAAGAGAAACTTCTTATGGTTGCAGGGGGAAGAGAACTTCTCTTTGATGGTTATGAGGAGCTTATGTTTGAAGCAGGTGCTAACTCTATAGTCATTGGAAACTATCTGACAACACCAGGGGACTCCCCACAAAAAGACAGAGCGATGCTAGAGAGACTAGGGTATACAGTAGCAACAGCTTGTCATGCATAGTGATAGTATAACTACCATTCTTGCTATTTCATTTGTTTTAGTTCTCTCTCCTCATCTATCTAGGTTATTGCGTCTACCTACAGCAACAATTGAGATTATATTTGGCTCTATCTTAGCAATTTTTGGCATTATCTCAGCTAAAAATACAAACTTTTCTCTTATTGCAGATGTTGGATTTTTATACCTTATGTTTCTAGCAGGGTTAGAGGTAGATATAAAATCAATTTTTAAAATGCCTAGAGTCTATATTGTCCAGTCTTTATACTTTTTATTGGTTATGTGGAGCTTGGCCCTTCTTTTTGGTATAGCCTTTAGTTTAGAAACATTTTTAATATTGATATTACCCTTAATCTCCATTGGTATTTTAGCTACACTCTCAAAAGAGTATGGAAAGGAGTTGCGTTGGATTAAGATAGCATTTCTTGTTGGAACACTAGGAGAGGTCTTAAGTATTGTTGCATTGACTATTTTTGAAGCCTACTCAACAGTTTCAACTACAGAAGAGTTTATTGAAAAAATGACTCTTTTAATTATATTTTTAAGTACAATTGTTGTCTTATATCTTCTTTTTAAGCGAATATTTTGGTGGTATCCTGAGTTTAAAACTGTTTTAATGCCAAGTAGCAAACTAATATCTGGACGATATCAAGACTTACGTTTAGCAATTGGACTATTTTTTATTATGATAGCAATTATGATGCAACTCCATTTAGAAGTTGCCTTTGGTGCATTTATTGCAGGATTATTTATATCTACTTTTTTTAATTATAAAAAAGAGCTAGAGGAGAGAATGAGTAGTTTTGGTTTCGGATTTTTAGTTCCTATATTTTTTATTCATGTAGGTGCTTCATTTGATTTGAGAATTATATTTATTTCAGATATTTTAAAAACTACACTACTTTTACTATTTTTAATGTTCTCTATACGTCTTATAGCTCTTTTTACTTTATCTTTTATTACAGAGAAGCGTCAAGCTATGTTAATTGCTTTTTCTCTATCTATGCCTTTAACTCTTATGATTGCAGTAGCAACTATTGCTAAGTTACATCGTGGTATTAATCAATTTGACTACTATGCAGTTATCTTAACTTCTATTTTAGAAGTAATAATCTCAATGTTAGTTATTAAACTATTGATGAGAGATAGGAAAGAGATTACTTAGCATCTGTCCACTCAAGATACTTTTTATGTAGTTTTGCATTTTGTTCTTTTAGGGTTTCAATTTGAGATTTAAGAATAATCTCTTGCTTTTTTAACTTCTGAAGTACTTGTAAAGAGTGGTTCCCAAAGAGGAGATTAGCAATATAGATTCCTAAAAGAGCAACAACAAAAGCTGTTGCTACAAAGACCTTAAATGAAAGCCCTAAAATCTCTTCAAGCTTTCTAATATATATATCTATATTTCCTATAAATGAACTTTTCATCTAGTCAAAAATAGAACTTCCAAGGTATTCAAACTCTCCAAGCTCTCTTTCAATCTCTAAAAGACGGTTATATTTAGCGATTCTATCTGAACGAGCAGTTGAGCCTGTTTTGATTTGACCTGTATTACAAGCTACAGCAAAATCTGCTATGAAGGTATCTTCACTCTCTCCTGAACGGTGAGACATAACACAAGTGTAGCCATTTCTTTGAGCTAGTCTAATTGTCTGCATAGTCTCAGAGACAGTACCAATTTGGTTTGGTTTAATCAAAATTGAGTTTGCTATGTTTTTCTCAATTCCCTCAGCTAAAATAGATACATTAGTAACAAAGAGGTCATCTCCTACAAGTTGAACTTTGTCTCCTAGCTCATCAGTTAAGAGTCTCCAACCCTCCCAATCATCTTCACTTAATCCATCTTCTATAGAGACAATAGGGTACTTAGAGCATAAATCAGCATAGTAAGCTACCATCTCAGCAGATGTTAACTCTCTGTTTTCAGACTTAAGCACATAGAGACCATCTTCATTAATAAGTTCAGATGCAGCAACATCAAGAGCTAGGCTAATCTCCTCTCCAACTTTATATCCAGCTGACTCAATAGCTTGAATAATAACAGAAATTGGCTCTTCATTACTTTTTAAGTTAGGAGCAAATCCACCCTCATCACCAACAGCAGTACTCTCGCCCATATTATCAATAATCTTTTTGAGGTGTTGGTAAACTTCTGCTACAGCTTGAAGTCCTCGAGAGAAGCTATCAAACCCTAAAGGCATAATCATATACTCTTGGAAGTCAACTGAGTTGTTAGCATGTTCTCCACCATTGATAATGTTAAACATAGGAACAGGAAGTGTAACTCCATTGGTTCCACCAAGGTAACGATATAGAGGCATTTTAAGAGATTTTGCAGCAGCTCTTGCTACAGCCATAGAGACACCAAGTACTGCATTTGCCCCAAGCTCTCCATAGTTATTTGTACCATCAAGAGCTTTCATAGTTATATCAACCTCTGCTTGGTTAAAAGGAGAGAGTCCAACAAGTGCATCAGCAATTCTTGTATTTACATTTTCACAAGCTTTGAGTACACCTTTTCCCATATAACGCTCTCCACCATCACGAAGTTCTAGAGCTTCTCTTTTTCCTGTACTAGCTCCACTTGGAACAATAGCAGTTGCAACTGTTCCATCACTTAGACTAACAGTTGCTTGAACTGTAGGGTTTCCTCTACTATCCATAACTTCATTTGCTCTAACGTCATCAATAAAAATCATCATCTACCCTTAGTAAAAATATTGCCAAGATTTTAACATAGAAAGCCATAGAGATAAGAGTATAGTTTTTTAAATAAGGGAAAATTGTATGAATATGAGTCTATTGGTATATTATATTGGAGAGTAATAACTTAAAAAGGGACAATAGCGTAAGTCCCTTTTTTAATGTTTTAGAGTGTTAAATCCATAACTCTTTTTGTCTTAGCAATTGTTTCATGGTCTAATGCTCTATCGTTATCATCTATCTCTTTCATGATTTTTGCCATAACAACAAGTAAGGCTCCAATAACCTCAGGTAGTTTATTTTGAGCATCTTCACTTAACTCATATTTAAGAGGTGTTATTGTTGCTAAGAAATCTAAAACATCAGATAATGCTACCTCCTCTTCTAGCTTTCTTAAACTAATAATTGTCTCTTGGAGACCTTTTGTGATAGGTAAATCAGACTCCCAAATAATATCTCTTCCATTTAAGTTTGCATTACGCTCTGCTGCAATAAGTAAATCAACCAATTTTGCTTCTGCAATATCTGTAATCTCTTTTGCATGACCTTTTTTTATATCGATTGAACCAGCTTTTCTAAATAGTGCCTCTAGTTTTGTAAATCCTACTACTGCCATATTTTTTCCTTTTTTATAAATTACATCATATTTAGTAATTATTGTTAAGTTTATTTAGTCTAATTAGCTAAATAGTTCAGAATTATATATTAAGAAATAAAAATATAATGCTACTTAAGTAGCATTATGCTAAAAAGTCTATTTTTTAACTATAAATATTCTATGCATTTTTACTTCATTTTATATAAATGTTATATTGTCTACTCCAACCAACTTTTGTGCCATAAACTCATGAAGAACAACTTACATGAGAAACCCCTGCAATATCAAAAAGTTCCATAGGCTTTTTTCGATAGTACATCTGCTCTATCTCTTTAGACTGCTCCTCATAAGGGTTGTTCATCACCTCTTGTAGTTCATGAATTAAGCTATAGTCTCCATTAGTAGCTTTTTGATAGGCAGGAACTAAAAACCATTCACGTAGAGTATATTTTGGGTTAACCCTTTTCATCTGTTTAGAGAGTACTTCTCGCTCTTGCTCTGAAGTGATTTTAATCGTATCTTGCCATTTTTTAAGCCACTTAGACCATCTAGCCATTAGGGATTTATCAATATTTTCATTATAAAAGCTCTTTTTAAGTGGTTCAATCTCTGTTGGTAAAGAGGAGAGTTCACGAAAGAAGATGGTGTAGTCTACAGAGGTCTCTATCATAAGTCTTATTAGCTCATTAAAGAGAGAGGCATCAAATCTTTGTAAACCTAACTTCGCTGTCCACATCTTTATCATCGCTTGTTGCATGACCCTTGGGAACTCATCTTTAATATGTTCTAAATACTTTTGAGCCTCTTTGTTTGAAGCTAATAGAGGTTTTAGTGCCACACAGAACATACCAAAGTTACGCTCTCCTGCTTGGGGTTGGTTTAAAAATGAGAAGTGAACACCTCCACCTGTCCACGGCTGATAGCGTGGGTCAAACCTATCCATAAACCCAAAAGGACCATAATCTAGTGTATATCCACCAACTGCTGTGTTGTCACTGTTAAAGTTTCCTTGACAATATCCTACTCTAATCCAATCAGCAATGAGTGAAGTGAGTCGCCCTCTAAAGGCTTTAGCTAGTAGAAGCACTTTCTCCTCTAAGGGTAAAGCCTCATCAATCTCATCACCATACTCACGCTCTATAATATGCAAGACAATCTCTTCAAGCTCTTTAAGTGCATTGGGGTGTTCATCTTTTCTAGCACGACGACCAAAGAGTTCAACTTGCCCCACACGCAAAAAAGAGGGAGCAACACGTGTAGTGATTGCCACAGCCTCCTCTATCATCAACTCAGGGTCTTTGGAGTATGAGCCATTGTGAAACCATGGACGCTGAACCCTCTCTGTTTGGGAGGTATAAAGTGTCAAAGAGCGTGAGGTAGGAATGCCAAGTGCATACATATGCTCTTGAGCCAAAAACTCACGCACACTTGAACGTAAAACAGCACGACCATCAGCCCCACGACAATATGGGGTTCTACCTCCACCTTTGAGTTGCATCTCATAACGTTGCCCATTAAACACCCCTTCAAAGATGGAGATGGCACGACCATCACCATAGCCATTACCTGTACCAAAGGGACACTGCTCATAATACTCTCTACCATAGATAGAGAGGGCATAACCTGTTGCCCAACCAAGCTTTTTCATAGGCTTGGGTAGTGATGAGGTATCTCCACTAAACATCTTCATAAAAGGCTCAGAGGTTGCTAAAGCATCTGAAAGACCAAGTTCAGAGAAAAACTCTTTACTGTGTGCTACATATTTAGGATTTTCAATAGGTGTAGGCTTTACAGGTACAAAATGCCCAGAGAAGACTTGTCGTGGGTAGTGGTCTACTCCATCTTCTGTAGCGTCAGGGTCAATGGTTAGCTTATCTAAAAGTGAATAGTTGGCTAATTGTGCAAGGTCATTTAGAGTTTCTATAGTTGGTTTCATTACTATTCCTTAATTAGGAGTTATTTTATCTGATTTATAATACTATAGCAGATGAAACTGAATAAATGTTGTTATAAACTCTTTAGAGTAAGTATAAGCCAACTATAATATCATCAAAAAAGTCTTAAGGAGCAATTATGCCTCACTCAGTCTTAGAAGATTTACAAAAAAGATATACCTGCAAAAAGTATGACCCAACCAAAAAGGTACCACAAGAGAAACTAGAGATTCTCTTAGAGAGCATTCGCCTCTCTGCTTCATCTATTAACTCTCAACCGTGGAAGTTTATTGTTTTAGAGAGCAATGAAGCAAAAGAGAGAATGTATAAAACCTTTGCAAACAGATATCAGTTCAATCAAGCCCATGTAGTAGAGGCTTCTCATGTTATTCTATTTGCTCACAACCCACACTATACGCGTGAGGATTACACAAAAGTTATCAACAAATATATTGCTGATGGTAGAATTACAGAGGAAGATAGAGAAAAAGCCTTTGGAAGTTTTATATTTGCCGAGCTAAATAGAGATGAAAATGGCAATACCCAAATATGGACAAAAAACCAACTCTACATCGCTTTAGGAAATGCACTACATACTTTGGCACGATTAGAGATAGACTCTACTGCACTAGAGGGGATTGATGCTCCTATGGTAGAGAGAGAGTTTGCCAAAGAGTTAGATGGTTACAAGTGTGAGGTAGCACTTGCTATTGGTTACCGACACAAAGAGGATTTTAACGCTAAACTTCCTAAGAGTCGGTTGGCACAAGAGGAGTTGTTTGTTCGATTGTAATTTATCTACTTCTAATAACACTTAAAAGAGATAAGCAGATATTTAAAGAGGCTGAATGGGAGTTTTAGCATTGCTACTCTATCACCTCCTATTGTCCACTTTTCAAACTCCCAACCCTAAAAAACTAACCAAGAGCTACCTCTTGAGCTTTTATCTCGTCCATCAAAGGGCTATCGTTAGCTATGATAACAATGCTACTACTTATCATACTAGGCACAAACTCCTCTAAAAGCCCATTTAGTATCTGCCTCATCACTCTCAAAGCCGTTAGTTGTATCGGTTATCCATGTGGTGATTTGGTGTTTTCCTATCTCTTCTCTTGTGTAGCAAATTTTAATGGCTCACGATAGTCATCGTCTTTGCAAAACTGTTTCTACTCGCACAAAATAGTATTTTTGACTTTTAGGTGTTGGAGTTGGCAGTATGGGGTACTATAAATAACTCTACTCATTTTACTTCCTTCAAGATAAAATCTAACTACTCAAAATAACGATTTTTTAAATCAAGTAAAAAAACTATCTACAAAGATAACATCATCTCTACTATTTTTAAGCTCCAATAAATCTAAAGTCCACTGTTTGTGTTTTCCTCTTTTTTAGGGGTGACAAATATATTTAATCGTTTTTAGATTATTATAATATTGAAACGATAATGAGTTTTTTAAAGGTCTCTTTCATTTTTATCCTTTTATACTAGTATGATTATATCTTTTTTGTACTAGTATACAAGTATAAAAGCTTAAATCTTCTTTATCTTATACTCACTTATCACACCATATCCTACTTTACTATAGATTGTTTAGCAATAGTTTTAGCACTTTTTAGCTTATCCCATACAATCCGTTATAATCAGAAAAGCTCATTTTTTTTCATGATATTGATGGGATTATCTCCTCTATTGATTATTAAATCCCAAAATGGTTTATAGCTCCATGACCTTTGCCTAAGTACTTATCTTTCCCATCAATAAGGGCTTGGTTAAGGTAACTACACGCTTTAATGGTTGCCTCCTCTAAACTCTCTCCTAAGGCGATATAGGTTGCAATAGCTGATGACAAACTACAACCTGTTCCATGGGTATTGATGGTATCTACAGCTTGATTTTTAATAGTGGTTAACTCTTTGGTTTTGTAGTTGTAGAGGGTATCGGTCATAAGGTCTGTAAACTCTAGGTGACCACCCTTTAGCAAGACAGAGGTTTTATACTTTTCTCCTAACTCCCTAGCTGAACTCTTTACATTTTTTATCTCTATAGACTTTTCCAAAAGTATTTCAGCCTCTGGAATATTAGGGGTCATTAGCAATACAGATGGAAGAAACACTTTTAGGCTCTCTATAGCATTTTGGTTGAGTAGGGCATCACCTGATGAGGCTATCATAACAGGGTCTAAGATAATATTTTTGATTTTATATTTGGCTAGAGTCTCTTTTACAGCCTCTATAGCTTCGCTAGAGTGTAACATTCCAATCTTGACAGCACCAAACTCAATATCATCTAAAACAGCCTCTAACTGTTGGATAATGTGTGGGATAGGAATTGGGTGAGTATCTCTTACCCCTTGGGTATTTTGAGCTGTTGAGGCTGTTATGACAGATGCACCATAAGCACCATTGGCTGAGATGGTTTTAATATCAGCTTGAATACCTGCTCCACCACTTGAGTCGGAACCTGCTATGGTTAAAACGCTTTTATAAGGGATTTTTTTCATAAATAATTTTACTTAATCTCTTCTATATCATCATTGTCATCAAGCAGGTGACAGAACTTTAAACCATGTAAAAAGATAGCCCAAGAGATGTAAATCCATAAGAAAAAGAATAGAAGGGTACTTAACCCTCCATAGATACTTGTGTAGGTTTTGTTATGTACTACATAAAATATAAAACCACTCTTTGCAAGATACCAAACCAAAGAGGCTATAAATGAGCTAATTCCTGCTGCCTTAAAAGATACATGTGTATTAGCAGAGATTTTATAACTTAAAAAAAATAGTGACCATATAATAAAAAGTGGTAAAATCTGTAATAGATGTATGCCATCGGTTAGCTCATGTCTGTCTAGCCTAATCTGTAGTTCTGTAGAGAGGTAAAATGAGAGAACTAGCATAATGGGTGTAAGTGTAACAAGTGTCCAATAGACGCTAATAGATGACCAAAAACTACGAGGTTTGCACTCAAATATATCGTTTATAATGTAGTCATAGTTTTTAAAAAACATCATAGATGCAAATAGAACATATATAACCCCCATCATTCCTAACTTTCCAGAGTTATCTACAAAGGTATTGATATATGTTAATACCTCTTCTGAATTAGTAGGCATAAGATTTTCAAAGAGTAGGGCTTGAATTGCTCTATAGACATCATCAAATATAGGAAGATTTGTAAAGATAGAGAGGATAATAACCAAAAGAGGAATAATAGAAAAGAGAGTATAGTAACTCAAACTTGCAGAGTAGTAAGAGAGTTTATCTGAAAAGAGTTCAGAGAGAAAATCTCTTATGAAGATGTAGTACCCTTTAATAAGTTTGTGAATCTCTATAGGTCTCTTTTCCATATCTTCTAAAGTCCCATCTTGTTAGGGTTTAAAATGTTGTTAGGGTCAAATGCCTTTTTTATATCTCTAAAGAGTTGAAGCTCTTGTTCATTGAAAGCAATACTCATAAATGGAGCCTTAGAGGTTCCAATGCCATGCTCTCCACTAAGTGTTCCACCCATCTTTACAACCTCTTGGAAAATCTCCTCAATGCACTTGTGACCCTCATCTATTTGGCTAATATCTATCATGACATTTACATGAATGTTTCCATCTCCTGCATGTCCAAAACATGGGATTTTAAAGTTATACCTCTCTCCAATAGCGTAAATCTTCTCTAGTGCTTCAGGTAGCATAGAGCGAGGTACAGAGATATCTTCATTGAGCTTTTTATTTCCATAGATTGTAATAGATTGTGAGGCATTTCGTCGTGCATACCACAACTCTTTTGCCTCATCTTCATCTTTAGCTACTCTAAACTCAACAGCTCCATTTGCGCTAAATGACTCCTCTAGGGTCTTTAGCTGAAACTCTACCTCCTCTGGAACATTTCCATCAACATCACCTACTAAAACACCACCTGCATCTTTTGGAAGATTAACCCCAAGCTTCTCAATAAGAGCCTCAATAACTAACTTATCTAAAAACTCCATAGCTACAGGGTTTGCACCTGCTGAAAGAGACTTAAAGACAGCATTCATAGCGTTGTTAACACTAGGGAAGATTCCCATATAGGTCTTTTTAAACTTTGGTTTTGGAATAAGTTTCAAAGTAAGCTCTGTAATAACAGCTAAAGTTCCCTCAGAGGCTATTAAAATACCAGCTACGTTATACCCTGCTACATCTTTAATAGTTCTTTTTCCTGCTCTAATAATGTCACCATTAGTTCGTACAGCTCTAAGAGCCATAACATAGTCTTTTGTAAGCCCATACTTAGCTGCACGCATTCCACCAGCATTTTCACTCACATTTCCACCAAGAGTAGAGTACTCTTCACTAGCAGGGTCAGGTGGGTAGAAGAGTCCAAGAGCCTCAACATGCTTTTGTAAATCCTTATTGATAACTCCTGGTTGAACTACTGCTACCATATTTTGGGTATCTATCTCTAAGATTTTGTTCATGTGCTTCTCCATAGCAAGAACAATTCCACCATTGGCAGGTAATGCCCCGCCTGTAAATCCAGACCCAGCTCCACGAGGAGTAATAACAATTTTGTTGTCGTTGCAGTATTTTAAGATTTTGGATACGTCCTCTTCATGGCGAGGAAAAACAACTGCATCTGGTTCAAACCTAGTACGAGTTGCATCATAACTGTAGGCTATCATGTGAGCTTTATCATCATAGATATTCTCTTTGCCAACAATGGCTCTTAAAGCCTCTAAATGTTTTTTCTCTATCATCTATCTAAGTCCTGCTACTGATTTAAAGTAAGGGGTATATTTTTTTTCTGAAAATCCAAATACAGAGGTATCAATCTGTCCAAAACGAGCATAAAATGGTGCCATAGCATTTGATTGGTCTATTTGCATAGGTATAGCTCCTAAGAAGTGCTTTGAGATAGGGTCTAAGATAAGTAGTCGATTTTGAGTAGCAATTAATACTAAGCCTACTTGATTGAGTTGTGCAAATTTTTTTAGACTCTCAAGTGTTAACTGTGTCTCTCCCTCTTTCATAAAATCTAAAGCATAGGCATCGGGGTGTATCCATGTCTTTTTATAGGTAGTGGTTATTTTTCGGTAGACATCTCTGTTTGGTGCAATTACCAAAGCGTTATTGTAAAAGTTTCCAAATATAACTCTGTCACTAGCTTTTGCTTCTGTCTGTATATTTGGAATATTTTTATGAGGTATTGTATCATAAGGTAGTAGTGAAGCAGTAGAGCCTCCTTGAGAGATAGTTGCATGGGTAATAGCCGATAGACCATTACCATAGTTGTGAATAACAATACCACTCATTCCTTTAGGAACACTACTAGAGAGTTGAACTTGACCATTTGAGTTTATGGCTGAAATGGTTGTTGAGATGCTACTTGGAAGAGCATTGGCAAAAAGTGTATAACTTAGTGCCAAGAGTATAAATAGAATTTTTTGCATAGGTTTCCTTCAAACTCAGATTTTAAAATCTAATTAGTGGATTATACCCCATATAGCCTTAACATCTTTGTCCGTTTAAAAATTGGATCCTTGTGATTGAGCAGTTTGAAGTCCCTCTAAAAGTAAAAGCATATCTGACCTATCTTTACCATTTACAGTTAACTTCTTAGGAACATAGTTAGCATTAAAGGTATAAGTACTGTTGTTCTCTTGTAGCATACCTGTCATCATAGCCATAGCAATTTGACCTTGTAAATCAGAAGGGAGTCTATTTGCCAAAGATTTATCTAGTTTTATATCTATGTTGAGTGCAAACCAATTTAGTAACTCTTTTTGGATTTTAGCTGTCAACTCCTCTATAGTTTTTGGTAGTTGCTCATCGCCAATATATTTAATGTTAAGTAGTGCTTTAGCTTTACCACCATTAATATCTCCATTGAAGTCAAATGTTGTTTTATCTTTTACTAAAAAGTCAGAAAGAAGCATAGCCATTCTGTTTTCAATCTCTATTTCAATATTTTGTAACTCTTCTAAGGCTATCATAATCTCTTTTCCATTTTTAGCTACAGATAGCCTCTTTTGTATAGCTTCTTGCTTCTTTTGCACCTCTTTTATGGTATCTTGAAAAGCTAACCAAGCCTCCATTTTAGTTCCATTTAGTCCATAATTTACTGAAATAGTTTTAATAAAATCAATATCAGTTGGTAGTTTTGTATCTCCTATATCTAAATTTAGTTTGAAGTTAGTATCTATTAGGTTGCTATTGGTCTGTTTTATATCCATTGCAACTTTAACTTTAGCATTTTTTATATTTTGCTCTTTATTGTGTTTGTCATTAACTGTAAAGTTCTCTACACCCATATCAAAGCTACCTAAGTAGAAACCGTTGTCAAAAACTTTTGTAATATCTCCATTTAGAGTTACCTTTTCAAGTTTTATCTCAGCATCGTTATCTATCTCTCCATAAATACTCTTTGTAAGCATATTTATAGTTCCTGCTAAGGTATCTCCATTCATCTTACCATTAACCTCTAAAGGTGCAATGGTAAACTTTGTTTGGTTATCTTCAGCAACTATCTGATTACTCTTAGCCTCATATTTTATACTGTTTTGAAAATCAATTAGCATAGTAGTATCAAAAATAATATCATCTTTAACCACCTTTTTAAACTCATCTTTATCAACTAAGAGTTCACTTACCTTTACTTTTGAGTGAAT